>Ga0209099_1001491_pt1 | contig 23167 bp, 18 predicted proteins | sample AD_JPNHW2_MetaG_FD_184430 | JGI IMG/M metagenome (GOLD analysis project Ga0209099, IMG submission 184430) | Active sludge microbial communities of municipal wastewater-treating anaerobic digesters from Japan - AD_JPNHW2_MetaG (SPAdes) (version 2) | ecosystem: Engineered > Bioreactor > Anaerobic... | reverse complement strand
CTAAATATTCTTAACTCCCGGAGTGGGGCTGGTGGTAATTTTGATGGTTTCTGAGCCGTCGGGGACTCTGCCGAGGCTTTTTTCATCAGGCATGTCGCCGGTCTTCCATTCGATATCGTCCATCTTTACTTCGTCTGCATCATAGATTCTGACTTTATCGGCGCTTCCGAGTCCGAATGTGAATCCTGCGGCTCCTGTTTCATCCTGATTGATGACAAGGAATTTCTTTGCTGCGAGCTTTGTTCCGCTTTTGATTGTGTAAGGAGTTCTATCTTTTTCGTCCATTATCATCCAGCCGGAAAGATCGATGGTTTTTGTCCCTTTGTTGTAAAGTTCTATCCAGTCGGGTTTGTCGGCAGTTGCAGACTGGGCGAAAATCTCATTGATAACGATATCACTTTCTTCATTCACAGCTTCTTTGTCACATCCGGTAACTAAAAACAAGAAAAACAGAAAAACGAGCACATTTTTTTTCATAACGACCTCCATTTATAATTCCACTGTTGTTTCCTGAAGCATTAAGTTAAGTCCCTGAAGTTCTGGCAGTTTTGCTTTCAACGCCCTGACAAGCAGTTCATTCGAGCTTTTGTCTCTGATCTTGATGTGATAGGCATACTCGAATCTGGTTCCCTGACTGACTTCTTTCATCGTTATCAGCGCATATACTTTGCAGTGCTCATTCATTATCTGGGCAAATACCTTTGTATCACTTTCATTATTTGCAAGAGTAAATCTCAGAATTCCGTCATAAAAAGAAGTTCTGGTCGTCTGAGAATAATAAAGGAGAAATGCCGCGCCGATAAACATTGCAATGCCCGCAATACCCACAAGATATGCACCGACTCCGCATGCTATACCGCTGGCAAGTGTCGCAAATATGAAAATGATATCTCTTGAATCCTTGAGGTTAGTTCTAAAACGGATTATTGCAAGTGCTCCGATCATGCCCAGCCCTCTGGCGAGACTGTCGCCGATCGCATTCATTACGATCGCTGAAACGATTGAACTGAGCATCATCGCCTGAACAAAGTTCCTCGAATAGCTTAAACCTCTGAAAGTTTTAATATAAGTAAGCCCGATACTCGTGGAAAGGACAAATGCAAGCACAACGGTAAAGATTATACCGATGATCGAATTTCCCTGAGTTGAATTCTGCAAAGTCAGTAGATCTAACATATTAACCCCCTAACGGTCTGATGAATCTGTGCTTTTTAAATATGATCTGCAGTCTCCAAGTATTTTCAACGCTCCGTTCGTATATTTGGAAAAACTGCTCCTTTTCAAATGAAATGTGCTGACAAGATCCATTATCCATGCTGGAACATTCGAAGTATAGCATTTCAGTTCAAGAATAGTGTTGCATCCGGGCTGAAATATCGTTTCGTAATCATAAGACACCATTTTTGACAGATCGGGTCTCAAAATGAATAAATCAGCTTCCATGCACCTTAGATCGATATCAAAAGTGACTCTCGCATAATCGTCTGTATCGCTTATCCATGCTTTTCTTGAATACTGGGTGAAAACTTTCGGTTCAATGTTGTAAGTCACTGCAAGTCGCTGAAAAAGATTCATATTTTCCGCATCACGCCCTTTAAATCCGTATTTTTCAACGGCATTGGTGCAATTGAATATCTCTTCTGCATTTTCATATTTACATTTTGTCCGGAATTTTCTGATTATATCGCCAGTTTTATATTTGATTTCAAAAAAATAAGGCGGAACCGGATTCATTCCGTAAGTTCTTATCCTCATATTAAATCTTTTCTCGGCACCTTCGAGACGGTTGTTGAGAAATGTGTAGAACGGTGAATCAAGATAAAGGTTATTGATGATATAAAATCCATTCTCTTCCCTTGCTGAGTATTCATCAAGATAGCAGTAAGGTCTGACAAAGTCTGAGATTGGTTCAATAAGTTCAAACGGAATATGATATTTCAGTTCATACCGTTCAAGAATATTGGGTATTTCGATCTGTGCGGTTTTTGTCATTTATTTTACCGCATTTTTGATCAGATAGTTTTCATCAGGGTTTTGTGACAGAATTCCAAGTAAATTCAATAATGTAATGTATCTGATATAAATATTGGAAGCGATTGTCACCTGTTTCAGTTCATCTTTTATGACACTTTCTTTAAGTTTAAGAATTGTCAGCGGATTCGTCCCTTCGATCGAAATGTATTTTTTCAGAGATGTTGCCGCTTCATCATTCTGCTTGCGGTCGATCAGAAATTTATACTGTTTCGAAAGTCTTTTGATCGAGCTTATGTTGTTTCTGATCTTTTCTTCAATATCTTTCTGTTCTTTTTCACATTGAAGCTTTTCTTTCATGTATCCGACTTTTTTCTTGGAGATCTCGATCTCTTTGTTTTTTATTCCGGGAAGATTGATCCCCAGACCGATTGAAAAAGAATTTCTGGGAACATCATAATTCTGAGTGTCATAATCGAGTGAAAAATAACTCAGAAAATCATAAGTCTTTGCTTTTTCGAGTGAAAGTTCATTTTCAGCAAGAGCGACCCGCTGCTTTCTGTACTCAAAATTTATATTTGATGCAATTTGCGCCGGATCAATTTTATCAATGGATTCCTCTATTTTATCAATGGAAATAAGCTCATTTGCGTTGAACGAAATGGTTTTATCTGCGCCGGTCTGATCTCTGATGATATACTCAATTGATGAAACAGTATTCTCGAGTTTGATCTTTTCAAGGTCAATGTCTGTTATTGCATCTTCAGCATCAACTATTTCAGTGAGATTGGCATCAGCTGAAAGAGTGTTTATTTTTCTTAAAACAGCAACTCTGTCTTCAAGGATCGAACGCATTGAATCAAGAAGTTCCATAGTTTTTTTCATTTCAAGATAGCTCAAAATCGTGGAGTATCTTTCAAGAAGAATATCAATAAAATCAATCTGATACTCAAGATTATAAAGATTTTTTGTTCCGTTTATTACGGTGTTTGATGATTTTGTCTCTCCTATTCCTTTGAAATAAAAACGGAAAGCATATTTCTGTCTCAGAATATCAAAATTTTCAGTTTCAGTCCGTAATTCAACGCTTTTTAAAAGAGGGGTGTTTTTTGAAGAAGCGCCGACAGAATTAACTATTTCTTTTTTGCCCTGAAGCCGGTAATCATCTTTTGCATTTTTGATGTATTCAGAAATAGTAAGGTCTTCTGCTGATAAAATAAGACCTGAAAGTAATAGCAGACTGATAATCATCCCCTTTTTCATTATCTTTTTATCTCCATAAATCTTGAATTGTTATGACCGCCTTCATCAAAAAAGATATAAAAATTTCCGTCAAAAGCTATCCCTTCCGGTTTGAGAGTTTCAAATCGTTTTAGAAGAACAGCTTTGTTATCTGCAAGTTTGTAAAACCCGCCGCATCTGCCGTTATTGCATGAAGTTGTAAAATAGAACTGGTCATCTGAATTATAAATATCTGATATCCTTTCATTTTCCGGCATAGAGGCGACACTTGAAAAAGAAACTTGTGAGCTTTTAATATTCTTTGTTTTAAAAATATTCATAAAATCAGCAATCTTTAAAATGACCGGTTTTTTATTGAGCAAAGGGTTTTTAAAAGCTATGAATAGAGCATTTTTGACAACGCTCATTCCTTCAATATCCATCGTCTTTTCTGAAATAGCCATGGAAAGAAAGCGGTTCAGTTCGCCTTTTCCCGATCTTGCAAGATCAGACAGCAAGGCGTAAAGGTCAACTGAGTTTGTCATGACTGCTTTTTTGTTTTCAAGTTTCACTGATGCAAGAATTTTCCGGTGATCTTTCAGTTCTCCTTTTTGTGAATAACTCAATGATGACGAGATAAGAATGTTAGCATTATCTATCATGGCAATTGATTCAACATCATCAATTTTTTCAAGACCTTCGATCTTTATTTTTTCTTTTACTGCTCCGGTTTTATCCATTAAAAAAAGAAATGGCGTTTTCTTTTCAGTTTCATCTGAAATAACTGCAAAAAGGTTGATATTTTTAATGAAAATCGCTCCGGAAGCTTCTATTTTTACCGATTCATCTGACTTTATTTCTTTAGAATCAAAACTGGAACCGGTCTCTTTTGCGGAAAGTTCCGCCGGTTTCAAGAAAGAAAGAAGTTTTGAGAAAAAGCTGTCTGCACGAGCCGTTTCAAAAATTATAGTGACCTTTTCGCCGAGAATGAATCCGTTCGATTCAGGAATTTTCACAGTTATCTCTCTTCCCCAAAGCTGAAAGTCCGGAAGTTTCAGAAGTCTTACCGGATACGGCACTATCCTGTTCCCAAGACCTGCGACAACTCCCGATATTTTCTTTTTTCCGTCAATTGAAACAACTGTTACCGTATCTCCGGCTTTGATCTGTGAATAAAGAGATTCGTGAATATATCCTTTTACAATTGAAGGTTCTTTCTGGAGAATTGAAAGAATAGGTGTGAACGGGGCTGTTTTTTCACCACCTTTGAAATAAACATTACCGATAATTCCTTCAAAAGGGGCAAAAATTGCAAGATTGGAGCTTTTTTCAGTAAGCATTTCCAGTTCTTCCTTGAGCCTTTCTGACTGGATCTTTACCGGAGCATCTGAATTCGCAAGCATTTCTCTGTACATCTGGACTGATGCCCCGAACTCTTTTTTTCTATCAGCGATTTCTATTTTAAGTGATTCTATCTGGAGCATTATCGGGTTTTTAAGGTCGTCTGAATTCTGTTTCATTTGAAAACTTTTGAGTCCGCTTGAAAGCTCCTTGTTTATTTTTATCTGATTTTCAAGAGATCTGATCTGAGCGTTCAGGTCATTTACGACTGCCTGCTCTGCAGCCTGTGTCTGGATGAGTTTTGACTTTATTTCGGCTTTATCCAGCCCTTTTTCGGACATAAGCTGCAGCAACTGGTTATTAATATCTGAAATTCTAAGTGCAAGTTCAGGATTGGTAAGCTCTGCAAGTTTTTCGCCGGCACTAACTTTCTGTCCTTCAATCACAAGTATTTTTTTAATCTCAACTGAACTCTCTGAATTTATTACTGTTTCAGCTGAGTCGGCAATGCCCTGAAAATGTGTGGTCTCGGAGTGTGAATAAGCGCCTATGACAAAAAGCACGGCTATCAGAATTATCAAAGTTGAGAAAAGTAACGCGGCACCCTGAATTTTGTTGTTCATTGAAGTAAGTCCCTATAACGATTACTAATTCTTAAATGGATATGGTCTCGCCTGTTTAATTGTAAGTTTTCTGTCAGCATTGATAAGCTTGAATTCAACATCCATTCCGAAAGGTTCACTCCGGTAAATTTTATGGAAATGGTTGTGAATGACATATAATGCCTTGACAAGAGTCACTATTTCATCAAATTCCATGACAGCAGTTCCCCCTGTTTCGCTTGAAAAGGAAAGATATGTCATTTCGCCCTGACCTGCCGGAGGTTTGTAGTAAAGAAGTGAGTCAGGTGTCACGCCGGGTTCAGGATTGGCGACAGAGATCGCACCTTTCTGAACATTGACATAATAAGCAGCCTGACCGCCGGGCGGAGGATCAAATGGATTTGCAGTTATTGCCACACCATTTGCCATTTCAATATCATCAGGATAACTTCTGTGGAATAAAAGTGCCATTCCGGTTGAATCGTTATCGACCCTCGCCCAGTCTCTTTCTTCAAATGCCGCCATCGACCACAAACTTGCCCACACGGCTCTGATCGCATTTGCAAGAGTTTTTTCACTGTCTCCCGGTTTATAGCTTTTTGATTCGTAAAGTCCTGCACCATTGAAAGATTCAAGGTCTTCGGCATTTGAACTTGAACGGAACCTGACGGTCTGATCCGGATATTCAATATCGATCTTATCTTTTACCGACTGCTCGAAATCGGGATTTAACGGAGCCGCTTCTATCAGATCACGAAGATTTGCGAGAACGGTCTTTCTATAAATTCCATCATTCTGGAATTTTTCATCTTTAAGCATTGCTGATATTTTTTCGTCAAGTTTATTTTCTTTAATGAAATCAACATAAAACGAGATCGGAATGACAAAAGCCTTTTCGACAGGAATGGTTGCTTTAAGTTTTCGCAATTCTCCGTAATGGGATGCTTTTCCGCCGGCATAAGGTATCGAATCTATTGAGATATCGTCTACATTTAAAATTTCTTTCACAGTCAGATCCATTGCCGGTTTCTGAATATCAGGAGGTCTTGCCCCTTCCCAGAATTTTTCGCCTTCTTCTTTTGTCGAGGCTTTTATTGTGAATCCGTCAGAGCTGACAACCAGTTCCGCCCATTTTCCCTCAAGTGCTCTTATTGACTCATCTTCAAGAGCTTTTGTGTATGCCATGTTAGGAGTTCCGCGATTGATGCTCAGAAGATTGACATGTGAAAGTGGAGTCTGAAATTCAGCGGTTATTATTCCTGCACAGGCCGGAATGTCGTTAGGAACACGGTCGAGAACAACTATATCGGTCCTTGATATATAAGTGCTTTCAAGATCATCGAGATTTATAAAAACTACTTTTCCAATGGTTCTTCCAAGATTCAAACCCTGAAACTCTGCTCCTTCATAAAGCTCTTTCGTATAAACTATCGGAATATTTTTTGGAAGTCTTGACTCCATTTCAAGAGCGTTGGATGTCGGGTGATATCGCAGATCGGCATCCCATTTTATAGCCTTTTTTACGAGTTTATATGTCTCTTCTATCATTTCAGGACTTGCTTTATCAATAGGTGCTATCTCAAAAGCATATATTTCTGAAGAAAGAAAGCGAGTGACAGTTCCCAGATAAAGTCTTCTGGTCTGGCTGTAGTACATTTCTGAATTGAATGCTGAAAGGTCTGGGTAGCCTTCAAGTTTCTCAGTTGCAAAAGAAAAATGTCTCCATTTCAGGGAATCAAAGAAGTGGATTTTGTTTTCTTTGTTTCGCTCTATTGCAAAAAATGTGCTTTTGTTTGCAGGAAGGGCTGAAGATTCAGGAATTCCAGCAAGTGCCGCATGGTCGTCTGGACATCCCAGTTCAGCCATTTCCTCGGGTCTTGTATCTTCAAGCCACAGACATTTGTAATTTTCACTCTTTTTTTCACTACATCCTGAAAAAAGCAGAAGTGTTGTGAAAAAGAAAAGTATTGTCAATAGATTGCGCATCTTGCTTTACTCATGAACCGGATATGCGTTATAGTAAAAACCTGCCCAGAGTTCAATTGTTTTATTGTCAATGATCTCTGATCTTTTTGAGATCTTTACCAGATATGACGGGTGAGGGAACAGTCCTGCACCACCGACAATTGGAGCAAGTGTCGATATTTCCTTGTCAATTGTAATTTTTCCTGCTGAATCTGGAGCAGAGCAGATTATAGTCGCCTCAGGCGGAGCGCCGTGCCAGCCCACATTCAGGATAAGCATGACAGTTTCACCTGCATTGCCGGTGGAAGTCCATGTGATCTCGGTATCTTTATCATCATAAAGATTTACACTTGAGTCACTGCCAAGTGAAATATCTGCAAATTCCGGAGCTTTGACCGACATTGTGAATGCAGGGATAGTGTCTCCTGCTGCAACAGCGGTTATCATGGCTTCCGAATAAAGACCTTCTGCGGAAAATTCAACCGCATAGTATCCAGGAAAATAATCATCAGGGCTGTATTCCATAGATTTTTCAGTAAAAGTATCTGAAACTGTTATCTTTCCGGCTGATTGAGAAACTGAGAATTTCTCACATTTTGAATCGGCATTGCAGAATTCATCTGATCCGCACTGAGGATTGCAAGCGGCATTTATGTCAGCAAGGAATATTGAGCAGTCACCTTTTTTAAGGGCAAGTTTCTGTAAAGAAGGCTGGAAAGGTGAAAAAGCATCAAGTCTCATCGGTTTGTCATAAAAGTTCGCAGAAATCATTGCAGAATTCTTGTCACTTTCGGGATAACTTTGAAGAATTATTCTGCCATGGATAGGTTCTCCGGCATCGCTATTCGGATCATCGGGAATTTCTTCATCTGTAACTTCATCTGTAACTTCATCGGTCGTTTCGTCAACAGTTTCGTCAATGGTTTCATCGACTGTCTCATCTGCAATTTCATCAAGATCGGGATCGTTGCTATTATCCGGATCTCCTGAACTGGTAGTGTTGGAACATGCAAAAGAAAGCAGAAAAACACTAAAAACAGCAATAATTACTTTCATCATGATATCTTCTCCCAAAATTAAAATGCTGTATTTAGTATCTACATCTAAATTTTATTATCAAAAAAATTTACATTCCCTTACCGGGATAAGGTCTTGCCTGTTTTATGTAAAGTGCCGGAACTTCGCCCGGATTTTCATCATCATCAAATTTAAATTCCACATCCATTGCATACCAGTCACTGCTTCCTGAGGCAGGACCGTAAGCTGCCGAAAAATAATTGTGTATCGCATCAAGTGCAGTACCCAGCTGATAGATCTGCTTTTTTGTTAAAACGGTTGTTCCTTCCGTGATCAGGTTTGAATGAGAAATATAGGAAATCGGCTGATTAGGCTGCGAGAAATAATAAAGGAACTGATCGCTGTATACTCCTGCAGGTGGTGCAACAACTTCAATGTCTCCGCCGTACTGGACATTCACATAAAATGCAGGGTCAAGACCTGTGGAATCGAACGGATTATTTGTCACAGCAACACCGTTGGCTTCTTCATCAGGGAAATTATAGTGGACAAGAAGTGCCATTCCCACAGATTTATGATCGACACCGTAATATGACCTTTCTTCAAAAGTCCTGTAAAGCCAGGCACTTGTGAAAGATTCCTTTATTGCGTCAAGCACATCGTCCCAGTCTGCCGGATCACCGGAATGCGATTCGTAACAGCCGGCACATGCAAAACCGTAAAGATCTTCGCTGTTTGTGCTTGTTCTGAATCTGAGCTTGCTTCCGCTGTTGAAATCGGCTTCGATCTTCGCTTTAAGTTTTGTCTGAAATTCTTCACTTACCGGTGCTTCCATCATTTCCTCTCGAAGCACAGTGAGCTTCCGGGCCCTGGTGGCGGAATCTGTGTTGAACGAATCATCTGTGAGAAATCCGTCAATTTCATCAAAAAATCCATTGTCTTCCATAAACTGGTAATAGAAATACATCGGAACTGCAAATGCTTTTTTCACAGGCACACCGTCTATTTTTGTAAGCAGTGAATATTGTGCCGCTTTTCCGCCGTATGCGTTTATGGCTTCTTTTATTTTATCAATCAGCATTTCTCCTTCGGCTGGTTCTTCAGTGACATCTTCAACATTGACAATCTCACTCGGATCAAGGTTGACAGGAGGAAGAACAACAGGTTCAGGAAGATGTTCAGCCCAGAACTTTTCAGCAGTTGCGGTCGTCACTTCTTTAACGCTCCATTTATCGGCAGATACCGTAAGCTGGACGATCTTTCCTTCAAGAGCGCGGAGTTTTTCATTTGTCATCGCTCCTTTGAGACCCATGTTCGGAGTGCCGCGGTTCTGGGAAAGAACATTGACATGTGAGAGCGGTGTCTGGAATTCCTCAGTAATCAGCCCCTGAACGACAGATATGTCATTAGGAGCCTCATCAAGAATCACGATATCCTTGTATGAGACATATTCAACAGACAGATCTGCTGCATTCATAAATTTAAGCTGTCCTACACCGATTCCGACGGTGAGCGGCTGATAATCTGTTCCTGCATATATTTCATCGGTTGTCACAATTTTAATATCATCCGGCAGTTTTGCCGCTTCAACAGTTATGGCATCGGATGTCGGATGAAAATAAAGTGCCGGTCCGAAATATGAATTCTTTTGAACTGCATAATAAAGTTTTGAGATCATTTCGCTTGATGCCGTGTCATAAGGAGAAAATTCGAGTGCCCAGATCTGCGGTCCTTCATAAAAAGAGATCGCTCCAAGTATAAATCTCCTTTCCGGACTGAAATATTCAGTGGTATTGAATGATGCGAGATCCGGCACAACCGGAAGTCCGTTGCCTGAAAGATGGGTAGAAACAAAATCATAATGGATCTGGAATAATTTTGTGTTCTGGAAATAAAGTGCATCATTATCTGCTGTGTCAAAGACTACTTTTGCCGACATTGCACCTGAAACAAGTGAATCCATCGGTTCGGATGAAAGATTCGTGAAATCATTTTTACACCCTATCGTTCTGGAATACTCGGTTTCTTCGGAAGCTACAACACATTTTCCTTCAGTCAGCACGATCTGTTCATCATCGTTTCCGGTATTTTTAGATCCATCACCGCATGATAGAATTAAAAAAACAAGTCCGGATATGAAAAAAAACGACAGATATTTCATTTCATGCTCCTATTTGCAGGTAAGGTCGTCCTGACAAGTCTCATTTTCAGGACAGTCTTCATCTTCGTTACAGGATACAAGCCCGTTAATAAGCACTTCTTTTTCGACTTCGGATGAAACCGTAAGAGTTATGATGCCGTACTCGCTTGAATAATTTCCCGCAGCGGCTCTTGTAATTACAACTGTCGGGAATCCTGCAACACCAAGGTCAACAAGTTCTCCCACAATATCAGCACCGAGTTCAAGTTCACCATCATCAGCTGTATCGCATTCAATTTTACCTTTTGATCCGCCGTGGTGGGAAATATCCATTTTTACATGTATGGATGAAATTTCCTGATCAGACGGCTTATCCCATGTAAGAAACAACGGCACTCCGTCTTCTATCGGGAGAGTTTCATTCAAAAGATTGAGAGGAGCGACACCTTTGGAAGCAATTGTAAATTTCTTGACAGTATCCCCGGCAGCGGAAAAAATTATTTCGTCACCTTCGTCAAAAGCAGGATAGGGATGGGTGTCAGCGGACTGATAGTTGTTTGAAACCGGAGTCATTGTGAACACGGTTTTGTCATCTGATGTTTTTATGCCCTGAACAATAACATTTCCGGCACTCATTGACTTAGGATAATCCTGACAAACATCATCTTCAATACAGACTGCAGAACCGCCGCAAGGTGTTTCACAGAAAGGGACTCTCGGTTTGTAAAGTGTGCAGTCACCTGAAACAGTTCCGGCTTCCCAGACTATTGCCTGAGGTGTGGGAGCGTTATAAATCTTGCCGAAAACAGAAGTATATCCTTCTCTTGCCTGTGTAGTTTCTGTTTCTTCAACAGGTGCATTGAGCTTTACAGCAAACCCGCCGATAACTTTATCCAGATTTACAGAGTCGATATCCGGTGATTCGTTATCTGCAGTAGTCTTCTCATCAGCTGCTTCATTGTCATTTGCCGTATCATTTTTGGAATCACCGCATGAAACGAACATAAAGAATGTCGAACATATCAAAATTATTGAGAAAAATCTTATTTTAAACATGAGACCTCCAGCTTATGGTTCCATTGCAAAACAGTATATTCCGCCGTAACCGCCACCGGCACCTACAGTTCCGTCATTTACGCCTGCTCCGTCATCAATAAGGTGTACTCCGGGAGCGCATCCTTTTTCGTCAAGCGCTGACATCCAGTTAGCCATGTTCTGATCTCCTCCCGGAGGTGCGGCGATAATTACAGGTCCCGGGCCGCCAGTTCTGGGCCACGAGTGCCCGACTCTCGGTTTGCCGACATTCGTTGCTGTGCTTGTCCAGTCCTGACAGGTTGCCGTTGAGCTGTAAAGCTGACCTGATGCATTTGTCCCTGTGAGAAAATCATGATTGTCCACTTCGGACTGGGTAGGATCAGGCTGATGATTCGGGACTCCATATTCATTCGGAAAGTCATCACGGATCGTCAGATCTCCGTTCTGGGGACGGTCAAACATAAGCGATGCTTTGTCCGGAGCAAATAGTCTACCGAGTCTGTCATACCACGGACCTTCTCCTATTCTGTCAATCGCATTTACCTGATTGCCGTTTTCGTCAGTGGTAGCACTTAAAAAAGCGTGCCACTCTTTTGCGGAAGACCCCGGCATACTTCTTTCTGCTATTTCAGCACATATTTTATCGGCACCGCGAAGCCCTGCACCCGCACCGGTCTCGCCATATCTCAGATCGCCGCCGAAACCAAGTGAATTGTTTGATAATTCCTGCATTGCAACAAGACTTGTAACAAAAAAACTGAATTTGTCTAAGCCGGTATTTCCTGTATTTCCCGTGTCCCCTGTATCGCCTGTATTCCCTGTATCTCCGCCGTCACAGTCATCCAGAATCCATCCGTCACAAGTTGAATTGCAGATAGCAATTCCACCGGTATATTCTGAAGACAGCGTAGTGCATTCTGTCGCACCTTTATCGCAAGTCTCTCCGTCATCAACGACCGCATCACCGCATGAGCTGCCCGTATTTCCCGTGTCACCTGTATCTCCAGTATTTCCAGTATCTCCCGTGTTTCCCGTATTACCAGTATTGCCAGTATCACCAGAATCATCATCGGTCACAATTTGATTGTCATCACCAGCCGTTTTTGATTTGTTGCTGTCACAACCGGTAAAAAAAACAAAAACAAAGAAAGCAAAAAGAAAAAAGAGCCTTGTTTTTGACATAGTCATTTTAAATATCCCCCGATTTGTTAAAAAACCAACTCTCATACATACCATATAATTGTGTGAAAATTGTGTGAGAATTGTGTAAAAAAACATAGTAAAATTAAGATTTAATTAGAATCATGTCTAGGAATTAAAGCGATAACCTGTTCCGTAAATTGATTCTATAACTATCCTTCCAGGCACAGTTTTTTCAATTTTTTTCCGCAGATTTTTCATGTGGCTGTCGATTGCTCTGTCATAACCTTCATAATCATACCCCATTGCAAGTTCAAGCAGTTCGGACCTTGTAAAAACGCGTTCAGGATGAGGCATCATGACTTTAAGAATATTGAATTCTGTCGGTGTGATCGAAATTTCTTTTGAAGCGATAATTAAAAAACGACGGGAAGTGTCAAGAATGATATCACCGACCTTTATCTGAACATCGTGAAAAGATTTCTGTGTCCGTCTGAAAAGTGATTTTACTCTTGCAACAACCTCTCTGGGACTGAACGGTTTACATATATAGTCATCCGCACCGGCATCAAGCCCGATAAGTCTGTCAATTTCATCAATTCTTGCTGTCAGAATAATTACAGGAATATCAGAAAACTGTCTGATTTCTTTCAGGATTGTGATTCCGTCTTTTCCGGGAAGCATTATGTCTAAAAGTATAAGATCCGGTTTTTCAGTTTTAACGATATCCGTAACTTTATTTCCGTTGTTTTCAATTTTTGCAACAAAACCTGATGCAAGAAGATAGTCCTTTACAAGTGTTGCTATCTGTAATTCATCTTCGACTATGAGTATTTTTTCATTTCTCATTCCTGTTCTCCATTGAAATTGGCATTTTGACAGTTATCCGGAGTCCGCCGATAGGAGAGGCGGATGCCGTAATAGTTCCTCCCATTGCTTCTATGTGTGCTCTGCAGGTTGACAGTCCAAGTCCGCTTCCATTGTGTTTTCTGCTTCTTGAAGGATCAACTCTGAAAAGTCTGTCAAAAATCCTGTCCATGTATTCTTCTGTAACTCCCGGAGGAGTATCATCAAATGTAGTAACTATTGAAGATTCTTCTATAAAACAGGATATTTCCAGTTTTCCAGGAATGTCAGTATACCGGATAGAATTTTCGATTAAATTATTAAATACTGTTCTCAGAAGATATGGATCGGCAATAATGAAAGATCTCGTCCGGTTTACAAGTTCCATTTCAAGTTGAAGTCCTGCCGACTTCATTTTCTCTTCGAATCTTATTGAAGCATCTATAAGCATGTCAGACACAGATATTTTCTCAAGGTTCAATGTAAGACCTCTGCTTTCGGCCATTGATAACAAGTGAAGATCGTTCACGGTTTTGGCAATATATAAAATTTCGCTATGCAGATGGTCCATTGTCTTCATTTCAAGAGGCCATACGGAATCCTGCACCGCTTCAACTTCGGCCTGCATTATGGATATCGGAGTTCTCAGCTCGTGGGCAATATCCGCAACCCACTGTTTTCTCATGGATTCATATTTTTCAAGTCTTTCCGCCATCTCATTGAAATCTTTTGCGAGCATTCCTATCTCATCTTTACGGATTACAGGTATTCTGAAGCTGAAATCCTGCTTTGAGAATTTTTTTGTTGCGTTCGCAAGCTGTGATACGGGCAGAAGAAAATATTTCGAAAGGAGCCTTGCCGCAAAGAACGACAATATTACAGCGCATAATGCAAATATGAGAAGTGCTGTGACAAGGTCCCGTATCATATCAGGAGGTGAAGGCGGTTTTCTGAACTTGCTGTCTTTGGGTGGTCTGTCGAACCGGTCTTTATCATTGTGATCGGGGCGGAATTCATCATGGTCTATTCCATGATCTTTATCAAATTCATGTTGCGGCGGAGGAAACCTGTGTCTGTCATCAGGCGGCGCTTTGGTGTAAATTATGACGGCGGTTATGGTTATGATGAAGAGAGTCATTGCCAGCGAATAACCGAGAAATATAAGGAAAAACCTTTTAGTAAGACCTGAACCTTTAAAAATTTCTGACTTCATGCAACCTCCGTACAGGGTCGATTATACAGCAAATTATGGAAAAATGATGAATATTTGACTTTTCAGGTCAAATAAAAATAATCGACCCGTTTTCAACCTGTTTTATGGAGATATGAATGAAGTTTCTGGTATTTGCATCGGTGCTGTTTCTTACTGTTTCTGTTTATGGAGACTGGGTTGCGGGTCCATGGAAGGAATGTTCTGCCGTATGTGACGGTGTTCAGGTGAGAAAAGTATATTGCAAAAACCCTGTTACCGGCGATGTTGCCCCCGATTCTCTCTGTGATGCGAAACCCAAACCTGCGACTAGTCAGCCGTGCAGTCCTCCTTGCACTTATGAATGGGTGGCGGGAGAGTGGGGCGAATGCTCTGAAATGTGCGGTCCCGGTTTCCAGTCAAGAAGCGTAACTTGCACAAAAGTTGAAACTTCGGAAGTTGTAAGTGAATCGTACTGTGATTCTCCTTCGATGCCGGCTTTGACTCAGCCTTGTGATCTCGGTGTTTGCACTGATGAGGACATTATTGATGAAGATATTGTTGACGAAGACATTATTGATGAAGATGCGGCTGACGAAAATGTTGCGGATGAGGATCCCGTTGATGAAGACCTGTTTGAAGGTGAAGCCGATGAAGATATCATAGACATTGATGAAATATTTATTGATGAAGATACAACAGATGACGGGACTGTCATTGACGAAATCGCTGTAAATGATGATCAGAATGGTGACGAAGATCAGACAGCTGATGAATCCCAGACAGCTGATAACAGCAATTCCGATGATGATTCAGCCAATGAAGATGAAAACATGTCTGAAAATGATCCTGAAGATTCAAATGACAGCGGCTGCGGCTGTGATGTAATAGGTCTTTAATAGCGGTCTTTAATATCCTTGCAAATCTGAAGTTTTTTAATTAACATTGACCGTTTAAAAGAACTTTATCCGGAGATTTATTAATGAAGAAACTATTTATCACCATGACGATCTTCCTTTTCATTTCATGCAGTCTTGAAAAATTTGAAAACCCTGCTGCAGATGAAGAACAGTCCGGATCAGATGAGGAAATATCTGAAAACGACATTGCGGATGGTGATGACGCCAATGATGATGTCGTTTTTGATGAAGATGTTATAAATGATGAAGATGATGACAGAATAGAAATTATTAGATGTGATTCAAACGATGACTGTCCTGAGTCTGACAGATGTTATTTCAACAGGTGCTATTCTTCAAAGCTGTTTATGTCTATCTGGACAATTTATAATAGCGACAACAAAATTAAACTTCCGCTGGTTAAAAACGGCAATTACGATTTTATGGTGGACTGGGGTGACGGAACAATTGAAAAAATAACAAATTCGAACTATTTTAAAATCCATCAATATGAATATAAATCCGGACAGCAGTATCTTGTTATAATTGATGGAATTGTTGAAGGGTGGCAGTTTTGTGATTACAATGAGTATGATGAAGAATGCGATGAAAGTGATTCTGAAAAAATATTTGAGATCATTCAATGGGGATCTCTGGCATTCGGTGATACAGAAAATCAGTTCAGAGGATGCTCTAATCTTGAAATAACAGCAACAGATTCTCCTGATCTAAGTAAAACTAAAAGCCTTAAAGGTGCTTTTGCCGAATGCGAAAAGATCTTTCCGACAGGATCAATGTTCAGTGACTGGGATGTTTCAAACATAACAAACCTTAGCAGGATGTTTCAAGGAATAGAATGGTTTAACCAGGATCTTTCGAGCTGGGATGTATCAAATGTTACAGATATGAGTTATTTGTTCTCCAGAACTGCGTTTAATAAAGATATTTCAAATTGGAATGTTTCGAATGTTACCAATATGGAAGGACTTTTCGGGGGATCGGATTTCAATCGGGATATATCAGAATGGGATGTTTCTAAAGTAACAAATATGAGTAAAATGTTTGGCAGTACACCTTTCAATCAGGACATATCAAACTGGGATGTATCAAATGTTACAGATATGAGTTACATGTTTGAATCTGCAGTTGCGTTTAATAGCGATCTTTCCGGCTGGGATGTTTCAAATGTAACAGATATGAATTCCATGTTTAAAGGTGCATCATATTTTAACCGTAACATTTCTGAATGGGACACCTCAAAAGTTGAGAATATGAACTTTGTTTTTAATGGTGCCGGATCATTTAATAAGGACATTTCAAGTTGGAATGTTTCAAATGTTAAAAGTATGAGCGGAATGTTTTTTGGAGCAGAATCTTTTAATCAGAACATGAAGGACTGGAATACTTCGAATGTCACGGATATGAGTATGATGTTTTATTTTGCTGATTCATTTAACGGCGATATATCAGGATGGGATGTTTCAAAAGTTACAAACATGAGCATCATGTTTTGCGATGCCAAAATGTTTAATCAGGACTTGTCTAACTGGAATGTTGCCAATGTTATTGATATGAGCGACATGTTCTTTTTAGCAGGATCTTTTGATCAGGATATTTCAAACTGGGATGTCTCAAATGTCACAACCATGAACAGCATGTTTCAAAAAGCTGTTTTATTTAATCAGGATATTTCATCTTGGGATGTTTCAAGCGTATCTGATATGGGATATATGTTTTACGGTGCGGATTTGTTTAACCAGGATATCTCAAACTGGAATGTATCACATGTAACGGTGATGAGCGCTATGTTTGCATTAACAAAAGCATTTAATCAAGATATTTCCAACTGGAATGTGTCAAATGTTAATCGCATGGACGGCATGTTCACATTTGCGGAATCTTTCAATCAGGATATTTCAAAATGGGATGTTTCTGATGTTACAGATATGACTGGAATGTTCAGGAATGCAACATCTTTTAATCAGGATATTTCAAGATGGGATGTGTCGGATGTAGCTGCAATGAATAATATGTTCTATGGTGTCACCCTCTCCACAGTAAATTACGATGCGATCCTTAACGGCTGGAGCGCGTTGACTCTTCAAGATGATGTCAGTTTCCACGGCGGAAATTCAAAATACAGTTCTGCTGCTGAAGCGGCGAGAGCTAAGATAATAAATGATTTCAACTGGACAATAACTGACGGCGGCAAAGAATAATGAAATATGTACTATTAATGGCACTTTTTGTGTTTGTTTCATGTGATCCACCTCAAAAACATAGTGCAGATTTTATTGATGAAGACGGGTTTCTTTGTGATTATGATATTATGAATGAAAATGAATCTGAAATTATAAACGATATCGAAAATGAAAGTGATTCAGATGATAGTGATAGCGATATGACAGTTGTTTGTGACTCTGAAAACAAATGTCCTGAAGGGGAAAATTGTCTGAACGGGTTGTGTTATTCTCAAAATTCTTTTGTTTCAGAGTGGAATACCGGCGAGTCGGAATTTTCTGTTTTAAATGAAATAAAATTACCGCTGGTTGAAAACGGAGAATATGATTTTACCGTTTTCTGGGGAGATGGAACAAGTGACAGAATAACAGAATGGGATGATCCGGCTTCCACTCATAAATACAATGGAACAGGTGTTTATGTTATTGAGATATCCGGAAAAATTACCGGTTGGAAGTTCTGTGATTTCAATAAGACTGAAGAAGTTTGTGCTTCAAGCAGTTCAGAAAAAATAACTCAAATATTTCAGTGGGGCACACTTGCGTTCGGAGATACCGAATATCAGTTTGGAAATTGTTTGAATCTTGACATCAAAGCTGTTGACAAACCTGATCTTAGTAAAACAAAAAGCCTGAAAGGAGCTTTTTTCGAATGTGAAATGTTTTTCGGGGACGAGGCTTTTTTTAATAACTGGGATGTGTCCGGAATAACCGATATGAATGCCATGTTTAAAGGAGCCTTGCGTTTTAGAGGAGATATATCAGAATGGAATGTATCAAATGTGACTGACATGAGCAGTATGTTTGAAGGTGACTATGGGTTTGATCAGGATTTATCGAAGTGGAATGTTTCAAATGTGAAAAACATGGCATTGATGTTTCACAGTACTGAATTTAATCAGGATATATCGCAGTGGAATGTCGCAAAAGTCATAGACATGAGCGGAATGTTTTCTTATACTCCGTTTGATCAGGATATATCCAGCTGGAATGTTTCTAATGTTGAAAACATGAGCAGTATGTTTGCCGGATCATCGTTTAATTGGGATCTGTTAAGCTGGGATGTGTCAAAAGTGAAAAATATGTCAGGAATGTTTAAAGGATCTTCTTTTAATTATGATATTTCAACTTGGAATGTTGAAAATGTCACGGATATGAGCGAAATGTTTTCATATGCAGAATTTTTTAATGAAGATCTTGCCAATTGGAATGTTTCAAATGTAGCTAATATGCAAGGAATGTTTAATAATGCAAAATCATTTAATCAGGATATATCAAAATGGAATGTTTCCAGTGTTATCGACATGAGTTCCATGTTTAAAGGAGCCGAAATTTTTAATAGTGATATTTCAGACTGGGATGTATCAAAGGTTACAAATATGAGTGGGATATTCTACGAAACGGTTCTGTTTAATCAGGATCTTTCTAAATGGGATGTGTCAAATGTTACAGATATGAGGGCCGCGTTTGCTTCTGCTAAATCATTTAACGCCGATTTATCAAACTGGAATGTTTCTAATGTTTTGAATATGGAATCTATGTTTTTCGGTGCAGCATCATTTAATCAGAATATATCAAGCTGGAATGTTTCAAATGTTACAGACATGGGTTCGATGTTTACAAGTGCGGTTCTGTTTAATCAAAACATATCAGGATGGAATGTTTCTAATGTAACTAACATAGTCAGTATGTTTGAAGGTGCTGATTCGTTTAATCAGAGTCTGTCTAGCTGGGATGTTAGCAATATAAAAGATATGAATTCAGTATTCCGGGATGCAATTTCATTTAATGGAGATCTTTCGGGCTGGGATGTTTCAAATGTAACAAATATGTTTGCTGTGTTTCAAGGAGCATCATCTTTTAATCGTGATATTTCCGGATGGAATGTTTCCAATGTTAAAGAAATGAGCTATATGTTTACGAGTGCTGATTCATTCAATCAGGATATCTCAGGCTGGGATGTGTCAAAAGTGTCTCAGATGTTCTTTATGTTTTTTCATGCGAATTCATTTAATCAGGATTTGTCCTCATGGGATGTTTCTAATGTTAGTTATTTTTGCAGCATGTTTTCCAATGCCGTAGGTTTTGATCAGAATCTTTCAAAATGGGATGTTTCTAACGCTAAAAACATGCAGGGTATGTTCTCAGATGTAACTTTGTCTACAGAAAACTATGATGCAATTCTTAATAATTGGAGCGAACTTGTTTTACAGAACGATGTCGAATTCGATGGCGGAAATTCAAAATACAGTTCTGCTGCTGAAGCGGCGAGAGCTAAGATAATAAATGATTTCAACTGGACAATAACTGATGGCGGGTTGGAATAAAGTTTTTGCCGGTCATTTCACTCTCTCTGCCACTTCCGGGATATATCTCCAGTACTGTTTCGGCATGAAAGATCGTTGCAGTTTCGGGTTTTTGCGGTATTCGATTGCGATGGTGTCAAAATATTTTTTCCAGAGCGCTTCAAAGGAATCTTCGGCTCCAGTTTTTTCATAAAGTGCAGTAAGTTCGTGTACTTCCATTTCATCAAAAAATGCCTGCCGGATCTGTTTCCCGTTATAGAAAATCCCAGTGGATCTTTCTGTGTCGTGAAGTATCCACTGAGAATTTGAAAGCCTGTCTTTGAAATGTTCCCCAAGTAAGGGCAGTACAAACGATTTGCTGAAATATGGTCCGTACAGAATATTTCCCATCTGTCTGAAGCGCAGAAGTCCTTTGAGCTTGTGCGCTTCTCCGGCAGTTCTTCTAGCAGCTTTAATAATTGTATTTACTGAAGGTTCTGCAAGATGGGACAGTGCAGCGTGCCCGTTTGTACGGACATAATATAAAAATGAAGGAGTCTGTTCAATTGCATCGGCATAACCTGATGAAAAGGCATATACAAGTGTGTTTTTCACTTCCCTGAAAATAGGATCGTTGATCACAGGTTGAGCAGGATTTGTATCGGGAACAAGCAGAACCGGGATTTCAAAAAATCCGGGAATGTGATCTTTTTCTGGTTGAAGTCTGTCGCCGTCCTGAGACAGATTCCAAAGCACAGGAAGAATAGATTGATAAGTTTCCAGCGTTCCGTCAAAAAGGTAAAGAGTGCTCATAAAGGTTCCGTTGAAAAAAGTTTAAGCTGAAATGGTCCCGGTTCATGAGATTCAACGAGAGATCTGTAAATCGTCTGAAGTTTTTCAGAAACCGCAGGCATTCTTACTCCTTTGCAAGTGATGAAATATCTTGCTCTTTTCAGAACAACTCCCAGAGATTTCAAATTGTCGAAATTCAGATAATGACTCCGTCTTGCAATTACTATTCTTTTGGCTGATCTTGGACCAATGCCTGGAACCCGGAGAAGCATCTCGTAATCTGCGTTATTCACTTCGACCGGGAACATGCTGAAATGGTTTAATGCCCAGTTTGCTTTGGGATCAAGAGCAGTATCAAGCATCGGATGTTCAGGACTTAGTATTTCATCAGCGTGAAACTGATACTGACGCATAAGAAAGTCTGCCTGATAAAGTCTGTGCTCACGAAGAAGCGGCGGTTCTCGAAGCACCGGAAGGCGGGAATCATTGTTGACTGGAATGAAAGCGCTGTAATAGACTCTTCGCAAATTAAATTTGTTATACATCGCTTCAGAAAGCTTAACGATTGTAAGGTCTGTTTCAGGTGTTGCACCCACTATCATCTGGGTTGACTGTCCGGCAGGGGCGAATTTGGGAGCAAAACGGCTGATTTTGCGCTCTTCAATGCTGTTGGTCACACCTTCAGTGATAAGTTTCATCGGCTGAAAGATGTCAGTGTGTTTTTTATCGGTGAGGCGGTGAAGACTCTCTTTTGTCGGAAGTTCGATGTTCACGGAAATACGGTCGGCAAGCGCCCCGGCCTTGTCAATAAGTTCTTTTGATGCTCCAGGGATCGCTTTGACATGGATGTATCCGCCGAATCTGTATTCGTGACGGAGTATCCGCAGTGCATCGCTTAGAAGTTCCATCGTATAGTCCGGATTTTTGATGATCCCGCTTGAAAGGAACAAACCTTCAATATAATTCCTTCTGTAAAATTCTATGGTTATGTCGGCGATTTCCCGTGGCGTGAATATCACTCTCTGAATATCATTGCTCCGGCGGTTTATGCAGTAAGCACAGTCATAAATGCACGAATTTGTGAAAAGGACTTTGAACAGACTAATACATCTGCCGTCATCCGCCCAGCTGTGGCATATCCCGCAAGCCTTGCCGTTACCGATGCCGCCCTTTGGAGTTTTGCGGAAACTGCCTGACGAAGCGCAGCTCGCATCATATTTTGCCGAATCACTTAATATCTCAAGCTTTTTCATTACATCCACAGGTATCCCCTCCTGAATCTGTCAGGCAATGATACCTAACATAAAACAGGATGTCAATTAATTTGTGATAGGTTTTTAAAAGCTGAATTCCGCTCCGAGAGAGCCTTCGAACATCATTTCTGGTTCAACCTGTGGCTTGATATTTAATGTTATTCTGAGTGCAAAAATGTCATTAAATCTGGCGTGAGTTCTTAAAAATAAAGAAAAATCAGCATATTCGTGGAAAGACCGGGTTGTAAGATTGCCGGGATTCCAAACTCCGCCGCCGCCAAACTCCACAGGTCCGATCATCCCGTTAAGTGCGACCTGAATACTTCCGAAAGGGTATTCCGGATGATACACCCCTGTTGATATCCATATAAAATCCATTTTACCGGCTTCCAGAAGAATTGTCGGAAGCGGCAACATATCAGTTTCGTCAGATTGTGTTCCAAAACTCTCTTTTCTGACAATAAGCATGAAATCGGTTCTAACCCTGAAGTATTTCGTCATATAAGTAACGCCCAGTGCTCCCATTCCGCTATCACTGAGTTTTTCGACATCTTCAGGTTTATCGTTCTCATTTTCCGGTTCAAACTTGTGAGATATTCTGGTTGACCTTGAATATATTGCTGTAGTATGTATTTTCACACTTTCATTTAACTTTCTATCATATTTTAGTCCGACACTTCCCTGCATATACTTGTCTGTTGTTGAACAGCCCGTAACAGTAAAAGTGTTAAAAGCTCCTGAAAGCGTAACGCTGTTTTTATTTTCCTCTTTAAAAGTCTGCTCAGCTTCAACTGTCCCGGCAAAAAGAAGTGCAAAAATTATGAATTTTGTTATTGCGGATCTGTTCAAATGTAGCTCCTTAAATCATCACGGTTCCACAACCGGAACAGGAGTCAGTTCCCACGCCTCACCGTTTCCGAGCTGACCGTCACTGTTGCTGCCCCAGCAGTAAAGTTTGTTGTTTAGTATTCCACATGTGTAGGAATATCCTGTTGAAACATCTGACCAGTTATTTCCATCACCTATTCGAATTGGCGATGTTTTATCACTGCCGGATCCGTTTGTTCCGTCACCAAGCTGTCCCTTATCATTTTTACCCCAGCAGTAAAGTTCGCCGCTTCTTATTCCGCAAGTATATGAGATACCGGTTGAAATCATGTTCCAGTCATTATCGGTGCCTATCTGAACAGGGGATTCTTTATCCGAGGTTGAATCGTCGCCGAGCTGTCCA
>Ga0209099_1001488_pt1 | contig 23182 bp, 22 predicted proteins | sample AD_JPNHW2_MetaG_FD_184430 | JGI IMG/M metagenome (GOLD analysis project Ga0209099, IMG submission 184430) | Active sludge microbial communities of municipal wastewater-treating anaerobic digesters from Japan - AD_JPNHW2_MetaG (SPAdes) (version 2) | ecosystem: Engineered > Bioreactor > Anaerobic... | reverse complement strand
ATCGCATCCTGGGGCTGGAGAAGGTCCCAAGGGTTTGGCTGTTCGCCAATTAAAGCGGTACGCGAGCTGGGTTCAAAACGTCGTGAGACAGTTTGGTCCTTATCCTCTGCGGGCGCAGGAGAATTGACGGGAACATTCCCTAGTACGAGAGGACCGGGAATGACTGGCCTATGGTGTTCCGGTTGTCGCGCCAGCGGCACCGCCGGGTAGCCACGCCGGGAAAGGATAAGCGCTGAAAGCATCTAAGCGCCAAGCCTCCCCGAAGACAAGTTCTCCCACCCGAAAGGGTCTGAAGGCTGGTCGCAGACTACGACCTCGATAGGCCGGACGTGCAAGCGCGGCAACGCGCTCAGCGGACCGGTACTAATCAGCCGTGAGGCTTGGCCGTTTTTTACACTTCATTTGAAGACCGACGTCGGATCCTTGTCCAGGACCGCTACGCCGCAATTTTTTCCACCAGACTGTGCGTTGGCTTTTTTCCGGGTTCGCCCGGAGCCGGGTTTTCCCGGCGGCCATAGAGGGGAGGCAACACCCGTTCCCATTCCGAACACGGAAGTGAAGGGCCCCATCGCCGAGGGTACTGCAGGACGCGCCTGTGGGAGAGTAGGACGCCGCCGGGTTTTATTTCTGGGGGCCGGAGACCGCGAGGTCTCCGGCCCCCTTCTTTTTTGCGCGCCGCGCCGCGGCCCGCGCCCTGAAACGGAAACGGGCGCCGGCGCGCCCGCCGGTGCCCGTTCTTCCTGGTGCCAGAGGGGGGACTCGAACCCCCACACGAGTTTAACCCCGTTGCGGATTTTAAGTCCGCTGTGTCTGCCATTTCACCACTCTGGCCAAAATGAAGAAATATCATACCGGATCGTGACTTTGACCGCAAGATCCAGCTTACGCCTTTCGGCATTTATCTGTTTTGAACGGCATCCGTGTCGACCGGCGGCAGCGCTTTGCGCGCCAGAAGTTGATCGCCCTCTGTGGCGTGGGGCACGCAGGAAACGAGCGTGGCGACGGCTGACGGATCGAGTCCGCTGATGCGGCAATCGACATATTCGCTGGTCCAGCCGTGGGCCTCGCCGTTGCTCGCAAAGCGTTCGATCAGCACGTCGACTTTTTGTCCCACAAATTGTGTTGCGAAAGCGATCCGTTTGCCCGTTTTCATCCGGTTTAGCACGGCCGCGCGCCGTTTGCGCTCCGTCTCGGGAACGGCCCCGGGAAATGTCGCGGCGGGGGTTCCGGGACGTTCACTATAGGGGAAAACATGCAGGTTGCTGAAAGGGAAGGCGGACAGCAGTGAACGCGTGTGCTCAAATGCCTGAAGCGTCTCGCCAGGGAATCCCGTGATGATGTCGGCCCCCAAGCCGACCTGCGGCATGAGCCGGACCGTCTCGTCCAGCGTCTGGACGATCTGCTCGGCGGTGTAACGCCGTTTCATGCGTGTCAGTATCCCGTCATCCCCGCTCTGGATGGGCAGGTGCAGGAACTTGCAGATCGTTTCCGAATCGGCCATCAGTCGCGCCACTTTTCTTTCGACGGTGCCGGGTTCGATGGAGCCGAGACGCAGGCGCCCCAGTCCGGGTAACGTCGCGAGTGCCGCCAGCAAGTCAACAAGACCGCGTGCGCCGTCCGCATAGCAGGCGATGTTGCAGCCCGTAACGACGAGTTCTTGAAATCCCGCGTCGATGAAAGCGCGTGCCTCGCGGAGGCATTCTTCGAACGGACGGCTCCGGGGGCGTCCGCGCGTGTGAGGTACGATGCAATAAGAGCAGAAGAAATCGCATCCGTCTTGAATTTTCAGCGACGCCCGCTTCGTCGTGCGCAAAGGGACGGGGTGGGTGGTGGACTGCACCATGCCGAGGTGGCGCATCAAAATGCAGGCCAGGTCGTCCTTTTTTTCACGGCTGACGACGAGATCGATCCCCAACGGCTGCAAGGCTTCGGGCGGAACCGACTCGGCGGCACAGCCCGTGACGACCAGAACCGTTGCCGGCTCTTTTTTGCGCAGCGAACGGATCAGTTTCAGACACTCGTTCTCAGCCGCTTGAGTCACGGCGCACGTGTGGATGACCACGATGTCGGCCCGCTGGCCAAAGGCTACCCGCTGAAAACCGGCCGCGACCAGCGCGCCTTCGAACTGCGCGGTCTCGGCGCGGTTTAGGCGGCAGCCGAAAGTTTTGAAAGCGACGGTCATGGCGTCAGAGTCCGGCGACCGTCTACACGAACAGCGCTGTGGACAGGTAACGCTCGCCCGTGTCCGGAAGTATCGCGACGATGAGTTTGCCCGCATACTCTTTCTCTGAGGCCAGACGCAACGCCGCGACGACCGCGGCTCCGCTGGAGATGCCCGACAGAATGCCTTCTTCGCTTGCGAGACGGCGGGCCGTCTCGATGGCTTCCTGCGAGGCGACCGGGATGATCCGGTCGATGAGCGAGAAATCGACGACCTGCGGGATGAAGTTGGCGCCGATGCCTTGGATGCCGTGCACGGATGGCGTGAGCGGTAACCCCGCTTTGCGCTGCGTAAGCAGGGGGCTTTCCGCGGGTTCAACGGCAACCATTTTCACAGAGGCACCGATCATTTTGAAATAGCGGCCCGTTCCGACGATCGTTCCGCCGGTGCCGACTCCGGCCACGACCGCGGCCACCTGTCCGTCGGTCTGCGACCAGATTTCCGGGCCGGTTGTCCGTTCGTGGATAAGGGGGTTGGCCGGGTTGGAGAACTGGTTGGGCATGAAGAAACGGTCGTGTGCCTCGGTAACGAACTCCTGCGCTTTCTGCACGGCGCCGGCCATGCCGCCGGACGCCGGGGTGAGCACCAACTGTGCGCCCAGGGCGGCCAGCACGCGGCGTCGCTCGATGCTCATGCTTTCCGGCATGGTTAAGGTCACGGGATAACCGCGTGCCGCACCTGCCATCGCGAGCGCGATGCCGGTGTTGCCGCTGGTGGGCTCGACGATCGTCATTCCGGGCTTGAGTGTGCCGTCGCGTTCCGCTTCCCAGACCATGGAGGCTGCCGTGCGGCACTTGATGGAGTATGAAGGGTTGCGGCCTTCGACCTTGACGACCACGGTGGCGGTTGCGCCGCGTGCCAGTTTGTTGATCCGGACTAGCGGAGTGTTTCCGATAGAAAACGTGTTGTCCGTAAAAACGTTCATTGGAAAACCTTGCCTTTTTTTAAAGAATACCCGATTGCCTGAGGTTCCGAAAGTCTATTCCCGTGCGGTGGCGACGGGAGCGCTTAGTAACGGTGCTTCGCCAGCAGATCATGGACTTGGATTTTACGTGAAATCGGGATGATCCAAGCTTCGTAAAGGCGCGCGATTCTTTGCGGCAGCGCGCCGGACGCGTGCTGCTCATGCGACATGTCCAGGATGCGTGCGATCACCTCGGCCTCGACGGTGTGGTTGGTGATCGCCTCTTCCATCTGCGCGGCGTCGCGGTTCTGAAGCGGTATTCGGAGCGCTTCCGGGATCTCCTCGAGCTTGAGCGCGGCGACGTGCACGGAGAGGTTGAGCCGCTGCACGAGCGCGTTCATGCAGTTGGAATCGGCCGCGATGCACTTGCGGCGGTCCTCGTCAGAGCCCGGTTCGCACAGGACCGGAAGAAGCGTGTTGACGTACAAAGGTCGCATGATATGGGCGCGCCCCGCGATGGTGGATGCGGTGCCAAAAAGCGTCGCGGTCTCCGCGATCGACAGCGGCCGTTTGAGCTCGTTGTAGAGTTCCGCGTTGACTTTGAAGACGGCGCGTCCGCAGAAAGCTTTGACGAGCGTTTCGTCCAGAGATGCGATGATGTTGCGAAGCTGCGCGAGTTTGTTCATTTTTGGAAAAGAAGACTGTCGTGCTGGAATTGGGAAGGAACTGATGGGATCGGAAAACACCTGCTGGTGAAAAAAGCCCATTATAGCAATATTTCCGGAATTCACTATTCCATTGTTTCGGTTTCACATGACGGGATAGGTCCCGAGTTTGCGGCCGGATTCCGAAAGGGCGAGAACCAGGCGCCAGGCCGCTTCTGCGGCCTGCGCTTTCCAGTCGGTCGCGGCTTCAATGAAGAACCCGTATTCCCATGAACGTCCCGGCAGAGGGCGACTTTGGATGAAGGTCAGGTTCACGCCGGACGCGTCGAACGGGGCGAGCGCATGCAGCAGCGCGCCGGGGTGGTTGCCGATCACCAGATAGATGAGCGACCGGTAACCGTGCGGCTGTGTGGCGGGGGGCACGTGCCTCCGGCTGGCGGTCACGATGAAGAAGCGGGTGATGTTTTCGTCGTTGTCCTGCAGGTCCTTTTTCAGAATCGCGAGATTGTTGATGCGGGCGGCTGCGGTCGAGGCCAGTGCCGCGCTGCCGGGTTCCGACGCGGCACGGCGCGCGGCCGCGGCCGTGCTCGATTCGGGCAGCGACTCGGCCTGTGGCAACAAGGCCCGCAACGTCGCCCGGCACTGTCCCAGCGCTTGTGGATGGCTATACACGCGTTGAATTTCGGCGGTCGATTTCACGCCTTTCCGCACCAGGAGATGGTGTCGGACCGGAATGGAAAAGCTCTCGATGATCGAGACTCCCGGATGGGAGGAAAGCTGGTCGAGAGTCTGCGTGACAGGCCCTTCGCTGGAGTTCTCCACGGGCACGATGGCCAGCGGACGGGGCCGGCTGCGCGGAGCGCAAAGGCGGTCGAACACGTCGAAATGCGAGAGACAGGGGATCAGCTTCGCCCCGTCGCCGAAGTGGTGCAGGGCGGCCTCGTGCGAATGCGTGCCTTCGGGCCCGAGATAAAGGATGGCGTTCATAATTTTCTCTGATTGAGGCGGGCATGGCGCGCCATGCCCGGACGTGCTGTTTAGGAGTTTTCGCGCTTGCGCTGTTCGCGGGCGAGCGCAATCCAGGGCTCGAGATCCTTCAGAAATGCGCCGAACTTCGAGGATTCGAGTTGCTGCGATGCGTCGCTGAAGGCATTGACCGGATCGGGATGGGCTTCGACGATGAGTCCGTCGGCACCCGCCGCGAGGCCGGCGCGTGCCAGCGCGGGGACAAGACTGCTGACGCCTGCCGCATGACTGGGATCCACCATCACGGGAAGATGCGAGAGCTGTCGGGCGACCGCCACCGCGCCGATGTCGAGCAAGTTGCGCGTGGCCTTGTCGAACGAGCGCAGCCCGCGTTCGCAGAGCACCACCTGCGGGCAGCCGTTGACCACGAGGTATTCTGCGGCGGTCAGCCACTCTTCGACCGTGCTGGCCATGCCGCGCTTCAACAGTACGGGCTTGCCGGCGTGGGCGAGGTGCTCCAGCAGATCATAGTTCTGTGCGTTGCGCGCGCCGATCTGGAACATGTCGGTCACATCGCGCAAAATCTCGATCTGGGCGGGACCGGGCACTTCTGAGATCATGGCAACATCGAACTCGGTCTTGATGTCCCGCATGATTTTGACCCCGTCGAGCTTTAGGCCTTGGAAATCGTAGGGCGAGGTGCGCGGCTTGAACGGCATGGCCCGGATGATCGTGACGCCGCAGGCCGTGAGGTCGACGACCGCGGCGCGGAACTGGTCGTAGCTTTCGATGGCGCACGGGCCCGCGATGACCTGTATGTTGCCGCCGCCGATGAGCGTCCCCTTGACGTTCACCACGGAGTCGGAGTGGTGGTATTCGCGCGAGACCAGCTTGAACTTTTTCTGGACCGGGAAAACCGATTCGACAGCGGGGAGGTTGCTCAGGACTTCGAGCGAGCGGTTGCTGAGTTCGTCGCCGATGCAGGCGATGACCGTCTGTTCGACGCCGCGGATGATCCGGGGTTGGTAACGCAGGGAGCAGACGAGATCGCTGACGGTGGCGATGTCTGTCTCTGAGGCGTGTCGCTTGAGTACGATAATCATGATGCTTTGCTTTCTGGTTAGGGGGATAGGATTAAAACAAAAAAACCGCGTGTCCCTTGCCGGACACGCGGTTCATTTCAAAGTCTGTTCCCGATTTACAATAGCTTACCGGGCCGACCCGAACCGTGTGTCCGGCGACCTAAAGTAGCTAAAGTAAAAGTATGCGCTCTTGCTATTCATGTGAGAACAGGGTGTATTAAACCTTTTCCTTCGCCAGAAGTCAAGCGGCGCGCGAGAAGACCTCAAAATAAATAGGCGCGCGGCCATTTTGCACTTGAAAAGACGCGATCTATTCGCGTATGATGTGCCCCGTTTTGCGTTAAACCATTGTTTCTTTGTGGAGAGGTGGCCGAGTGGCTGAAGGCAGTGGTTTGCTAAACCGCCGTATCGGATAAAACCGGTACCGGGGGTCCGAATCCCCCCCTCTCCGCCATTTTTCGCCGAAAATCCGCGATTTATCAATGAAATCAGGGGTTTTTGCTTATAAATCCCTTATTCAAAACCCCGCCTTTTCCCACCGAAATTCAACAAATTTTCACCTATCCCGCCAAAACGGTGGGGCTCCGATGCCGGGAGCTTCTGGGCAGCATTCTTCGGATCGGTCAGCTCGTCCAGTTTGTTGATGGAGGACCGGCCTTCTGAAGACTGTAGCGCGGTTTCGCCGAGCAGAGCTGGTAGACGAGGGCCTGGTATTTGCTCTCTTTTCTGTACACATCCGTCCCCCCTCATCTGTTCTCCGTGCAGGCGCGCCAGCGCCAGCACGTCCGGCTGGCTGGTTTTCGCCCGCCGGACCGACTCCGCGCCCCTTCAGCCCCGTCCTCTACTTGACAGAAACCTCCGTTATCCACCCTTGGCGTATCCCGCCCCGGCCTGAAATTTCAGCTTGTACGTTCTATCGCTCAGTATCCGCCTGCGCGCCGACATCGCTTTTCCGCAAGGATTTAGCCCCTGATGCGGTACTCATGCGTGAGCCGGTTCGATCACATATTCACTCGTCGCTGTCACTTCCGTTCTACAAGATACCACACCGTAGGAGCCGATGCCGTCTCAACCGTTGAAACCTGAACCGGCGCAGAGAGCGCACTCATATCCGGCGCAAGCGGCGTGACGGTAAGCATACCGCCGGTTTTGAAACGAACGGTAGCGTCCGTCGGTTCAACGCGCACAATGCCGAGACCCGGCTGCGGATGTGCCACGGTCAGCCGTTCACCGCGCGTCATGCCGTTAGGCGCTTTCGAGAATGAGGCATACTGCCATTTGTCTTTGTCATTCTCCGCGCGCGCGATCACCGTGAGGAGCATCTTTTTCGCCGTATCGAGTCCCGCGCCGTCGAGCGAGCTCACCAGTAGTGTTGTAAACGTCGTACGCGATGTGACGCTGATATCTCCGAATTTCAATTCATCCTTCGGAAAACCGGTGAAGCCCTGCGTGCGCGGGGTGTCGACGATGAGAAGCCCTTTCCGCCTGTGTAGTGCTGATCCGCGTCATGTCAAAAATCGGAGGTTGAGATGAAGGGAATGATGGTTTTGGCGGCGGTAGCCGCCCTGAGCGTGTCCGGGTGCTGCGCGTATCGCGGCATCAGCCAGGTGTCACTGGTGCATGTGCGCGAGGTGTCGCTTGCGGAGAACGCGGCGGCATCGACCAACGGCGTTGTCGAGGTCTGCACGAACGGCGTGCGGGTCGGCACCGGCCGGGTGGTGGTTGTGGCGGAGAACGTGTATGTGTCTGTTGGCGGTGGCAGCGCGGCCAGCAACGACGTGAGCGGCGAACTTTCTGTGCCGTTGGCCAAGTAGGGTAGGGGTGTGCTATGAAACGGCAGTGCGGATGCGGGGGCGGGCATGCCGCCTCAAAGTGCGGGACTAAGGAGCAGGAGCGGGCGAGGATCATCGAGTCGTTTGACGTGTTCGGGCTCGGGGAGCGTGAGCGCGGCGAGATCCTCGAAGCGCTCGACTCGGCCAAGTGGGACTGGTACAGGGACTGCGACGGTTGCACGCTGGTCTCGGAGGTGTACTGGCCAAACAAATTCTTTCCTCCTTGCTTGCGACACGATTACGACTTTCTGACGAGCGGAAACGGTATGGCGGCCAATGCCCGGTTCTACCGGATCATGCGGGCCTACGGCATGACCCGCGCCCGTGCGGCCGTCCGCTGGTTGGGAGTTACGGCTGGCTGGTTCGGCTGGTTCAAATGGCGGAATTGGGCGAAACAGGGGTAAGAAGTCGTCTTTTCGCTGGAAGACGAGGCAGATTTTTTTTGACCTGCCTCGCCTGCTTTCTATTCAAAAGGCCAAAAAATGCACGCCTGCTTTGCTTGGATGAGATTTTGGTGGTGGATTTAGTGGTGGAGAAAGTGGTGGAATTTGTGGTGGAAAATCACCCGTTTTCACGCAATTTCTAAAAGTGCATTTAGGCTGGGGATAAAAACTAAAAACCCCGAAAACATTGGCGTTTTCGAGGTTTTTTAGCTTAAAGAGATGGTCGGAGCGGAGGGAGTTGAACCCTCGACCTTTTGGTCCCGAACCAAACGCGCTACCAGGCTGCGCTACGCTCCGAAAGTGAATCGCAAAACAGGCGCATAAATTAGCTTACACATTCGGAAAAGTCAAAGCCAAAGATGCGCCGATCCAAAAATTATTGAACGCGTTCGACGACGATCTCGGGGTCGATCGATTCGCGCAGGATGCGTTCGATGCCTTGCTTGATCGTCATCGTGGCATGGGGGCAGCAGCCGCAGGCGCCGCGCAGGCGCAGTTTGACGTTCTTGTCTTCAATCGACACAAGCTCGAGGTCGCCGCCGTCCGCCTGCAACATCCCGCGCAGCTCTTCCAGTTTGGCCTTAATCTGTTCGCTCATCAGAGGGTTCCTTTGTAAATGGGTGCATAGTTTGCCCAAAAAAGGTGGACGCGTCAAGCCGCGGTCTGCAGTCCGTCGGGCTGTGCGCAAAGGACAGGGCTTTTTCGGTTGGATTTGCGGTGACAGATTTTTTTGCCCGCGAATAAGAGCCGTTCCTGATTCTATTAACGCGGATCACTAAAAATCAGGAACGTCGGTTCCGGCTGATGTCCAACCCCGCCTCACCCGGTGCGGTCGCGGCAGGCATTTCCCAGGCATATTTCAGCGCTTAGCGTCGGGGAGTTGGCCTTGCCGGGAACTGCCTGCCATGGTATAGTAAACACCTGTTTTTCAAACCCATTGAGATCTTTTCGGAGCTTACATGAAACTTGCATTAGGATGTGACCATGGCGGGCTGAATGTCAAAAAGGCGATCAATGACCTGCTCGCGAGCCGCGCGGATGAAGTGACCGATCTCGGCACCTTTACGCTTGATTCTGTCGATTACACGGACTATGCCGTCAAAGCCGCCGAACGGATCGTTGAAAAGAAGGCGGATGCGGCCATTCTCGTTTGCACGACGGGCGTGGGCATGAGCATCGCCGCCAACCGTTTTTCCGGGGTCCGCGCCGCGCTGTGCGATTCCGCCGAAACCGCGAAGAAGACGCGCACCCACAACAACGCGAACGTTCTGGTGTTGGCCGGCACGCTCGCACCCGAGGAAGCGATCGGGATCGTCCGCGCCTTTCTCGAAACCCCGTTCTCCAACGAGTCGCGCCACCAGCGCCGGGTTTGCAAGCTTGAGCGCGCCGAGCGCCTTGCCGAGTTCGCGTATCTCGGCGGGGCCGATGCCGAAGTGCATGCGGCGATCCTCGGACAGGTCGAACAGGAAAACAGCACGATCAATCTGATCGCCTCGGAAAACACCGTCACGCGTGCCGTCCGCGAGGCCTCCGGCAGCGTCCTGACCAATAAATATGCGGAAGGCTATCCGGGCAAGCGCTGGTACAGCGGTTGCATTCCGGTGGACACCGTGGAGACCCTCGCCATCGAACGGGCCAAGAAGCTTTTCGGCGCGGAGCACGCCAATGTTCAGCCGCATTGCGGCAGTTCGGCGAACATGGCGGTTTATTTCTCGGTGCTCAATCCCGGCGACACCATTCTTTCCATGAGCCTCGACCAGGGCGGGCACCTGACGCACGGCAGCCCGGTCAATTTCTCGGGGCGGCTTTTCCACATCGTTCCCTACTGCGTTTCGCCTGAGACCGAGGCCCTTGACTACGACGCGATCGAGAAGCTGGCGCTGGAGAACAAGCCCAAGCTGATCGTGGCGGGGGCGAGCGCCTACCCGCGCATCCTTGATTTTCCGCGCTTCCGCGCGATCGCGGACAAGTGCGGGGCGATGCTGATGGTGGACATGGCCCACATCGCGGGCCTCGTGGCCGGCGGCGTGCACCCGAGCCCCGTGCCGTATGCGGAGTTCGTGACGACCACGACGCACAAAACGCTGCGCGGTCCGCGCGGCGGCCTGATCCTTTGCCGCGAGGCATTCGCGAAGGCCGTGGACAAAACCGTCTTCCCCGGACTGCAGGGCGGCCCGCTCGAGAACATCGTGGCCGCGAAAGCGGTCTGTTTCGGCGAGGCGCTGCAGCCCGCGTTCAAGGCGTACGCGCAGCAGATCGTGGCGAACTGCAAGACGCTCGCCGACACGCTGACCGCGCGCGGCTTCCACCTCGTGTCCGGCGGCACGGACAACCACCTGATGCTGGTGAACGTGGCCCGCAGCGGGCTCACCGGCAAGGACGCGGCGGCAGCGCTTGACGCCGCCGGCATCATCTGCAACAAGAACACCATCCCGTTCGACAAGAACAGTCCGTTCGTCACATCCGGTATCCGCATCGGCACTGCCTCGGTGACGACGCGCGGCATGAAGGAGCCGGAAATGAAGCGGATCGGCACGTGGATCGCGGACATCCTCTGCGACCTCGCCAACACCGGACTGCAGGCGTCGGTCCGCGCCGAGGTGGCGAAGCTGACGGCGTCTTTCAAGGTGCCCTGAACGTGAGGCCTATGGCAAACGCCAAGAAAAAGGTCTATCTGAGCGGCCCGATCATGGACGAGCATCCCGAACTGGCCGCCACATGGCGTGAGCGCGCCAAGGAGCGGCTGCGCGACCAGTTCGTGCTGCTCGATCCGATGCGCCGCAACTTCAAGGACCGCGAGGTGGACAGCGCGAACGAGATCGTGGAGTTCGACCTGCAGGATGTGCGCGACGCGGACATCCTGCTCGTCAACTACAGCAAGACCTCGATCGGCACGGCCATGGAGGTCTTCTTCGCGGCGCACGACCTGGGGAAGTTCGTGGTCGCATTCTCCCCGTTCAGTTTCAAGGACTGCTCGCCGTGGATGGTGAAGCACTGCACCAAGATTCTGCCGACCCTGGACGACGCGATCGGCTACATCCGCGAGAATTTCATCGCCAAACACATTGACTGAAACGGCGGGGACGCCCCGGGATCCGAAGCCGGATGCCCGGTGCCCGACGCGCTGCGCCGTGTGTGCCCATTCCGGAAACTCGACCTATGCCACTTGCCATCACAACAGCGTCGGGCGCGGCATTCGCCATTGACTGGACGATGTGGCGGCCGGTCGACACCGCGGTGCTCATGTTCATCCGCCGCGGCGGGCAGGTCCTGCTGATCGTCAAGAAGCGCGGGCTCGGCCACGGCAAGATCAACGCGCCCGGCGGCCGGCTGGAGCCCGGCGAGACTCTCGAACAGGCGGCTGTGCGCGAGACCCAAGAAGAGGTGGGGCTCACGCCTTTCAACCCCCGCGGGGCCGGGCGGCTCGATTTCGCTTTTACCGATGGCTACTCGCTGCGCTGCCATGTCTTCACCGCTGACGCGTACGCGGGGATATTGACGGAGACCGACGAGGCCGATCCCTTTTGGTGCGACGAGGCCGACATCCCTTACGAACGCATGTGGGCGGACGACCGGCTCTGGATCCCGCTGATGCTCGAAGGCCGCCGCTTTGACGCGCAATTCGTCTTCGACGGCGACCGCATGCTTTGGCACACGTTTCAGGCGGAGCAGAACCCCTCCCGCACGCCGTCGCAGGGTTAGCGCGGTTAAACTTGTTCTGTGACCGTTTGCCTGAACGTTGCGCTTTACGCGAAACGGCTCGGCATTGCCTCACCCTAGAAAAATCGACCGTTCTTCACAGGGAGCCGCCGGAACGCAACGTCCACAACGGGGTCCGCACGGACCCCGTTTGGATGTTGCTCGCGGTTTCCCGAGCGTACGGCGGGGCGTTACGCGTCAATGAACAGGTCAGACGAGGCGAAGAACGGGTCGCTCGTGCAGCGCAGGCCCAGGCGGCGCAGGCCCGCCTCGTCGCCTGGGGTGATGATGTGCGTCATGTGCATTTCGCAGTCCCGCAGGTCGATCAGCCGCTCCATCGCGATCTGCGCCGCCGGGTTGGTGGCGCAACTGATGGCGAGCCCGATCAGCGCCTCGTCGAGATTGAGGCTGGTGTACTTGCCCTTGAGGATGTCGTGCTTCATGTGGACGATCGACTGCACGACCTGGGGCGCGATCAGGTGGATCTGGTCGGGGATGCCCGACAGCACCTTGATGGCGTTCAGCACCATGCTCGCCGCGGCATGCATCTGCTCGGAATTTTTTCCGACCACGATGCGGCCGTCTTTGAGCTGCACCGCGGCCCCGCAGAAGATGCCGTTGCGGCCTTTGCCCTGATTCATGGCGTCCTGGCCGGCCTGCCGCGCGGGTTTGACCAGAATGCGGTCCTCTGGCGACAGCTTCAGCTTGTGCATCAGCACCTCGACGCGGTCGACCATGACATGTTCCGACTGCCCGGAGGCGTATTCGCAGAGATGGCGGAAATAGCGCCGGATGACCTCCTGCTTGGACGCCTCGCAAACGGCCGCATCGTCGATGATGCCGAACCCCACGCGGTTGACGCCCATGTCGGTCGGCGATTTGTAGGGGCAATCGTCGTTCGTCATTTTTTCCCAGATCGCGCGCAGCAGCGGGAAGGCGTCCACATCGCGGTTGTAGTTGATGGTCGCCTTGTTGTACGCCTGCAGGTGATAGGGGTCGACCATGTTGCAGTCGTTCAGGTCGACGGTTGCGGCCTCGTACGCCACGTTCACCGGATGTTCGAGCGGCAGGTTCCAGACGGGGAACGTCTCGAATTTCGCGTAGCCCGCGACGCGCCCCTTGTGCCGCTCATGGTAGAGTTGCGTCAGGCAGGTCGCCAGTTTGCCGCTGCCGGGGCCGGGGCCGGTGACCACGACGATCGGGCGCTCGGTCTCGACGAATTCGTTCGCGCCGTAGCCCTCTTCGCTCACGATGGTGTCGACGTCGGCCGGATAGCCCTGCGTCACGTAGTGGTAATACACTTTGACGCCGCGGTGCTCCAGCCGGGCGCGGAACTGCTTGGCCGCGTGCTGGCCGCTGAAGCGGGTGATGACCACGGCGCGGACCAGCAGCCCCCAGCTCCGCAGGCCGTCGATCAGTTTGAGCGCGTCGGTGTCGTAGGAAATGCCGAAGTCGGCCCGCATTTTTTTGCGCTCGATGTCGCCCGCAAAGATGCAGAGCAGAATTTCGGCCTTGTCCTTGAGCTGCTGCAGCAGGCGCAGCTTCACGTTCGGGTCATATCCGGGGAGGACGCGGGCGGCGTGCATGTCATGCATGAGTTTGCCGCCGAATTCGAGATAGAGCTTGTTGCCGTTCTGCTCTGCCCGCCGGAGGATCTCTTCCGTTTGTTCGGACAGATACTTGTCGTTGTCGAACCCGATTTTGTTCATTCGAAGACCTGCTTTCATGCAAAAGGGGAAAATAAAAAACCGGTCAAATGCTGATGCACGACCGGAGCGGTACTATACACCACGGACAGATGCGCCGCAAACATCTTTTGCGTTTTGCGGACTTGTTGGTGGCCGGGAGAGTCGCTACACTGTTCACCGATGAGCCTTAAAGAAACAAACCGTTTTGGCCGCGTCCCCTCCGCCGTTCCGCAGGAGGTGGCGTATCCGGCGCTGTTCCACTTCCGGATCATCACCGAAGTCCAGTCTTTTGCGGAGCCGGACCTTGTCAAGTTGCTTGAGGCCTACGCGGTGACGGTCCCGCTGTCGGCGTCGCGGGCCTCTTCGGCGGGTCGTTACCATGCCTACAGCGTGTCCGTCGAGATCCAGAGCCAGGCGGAACTGCATGCCTTCGACGCGGCGCTGAAGCGTGTTTCAGGCGTGCGCATGGTGCTTTAGGAGCAGCGGTATGGCCGAAGTCGTCTTAGAGAACGTCTGCAAGCGATATGAGGGCGGCGGGCTTGCCGTGGACCGGTTCAGCCTCGTGATTCGGAACAGCGAGTTCCTGGTCTTGGTGGGGCCCTCCGGTTGCGGCAAGTCGACGACGCTGCGCATGATCGCGGGGCTGGAGGAGGTCTCGTCCGGGACGGTCAGCATCGGCGGGCGGTGCGTGAATGACGTGCCGCCCAAGGACCGGGACATCGCCATGGTGTTCCAGAATTACGCGCTTTATCCGCACATGACGGTTTACGATAACATGGCGTTCGGCCTCAAGCTGCGGGGGATGCCCAAGCGCGAGATCGACGAGCGCGTGCGCGACGCGGCCGAGATTCTGGGCCTGGGAGAATTGCTCCGGCGCCTGCCGAAACAGCTTTCGGGCGGCCAACGTCAGCGGGTGGCGGTGGGGCGCGCGATCGTGCGCAAGCCCAAGGTGTTTTTGTTCGACGAGCCGCTTTCCAACCTGGACGCGAAAATGCGCGTGGAGATGCGCAGCGAATTGAACCGCCTTCACCGGCGGCTCGACGCGACGATGGTGTATGTGACGCACGATCAGGTGGAGGCGATGACCATGGGTGACCGGATCGTGGTCATGGATCGCGGCGCGATCCAGCAGGTTGCGCATCCGCTGGAGGTTTACCGGCGTCCCGCAAACCTGTTCGTGGCGGGCTTCATCGGGACGCCGCCCATGAACCTGCTGCGGGGCCGCGCCGTGCGGGAGAAGAGCGGGTGGGTTTTTCGGCACGCGTCGGGGGGCGTGAGGGTGCCGGAGATGTGGTACGCCGCTTTGGAGCCTTTCGCGGGACGCGAGGTTCTCTTCGGATTCCGGCCGGAGTCGCTGGGCGCGGCGGCTGATTCGGAGACGCCGGGTGCAGAGGTCCGGGGCGTTGTGGATGTGGTGGAGCCGATGGGGTCCGAGACATACGTGCAGGTGTTGACCGGTGACGGCACGCGCGTCGTGGCGCGGGTGAGCGCGGAGCGCGTCTTCGTGCCCGGCTCGGAGGTGGCGTTGCCGGTCGATCTGGGGAACGTGCGGTTCTTTGATGCCGCGTCGGGATGTGCGATCGTCAACGGCGGGTAGGGGAGGTGTAAGATGCGACACATCGGTATACTCGGCGGGACGTTCAACCCCATTCATGTCGGGCACCTGTTTATCGGCTGCGCGGCGGCGGAAGCCTTCAATCTGGACCGGGTTATGCTGTTGCCTTGTTCGGTCTCGCCTTTCAAGGTCGGCGCAGCCGGGCTCGCGTCGGGGGCGGACCGGCTGGAGATGGTCCGGCTGAGCGTGGCGGACGATCCGCTCTTTGAACCCTGCGCGCTCGACTTGGAGCGGGGCGGCATTTCGTATGCGGTGGACACGGTGCGGGCCTTGTGCGGGCGCTATCCCCAAGACCGTTTCTCGTTCATCATCGGGGGCGATGCGTTGCGCGAGCTGAGCCACTGGCACAAGATTGACGAGATGCTGACGCTGTGCGACGTGATCACCGTGGCGCGCCCCGGGGTGGATGTTCCGGTGGACGGGAGCGCGCTGGCCTTCCCTGGCGAGGTGCGGGAACGGTTGCTGTCGCGCGTGGTCCGCGGCCGGCAGTGCGACGTTTCTTCAACGGAAATACGGAGAAGAATTGCAGAAGGCCGGTCGATCCGTTATCTTGTCTGTCCTGCCGTTGAAGCGTATATCCGGAACCGCGGGCTATATGCGGTTAACGGCGTGAAGGAGGCATGACTATTAATTCAGAACAAATCGCATTAGAGACGGCTAAGGCTCTCGACGAAAAGAAAGCCGCAGACATCCGGATTTTTGACGTGCGCGGGCTTTCTACCGTGACGGACTATTGCATCGTGGCAACCGGAACCTCGGCGCCGCATCTGAAAGCGCTGATCGCGGAAACCCAGCACAAAATGAAAAATCTGGGCGTAACGAGTTACCGGACGTCAGGGGACCCGGACAGCGGGTGGGTTGTTGTCGACTACATCCATGCCGTTGTCCATGTGTTCTCGGCTGAAGCGCGCGTCTATTACGCCATCGAGAAACTCTGGTCTACAGCCAAAGAGATTCATCTTCCTCAGGCCTGAAAAAGCCGTCCTCGTTCAAGCCCTGGATCTCGAGTAAGAGGTTGGCGAGCCCGGGGCCGTTTTCGGCGGATTTCGCCGACAGGGCCGTTTCGCTGGCGGAGGTCCGGGGCGTGGACGGATGGTTCAGGCTGTCCTGCCGGCTAATGTGCAGCTGGATCGATCCGCCCAGCAGAAGCGCGAAGGCCGCGACTGCGGCGAGCGTGCGGTAAAGGGGCCAGGCGAGGCGGTTACGTTGGCCGCCCGCGTGCCGGGCCGCTTCCGCACGGATGGCCTCATCGATCTCCGCTGAAGGCCCTCCCGCTTTGAGAAAACCCTGTCTCACGAGCGGCGCGATTCCGGCGAGCTCTTTTTCAAGGCTGTCGATCTCGGTAAAGGTTGTTTTCGTTTTCATGTCCTAGCCTCCTCTGCTAACAGTTTCTTCAGCTTTGCCATGGCGTCGTGCATGCGGCCCAACGCCGTGTTCAGGGGGATGTCCAGCGTCTCGGCGATCTCGCTGAACGAGAGATCCGCCTGCACCCGCATCAGGAACACCTCTCGCTGCACTTCCGGCAGCGTTGCGACCGCATGCATGACGCGCTTCGTCATGTCGTCCAGTTCAACGGCCTTGGCCGGCCCGCGGTCCCGCGCCGCCAATTGATCGATCAGCGGCACGTCGTCTTCGTCTTCGACCGCGTCCAAACTCACGTCCGGTTTGCGCTTGCGGCGGAAGTCGATCAGCAGGTTTCGCGCGATCTTCCAAAGCCATGCCCTGAACGACACGTCGTTGAAGCGCCCCGCATGACGGATCACCCGAAACCAGACATCCTGATATAAATCCTCGGCGTCGGCCCGGTTGCCGGTCATGCCCAGGAGCCATGAAAACAGCGCTTGCCGATACCGGCCCACCAGTTGATCCATGGCGGCTGAATTGCCTTGCGAAAAGCAAAGCAGCAAGTCCGCATCGCTGGTTTCCGCGTCTGGCATCGTTTCTTTCATGGTGATTAACGATTATCGTTGCTGGTTATTGGCTAAATTCTTATGATTTCGGCGAAAGTTACAAGCAGGAAGTGATTATGTCGTCAAATAAGTGCGGGGCGCGTCGGGGCGGGAACGTTATTTTTTCTAGTTGCGGCATCACGCTTTGGATCGGGGCCATGGCCCTGGCCGGGCTAACCGGATGCTCTGCTCTGCCCCGTGCTGAGCCTAAGGCGGAGCGGTCCGTCAAGATACGGGGGTATCAGGAAGACGCGGCCCGCTTGCGCGGATTGACGGTGACGCAAAACGTGGCCGTTGAGCAGGAGACCTCCTCTGCTCTGACCGCATCGCTCGAAAAGGAGATGGATAAACCGGAGAACCGCGCGTTCTTGGGCGAAACCGAATTGCTGCTCCGGCAGTTCCGCATTCTGAAGCCCGACGTTTCTCTGCCGGCGCTCTACCTGAAACTCATGCGCCAGCAAGTGGCGGCCTATTATGATCCGGAAAAGAAGCGGCTCGTCTATGTGGATGAGAATGTGGCGGCGGGCGACAAGAAAAAAGGGGCTGGCCTTCAGGGCATGGAGCGGTTCGTCTATGTGCACGAGATGTGCCATGCGCTCGAAGACAGCCATTTCGGTCTGGAACGACTTACGGAAATGTCGATGAGCGACCTTGACCGTAATCTGGCGGTGACCTCGTTCATCGAGGGCAATGCGGTCTTGGCGGGCGTGGACGGGCTGTTGGACGGGTGCGGGGTGGCGGTGAACACGGCGACACCCCTCAACGCGTGGCTCGTGAGCCTGCTCGGCGACATGGACCTGAGTGATTCGATGGACGGCGAGTTCGAAGGTGTGCCTCCCGCGTTGGCCGGCGCGTTGTTGCGGCCTTATCTTGACGGGGCCGTTTTCAGCAACCGGGTCAGGCGGGATCAGGGCTGGCAGGGGATCGATGCCATCTACGAATCGCGGCTGCCGTTGACGACCGCGGAGATCCTTTATCCGGAACGGCGATATCTGGAGGGGTTCCGCGCGGCGGTCTTCGAACCCGACCCCCGGCTTTTTGCGGCGGCTCGGCAGGGCGTTTCGGTCAACAGCATGGGGGTAATGGGCACGGCCCTTTGGCTCGGCGGGGATGAACTGGCCACGGCGAAACAGTTCGGTTTCCTGAAGGGGTGGATGGGCGACCGGGTGTATTTCATCAAAGGCGAGAGCAATGCGGTCCAGACCGTCTGGCTGAGCACGTGGGAGCGCCCCGGCATGGCGCGCGCGTTCAGCCGCCACGTCGAGCGCCGGATGAAGGCGGCGTTCGGCGACGTGTCGTGGCGCGTGCGCCGCGACGGGTGCCTGGTGGCGGCGGTCTGGACGTCGACAAGGGATCCGGGCGGTGCCGCGTGCGGGGCGTTGGCGGAGTGCGCGCTGAAGACGCGTGTGGAGGTGGCGGCGCCATCTTGGCTGGCTTCATGGTCGCGGGACATTCCGTGGCCGGTGCGCTTTCAGGAGTTTGAGGGATATTCGACGGTGTGCGAGATTTTGGGAGGATATGCCGCGGAAGTGCAAAGCGGCTCCGCGTTTTTAAGAATGAGCCTGGCGAGCGGCGGGCTGAGGGCGGAGAGCAATCCGGACAGGCATTACTACGGGGCGTTGTGGGGACTTCTGCGGCATGTGGGGGATGAGCGCTCCGATTTCACGTTCTGGAAAGTTCCGGCGGTCGCCGCGTGGCACCGGCGTGGCCAAGGGGCTGCGGAACGGTATCGGTGGAGCGTTCTGTGGGGGCTCCTTGCGAATGGCACGGAGCAGCGGGTCCGTGTGCTTTTTGTGCCGGTTTGGCGCAAAAACTAGCGTAAAGTGCAAGGCAAGCGCGAAGGCGCGTCCGCCTCCGAGGGGACGTGGAAGGGGTCGTTGAGAGGCCTGTCATGCTGTCGCCGCAGCGCTTCAAAAAAAGAACAAATTACCGCTTGATAAACGCGCCGGATTTCTGATACATTTAAACACGTTTTCAAGAGCGGCACTAGCTCAATTGGATAGAGCATCTGACTACGGATCAGAAGGTTGCAGGTTCAACTCCTGCGTGCCGCGCCAAAACAAAAAATCCAGATTGCGGGGTGGAGCAGCCTGGTAGCTCGTCAGGCTCATAACCTGAAGGTCGTAGGTTCAAATCCTACCCCCGCTACCAATTTGAAGCACGTGACTGACACTGTCAGCACGTGCTTTTTCGTGTCTAAAACCCTGTAAATCAGGCCTTTGCGTAGGCTCAGATCGAATAATCGATTGGGCCCTGCTGTGCCACGTCGGGACTCCTTTTGTCTGAGTTTTGTGCGCCTCTTTGTGCGCCTCTTTGTGCGCACGTTTTCGAACCGTCGGCCGAGAAGCCCGGCAGCGCCCGGATGGCGCCCGCGGTCGGCAGCTGCCCGGCGTCGGTGTAGACCGCCGAGGTGAGCCGGAGGTCGCTGTGGCGCATGAACTCCTGGCGTACCCTCTCGCCGACGCCCATCTGCCCCATATGCGTGTTGGGCGTCATGCGGGACAGCGCGTGGAAGTCCGCCGTACGCCCCTGGGCGTCCCTGTAGGGGATGCCGGCCGCCTTGAGGTCTCGTTGGAACCTCCGGATTTTGTGGCCTCCGGCGACGTCCAGGACCGCACCGAAGACGGGCTGGTCGGCGGTGGCGTCTGCCGGGCGCATGGCCTTCAGGATCTCAAGCAGCTCCGGCCGTATCCACAGCTTCGCCTCCTGGCGGTTCTTTGTTGTGGCGGCCCTTGCGACGATGTGGGGCTTGTCGTCGTCCAGATGGACGTCGCCCCACTGCAGGGCGTCCAGTTCGCTGCGCCGCAAACCGGTGTAGTACGCGCAGAGGTAATATCGCCGCCGGTCGACGGGGGCGGCCTTCAGCAACCGCTCCAGCTCGTCGACCGTGAGCGCCCGGCGCTGGCGCACCAGGCGGCCCCGCTCGTCGATGCGCTCGACGTTCCGCAGGGGATCGAAGGTCGCCATGCTCTGGCGGATCAGCCACGTGAAGAAGCTCCGCATCGTCGCCAGATAATGGTTGAGCGTCTTGGCGGACTTGGTCTGCCGGGCGCGCCACGCCTGGAACGACGCTGGCGTCACGTCGCGGACGTGCTTCCATCCGCACTCACGGGCCAGCAGGCCGATCCTGTCACCGATGACCTGCACGTAATGGTCGTCTCTGCCGAGTACGTCAAGGCTCGCCGTGTACCTTTCGGCCAGTGCGGTCACCGTTAGGGGCGCACGGTAGATGGCTGCAAACAAAGCACGGGAAAGGGCGGCTGTAAAATGAAGACTTTTTCTGTCGCGACGCTCCTGCTGACGTTGGTCGTGGGCTGGACCTTTGCCATCGTTGGCCCTTATGACGTTGACGGCGGCAACGGTGTTCCTTTGCAGGCTACAGGTTTGTTTGCCGATATCGTGGCCGGCATTGAGATTCAGGTCGTTAAGTCGGGATTAGAGAGTTTAAAACGTGCTGTAGGCATTTTGTCGGCGAATGCGACCGGCGTCCAAAAAGCGGAGGGCGAACGGCTGCTGGCCGAGGCCGAGGCGGCGTTCCTTAAAGGTCGGGACATCCCGGCCGCGTTTGCGGCGTCGACATATGGCTTGGCCATCGTCAATGACATGCGGGGCCAGACAGGCAATGCGCTGGACCTTCTGACGGAGGGCGTCAGGCAGCGTCCTGATGACGCTGTCATCCTGAATTACCAGGGTTGGCTGTTGCGCAAGGCCGGACGCCTCCAGGAATCCGTTTCGGCTTATACCGCGGCCGTCAAAGGCACGCCCGCACTTCCGGATGTCCGCAGAGGGCTGGCCGATGTCCTGGTGGTCATGTGCCGCTACGGCGAAGCCGCCGAAGTGTGCCGGCAGGGTGTCGCGCAGTGGCCCGACTACGAATGGCTGGCAGACACGCTCGTCAAAGTGCTCTCGCTGGACGGGCAGAAGGAGGAGGCGGCGAAAACCTGCCAGGATTTTATGGAACGGCATCCGGAATGGGTCCGTTTGCGCTATCGGCACGGCCAGCTGCTGTTGAGGGCCGGCCGCAAGGAGGAAGGGCGGGCCGAGATGCGGGCGGTCATCAAGACCGACCCCAATTTTTGCCAGGCTTATAACGAACTCGGTATGGCGGCCATGGACGAGAAAGAGTATCAGGTGGCGCTGGTGTTCTTCAGGAACGGGCTGAAGGTCCATCCCGACTGCGTGAGCATCCTTGAAAACATGGCGTCCAGTTATCTGTCGATTGGCGACAGCGACAAGGCGCTGGAAACCGTGAAACTGGCCCGGCGTGTCAACGCTTCAAGCGATCAGGGTGCCCAGACCATGGCGAATGCCCTCATCGACAAGGGGGACTACACGAATGCGCTTGCGGTCTGCGAGGACGCGATCCGGTCGAGGCCGTGGTCCGGCGAGTTCCATTCCACGGCCAGCATCTGCTTGGGCAAGATGGGCAGAAAAGAGGAGGCGTTGGAAGCCGCCAGGAAAGGGACGGTTACGGGAAAGCCGGTCGCGTTCGTCTGGGAGCAATACGCGATCGCACTGAATGACTGCAAGCGGTTCGAGGAGGCGGCCGAGGCTTACGGCAAGGCGGCCCTTTTGAAGCCGGACACCCTGAATTATGTGATTGGCCGCGCTTCGGCTTTATTTGAGGGTGGCCGCGTCGAGGAGGCGAACGCGGAGTGTGAAGCCTGGCTCCGGCGGTTCCCGGACAGCCTGCGCATGCTTGAGTCATACGGGGTGCTTCTGGAGAAGCAGCGACGGTATGATGACGCGTTCACGTATTACAAAAAAGCTGCGGAGGTCAAGCCTGTGCCTGATGCAGACAAGGCTTATGCCGGTTGCAGCTGGGGCTATTTGGGGCGGATCTACGTTAGAAGAGAGAAGTGGGGGGATGCGCTTGAGGCGTTCAAAACGGCGGCATCCTTTGATCCCGCGTCACCGCTATGGTGTGCAGGACAGGTGCTTGTGGAATCCAAACTTGATCCGGATCGTGCGCGCCGAACCGTGGATGATTCGCTGAAGCGCTTTCCCGGCAATGACAAGCTGCTGTGCCAGAAGGCCGAGATGGTACTCCGTTCGGGAACGGAGAAGGATCGCCGCGAAGTCCTCGCCGGGCTGGATAAAGCCGAGGTGAACGAGAACACCCTCTATTTGCGCGGTGTGCTTGAGAAGGAGCTGGGGAATGTCGAGAAAGCTGAAGCCTTCTGGCGGGAGCTGGTCCGGGGCAAACCGCAATGGGCGTCTCCGTACGACGAGCTGGGAAAGATGTTGTTGAAGAAGGACGGGCCTACTGACGAGGTTCTGGCTTTGCATGCCAAGGCGGTTGAGCTGTCCCCCGAAAGCGCGGTTTACCACAACAATCTGGGGTACGACTACCTTATGGCCGGCCAGCATGAGCCCGCGCTCCGGGAACTGCAGAAGGCGGTCGAGTTGAAGCCGGGGTTCGGCCTGGCGTATTACAATCTCGGGCTCGTGCGGTACGCGATGGGCCAGTACGACAAGGCCGCGCTCTCCGTGTTGAGGGCACGGGAACTGGGATATGCTGGAGAACGCGGGTTCGTGCTGCAGTTGGCCGAACGCGTGAAGTTCATGAAACGGAGCAAGACGAACTCGCCTGCCTTCGGCCCGCAGCTTTGACCTGTGCCGTTGCATAGGACCACGGTGACTCCGCTGAGGGCTGATGTTTCTACCCTTCCCCTTTCCATCCCCTTCTGTCTATATGCGTAACTTGCCCGTGCCGGTGCCGTACCAGCCTGCCGGGCCGGCGCACACCCGTTTGAACGTGCCGGGCATCCTGTGCCACAGGCCGCGGAATTATGGCGGGGCGAGAAGCGAGCGGAACCGACACCCCCGCCGTAAACAAGGCCTAGCGGCCTTGTGGCGCGTTTCACGGCTTGGGGGCATATATCGACACGGGGCGACCGGCGCAACGCCGTTAGTCAGTATATTTTGCTGTCTGCGCCTTTTTCAGTTATTCCGGGGCGACCCCTCAAAGGACCCGCTTGGTGGCGTGTTTGGGCTTTTGCCCCCTTGTTTTCAGTGTTGATGCTTGGGCACTTGACTCCTACGATGATGGCGGGGTAAGCTGTTGGCCATGGGGACAACCAAGCCAGCTTATCCGAAGACGGTGAGAGAGTTCCGT
>Ga0209099_1001487_pt1 | contig 23194 bp, 21 predicted proteins | sample AD_JPNHW2_MetaG_FD_184430 | JGI IMG/M metagenome (GOLD analysis project Ga0209099, IMG submission 184430) | Active sludge microbial communities of municipal wastewater-treating anaerobic digesters from Japan - AD_JPNHW2_MetaG (SPAdes) (version 2) | ecosystem: Engineered > Bioreactor > Anaerobic... | reverse complement strand
GACGGCATAGGTATCCGGGGCGGTTGCCGCGGAGATGACCGCACTCTGCGGGAGATCGCAGAACGCCGAGACCTTCCGTTTTGTGCCGGCGCTTATCGGGTTGGCACTCCTTCCCACGATGATGTCGGCGTGGAGACCCAGTTCCCGCAGCGCCTTGACCGAGTGCTGGGTCGGCTTGGTCTTCATGTCCCCCATCGTGTCCTCGGGGAAGAGCGTCACGTGGATCAGGACGTAATCGTGCGGGGGGAGCTCGCCCCGCATCTGGCGGATGGCTTCTAAGAACGGCATGCTCTCGATGTCGCCTACCGTGCCGCCAACCTCGACAAGGCAGATATCCGCCGTAGTCCCGTCCGGGAACTTCTCTTCAGCCGCCTGGCGGATGCAGGTTTTGATCTGGTCGGTGATGTGGGGGATGATCTGGACGGTTTCCCCGAGGAAGTCCCCGCGGCGTTCCTTCTGGATGACCGTGCGGTACACCTTGCCGGTCGTGATATTGTGGGATGCCGTCAGCTCGATGTCGAGGAACCGTTCGTAGTTTCCCAGGTCAAGGTCAACCTCGCTCCCGTCCTTTAAGACAAAAACCTCGCCGTGCTGGGCGGGGTTCATGGTACCTGCATCGATGTTCAGGTAGGGGTCGATCTTGACTGCTGTTACCCGGTAACCCCGGTTTTTCAGGATCCGTCCTACTGATGCGGCGGTGATGCCTTTTCCAAGACCGCTCATCACTCCCCCGGTAACAATGATGTACTTCACGTGAGATCTCCCCGGTTATTCTTGTATATTTTCTCACAATACCTATTAGTTGTATCTTACCGGCGTGAACGGGAGACAGAACCCGCGGTTCCGGGCAGGATTCGTGCACCATGCGCAAAGGTGTTGCCGTCGGTCCTGAAAATGGATGCAAAGCAACCTTAATCTGGCTGAAATGAGAAACAACAGCTATGGATTTCAGGAAATTACCCATCATTCTGGCAATCCTTCTCGTGACAGTCCTGATCGTTCAGCCGGTTGTATCCGAAGCCAACCAGTCTGCAACCAACCAGTCTGCAGCCAATATACCTGCAGCCGATCTGGCTGCCATTTTCTCTGCGTCCAACGGGACCAAAGTCAGCAATATAACTCCGGACAATATCGAGAGAGATGCCGCAACAGGCCACTTCAACAGCGGGGAGCAGCTCCTGGTGAAGGGCGACTACGCGAATGCCATCCTGCTGTACGACATGGCCCTCGCATCGAACACCTCGATGCTGAAAAAGACGGACGCCATCCTGTACCTCTATAGGGACAAGGCGTACGCCCAGATCCAGCTGGGGAACTATTCTGACGCAGTTGCAACGGCAGACACCGGTCTCGGGCTCTACCCGTCGGATCCCATGCTCTGGAACAACAAGGGCTATGCCCTCAGCCTTCTCGGGAAGACACAGGACGCCCTCGCGGCCTATGATAAATCCGTCTTCTTTGACAGCAACTATACTACCGCGTACATCAACCGGGGAGACATCCTCAGCCGGATGGGAAGATACACGGACGCGGTTGCAGCCTATACCCGGGCAAACGAGACCGATCCGTTCAACATCGCCGCTGCCGACGGACTGGCCGTGGCAAAGAAAGGCGAATCCGAATCCAACCGGAACACGATGATCGTCCTGGCAATCGTACTCATTGCGGCAGCCGGCGCCGTTGTCTGGTATACCAAATTCCGGAAACCGGCCGATACTGCACCGGAAGAGAGAGAAGAGAAAAACAAAAAGAAGTAATAAACCTTTTTTTTTATTTCGCTGCAGTTATTGCGAATGACGCAGTGGTCTGCGAGAGCAGGGTCTTTTCCCCCTCGTCCGCCCACACTTCTGCTTCCATGAATGCGACCCGGCGCCCTTTCTTGATGACCCGCGCTTCTGCAAGGATGGTCCCTTTCCGGATGCCCTTGATAAAGCTGGTGGATTCGGCAATGGTGGCGATTCCCTCGTTCTTCTCAAGGAGCGGGTAGAGGGCCAGGGCCATCGCCTCATCAGCAATTGCAACAAGCATCCCTCCCTGGAGCCAGCCGACACCGTTGTGCATATCCGGCCGGACCGGCATTGTCAGCACGGCCTTACCGGCTTCCGCATTCACGATATCGATACCCGTCAGGCAGAAAAAAGGGTTGGCCAGCCTGCCGTTTTTTTTGATCTTTTCAAGATATGACATGGTGTACTCAGGAGATTATAAACCGGAAAGGATTAAGGTTGCTTGTCAGCCCGTATGAGAGGGTAAGGTTGCCCCGGGCCACGGGACAGGGGAAAACGCTGTTTCATGGCCAGGGTGATGCACGGCCGGGCAGATTGCCGGTACCTGTACCGCTGCGGGGGCATTCATCGCAACGGGGAGTTTCACTGTTGACCACTCAGGGTGTGGTTTTTTGCGCCAAAGAGAGCATTTCGAGGGTAATGATGACGCTCTTTTGGGCTCTTGCCCCCGCCGCCAGGCTGTCCCCCGCTGGCGATTGTTCCGGGGTGACTACACAACCGGAAAGGAATTTTTCGTTCTCGCAAGGCCAGGGGATCGCAAGGGGGCAGTCATCAGGTAAAAAAGGGCATCTCCGGAGTATTTTTTTTATAATCGTATGCAACCTTCCCTTCATCGTATACGTACAGAGTCATTTTCTCCGGTTACGACGAGGGTTTTTTCTCTGGCGCACGGATGTATTTTCTTCCCCCCATCCCGCACTATTAATATGCTGCCTGAGATGACCTCATCTGCATGCAGGATGAAGATACAAAAGAGATGCTTGCCGACCTTATCTGGCTCAACGCCGTTATCGCAACCGAACTCATCCAGATAACCGAGAACACTTCCGCCCTCCTTCGTAAGAGCCCGCCTCCCGCAGGCTGCCTTGCCGAACACCGTGCGCTCCGGAACACCGCACTTACCATGGCGGAGAAATACCGGCCCGGGACCATGCTCGCCCGGCACCTCGGCCAGCACCAGTAATGTTATTGGGATACTCGGCATAAACGTACTGGATAAACCTGTGCCCGGTTTTTCGGGCACGGGAAACGAGACCTGCGGCCGGTCCGTATACCTCCGGGGACTTCCCGGTCTCGTTTTTCGTGAGGTAGCCTCGAACCCGATACCATGAACACCCCCCCCGACATTCCCTGCAGCATTGTCATTCCCGCGTACAACGAAGAGAACCGGATCCGGCAGCTCTTCACTACCATCGGCCGTTTTGACGGTGAACTGATCGTTGTCTGCGACGGGACTGACGGCACGGCCCGTGTCGTCGAAGAGATTGCCCGCACGCGGACGGACCTTACCATCCGGTGCCTGACCTTTGACCACCGTCTCGGGAAAGGAGGGGGGGTTATCGCCGGCCTTTCAGAGGCACACTCACCCCTTGCCGGGTTCTGCGATGCCGACGGATCTACGACCATGGCTGAGATGATGCGGCTTTTTTCCTGCCTTGGGGCAAACGACGGCGCTATCGGCTCGCGCTGGGTGGATGGATCGACACTCACCGTCAGGCAGGGAATCCTGCGGCGGTTCGAGAGCCGGAGCTTCAACCTGCTGATCCGGTGCCTGTTCGGGCTGGACTTTCATGATACCCAGTGCGGGGCAAAGGTATTCAGAAAAACAGCCATCGACAAAATCCTTCCGGCAATGGTATCGACGGGATTTGAATTCGATGTCGAACTCCTCTGGCGGTTACACCGGGCCGGCTGCCGTATCGTGGAAATCCCGATCGAGTGGCAGAACAAGAGCGATTCCCGGGTCAGGAAACGGGACATGATGCGGATGGTCGCCAACCTGTTCCGGGTCAGGCTGGGATTTTTGCGAGCATGACCGTACAGGCCCGTGAAGATAAAAAGAAAGACGCGTTCCGGCTTTTCGAAGACGGCAGGTACCAGGAGTCCCTGCAGATCTGCACGGGGCTTCCTGCAGCGGACCGCGACGCTGCAGTCGAGGTCCTTATTGCCACCAACCTGTACTACACGGGAAAAACCGGGGACGCCGAGGTCTGTTTCCGCGACCTTTTGCAGAAAATGCCGGACTCTTCCTATGTCCACAGTTACCTGGGGAAAATACTGGAAGAACGGGGGGACGAGGGGGCGATCGCCGAATACGCGACCGCGGTCCACCTCGACCCGACGAACCAGGATGCCCTGCGGAGCTATGCCGGGTACCTCCTCTCCCGGCGCGACTACCGCGGGGCGCTGCCGGTCCTCCGGCACCTCGTCCAACTCTCGGAAAAACCGGGCGATGTACAGAACCTGATGAGGGCGTTCATCGAGATCGGGGACGCAAAGGAAGCCCTGGCCCTTCACGCAACAACCGGGGGGAGCGATACGACCCATGAATATATTGATGCCCTGGGTGGGACCCGTAACTACCAGCAGGCTGCAGAATCGGCCTTGCGGATTTATCAGGAGACAAAAGATCCGATCGTACTCCGCAAGTACCTCGATTATCTTTCCCGGTATGACGCGCCCGCTTCACTTGCTGCCCATGCCGCCCGCGCCCGCAATGCACCGGACAGCGATATCCTGTTCGATTATATCCTGCTCCTGAAATCAACCGGCGATTATTCCCGTGCCCTGGAAGAGACAGAGACCCTCCTTTCCCGTTCCCGGGATCCCATGTACCGGATTGTGCGGACAGACCTGCTCGCAGCGCTGGGCAGGCACGACGAAGCGCTTGCTTCGTACGAGCAGCTGGTCCGCGATGAACTGGGATCGAAAAACGACCTGGAGATGCTGGGCCTCATCATCGGGAAGTACCGCAGGTATCTCATGACCCGGCTGCCTGCCGCCACCGCAACCGATCGGTTCCTTTCCCTGGTATCGCGCGATGTCAATGTGGCAAGCCTGCTCGAAACCGCCCGTCTTTACGAGGACCAGAACAACGAGACCGAGGCGCGGGCATGGTACTACCGGGCCTACCGCACCGATTACCTTGCCGGGGGCCTCGCGTATGCCCGGTTCCTTTCGACACACGGCGAGGACCGCGAATGCGAGAAGGTGATGCTCTACATCCTGTCCAACGTGAAAAAAGGCGAAGACCTCGTTTTTGTATCCTCGGTGATCCTTGACGAACTGGGGGGGATGTTCCGGTTGAAACGCCTCCTGGACATGCTCGTAAAACGGCTGGAGGAGCAAAGAGCGACCCTGAACAGCCGCGGGCTTGATCTTTTGGCAATGGCTTTTTTCATCACCGCATCCAATGCTCTGGAAGAGGGGGACTATCCGGGCTGCAAGTATTTCTGCCTCTGCGGGATCGACGTGATGCCTGCCTATACCACGGTGATCCAGCCCGGGGACTTCCTTCGGCTCATCCGCACGTGCAAGGAGAAGTCGGTTGCCGACCGGCCGGTTATGAACGCCCCCCGCATGCACCGGAAATCCGCAACGCCGGTTCGATCCGTTACCGACGAGCTCGGTCTCGATGAGCAGGAACAGAAGATCGTCCTGTTCCTCCGCTCGCACCGGAAAGCAACCGAGATGGAACTCCGCACCCTGCTTGGCACCCGCAGGGTCGTGGGGATCGTGAACCGGCTGGTGCAGAAAGCAGCACGGAAGGGTATGAACCTGATCGAGAAGAAAGGCGTGGGGGAGAAGGGAGAGATCTATGAATACACCGGAACCTGAACTCATGGACCGGGGGCGACTCGAGAGCATCAACATCATCAATGCCCTGCGGAGGGGGACCGTTCCCGCCAGCGGGCTTGAACGGATAGCCGTTGGCCTGGACATCGAGGAGAATGTCATCAGCAGGCAGCTGGACTACGTGGCCCAGGGGGGCGGCGACACCAAATTCATCCGCGGGGAATACGGCAGCGGCAAGACATTCCTTGTTGCCCGCGCCCTCGAGATTGCCCGCAGCAAGGGTTTTGTGACCTCGCAGGTGGTGATATCGTCGCAGACACCGCTCCACAAGCTGCGGGGAATCTACCAGCAGATCGCAGCCGGCCTCAGGACGCAGGAGGAGGAACACGCTCTCAAGACCGTAACCGACAACTGGCTGTTTTCCATCGAGGAACGTCTCCTCTCGGTGGGAGGAGACGGGACCGATGATGCAAAGCTCCAGTCCGCAACCGAACGGGAGATCGAGACCTCCCTTGCCGGCATCAGCGAGGTGAACACGGCGCTCGCGGCGGCGCTCCGTACCTATTACCGGGCAAACAATGCCGGGGACTTTGCGCTGGCACAGGCTTCCCTCGGGTGGATTGCCGCAGAGCCCAATATCGGGAGGGATTTCAAGGCAAAGGCCGGGATCCGGGGAGATATCGACGACGCTGTAGCGTTTACCTTCCTCAGGGGGCTCGTCGAGATCATCCACGGCGCGGGCTACCAGGGCCTCGCCATCGCCGTGGACGAGATGGAGACCACCCAGGGGCTCCAGCGCAGCCAGCGTGAGAAAGGTTACCAGACCCTCGTCCAGATCATCGATGCCCTTGACCGGGGAGAGATGCCCCGCTGCTATTTCCTCTTCACCGGTACCCCGGCACTGTACGACGGCTCCCGCGGCATCCGCTCCCTTCCCCCGCTCCACGACCGTATCAGCGTGGTGCAGGACGACACGTTTAAAAACCCCCGCCAGCCGCAGATCGTCCTTGCAAAATTCGACACCGCCAAGCTCGAACAGGTTGCCCTGAAGGTGCTGGATGTGTACGCAAAGGCGTATTCCGAGCCGGACCGCGAGCGGGTCTCCCACCGGTTCATCCGTGCGATGATCAAGAAGATCACGACGCGTTTTGGCGGCCGTATCGATATCATCCCCCGCATTTTCTTAAAAGAGTTCACCGATATACTCGATAAGTGCGAGCTGTACGACGATTATGACCCGGCTCTCGGCTACGACTTCGATGCCGGGCACCTGCAGGGCGAACTGAAGAAGGAAGAGGAGGCGGTGATGGTTGTCAGGTTCTGAGGGCAGGGTGATAACCTTATTTTTACCGGGCGCACAACGTACCGGCATGTACCGGGTGTGGCCTCTTCTCGTTACGGCAGCCGTGTTCGCGCTTGTTGTCCCGGTTTTTGGAGCACCCGGTGTGACCATCGGTGCCACGCCCAATGACACCTATGTCGGCGATACCGTCACGCTTGCCGGGACGGTCACCGGTATCAGGACGATTGCCGTCTACCTGTACGTGGCCGGTCCCGGTCTCGACCCCGGCGGAGTGACCCTCGACAACCTGAACATCCCTACCGGCCGCGGGCTCTTTACCACAGCGCCGGTGAACATGGAGAACGGAAACTGGTCGTACTCCTGGGATACATCCGTTATTCTCGGTACGCTGAAGCCGGGGAATTATACCGTACATGTTGTCACTTCACCACTCGAGCGCATGCGCTTCAATGAAGGCGAGTCTGCTTCTGCCGGCGTCACGTTCCACCCGCCACCGGTAACCGAGGCCGAGACGCCGGTCGATCCGGTCCTGCCGGTTGCTGCCCTCGGGATTGCCGGGATTCTGGTTACCGGGGCCTGGCTGAAACGGGAATAAAACTTCGTCAGAGTCTTTTACTGCAGTAACGGATGCCCGCCGGCATCCCGCATCCCCCTGTCCCGCTCCTGATGTGCAGCAGGATAAGGCCCCGCGAAAAGAACGGCGGGTGTTTCCGGTTTTTTTATTGATTTTCCGGAGTGTTTCGGGGTAAAGATGATACCATATAACGTCAGCCATGAGAGATGCAGGCAGGTACATTCGGGCAATGCCCTGCGAGCAGGTACTGAAGATCGGTGCAATGCCGTACGCGCAAAACGCGTTCCGGAGTTTTGCCCAACGCACGGGCCCTGAGGGCGAACCAGACTGCGGCCGGGGGAGGGGATGCATGCGATACCCCGGAATTACCTGTACAAAATTTTTACCGTATCATGAACAGATAAAACGGCGTCATCCCATCCCGGGCGCCACGGGAGTGCGGGGCTAAGAGCCCGAAGTACTATCCAGCGATTAAACGATTTCTCCAGAAAAGATAAAAGGATCTTACAATTCCCTTCTCACCCGCACCGACCGTGCATGGGCATGCAGACCCTCGGCGGTTGCGATGGTCTCGACAATGTCTCCGATGGCCTCAAGCCCGTCCCGGTCAATGATCTCGACCGATGCGGTCTTACAGAAGTGCTGCACATCAAGGCCCGAGTACATCTTCGAATACCCTGCCGTCGGAAGACAATGGTTGGTGCCGACTGCATAGTCACCACAGGCTACCGCGGAGTACTTCCCGACGAAGATAGCGCCGGCATTCTTTACGTTCGTCAGGACGGCAAGAGGATCGGCTACCTGGATGGATAAGTGTTCGGGTGCTACGGCATCGGATGCGGCAACGGCCTCCGCTATATCGGCAACGATTGCATAGCCGGAGTTCTTCAGCGCCTGCCCGATGATCTCCTTTCTCGGTGCGGACATAAGCTCGCGTTCGATCTCCCTGCCAACCTTTGCCGGAAGGTCCTTGTCCGTGGTAATCAGGATGCAGGCCGCGTTGGGGTCGTGCTCGGCTTGGGCAAGGATATCGGCAGCAACGATACGGGGATCCGCCGTGCTGTCGGCAATGATCCCGATCTCGCTTGGACCGGCCGGAAAGTCGATCTCTGCATGCTCCCGGAGCATCATCTTTGCAAGCGTCACGTACACGTTACCGGGGCCCACGATCTTCTGTACCGGGCGGATCGACTCCGTGCCGAGCGCCATCGCTGCAATAGCCTGTGCCCCGCCTGCCTGGTAGATCTCGCTGACCCCTGCAATATCGAGGGCCACAAGGGTCAGGGGCTTGATGGGCGGGGGGGAGCAGGCGCAGACCTCTTTTACACCGGCAACCCATGCCGGGACCGCACACATGAGGGCGGATGACGGGTAGGCAGCACGGCCCCCGGGGACATAGATACCCACGCGGTTGAGGGCGGTCGTCTTCATCCCCAGCACAACGCCGGGCTCTATCTCCTGCAGCCAGAGGTCACGCGGTTTCTGGAGCTCGTGGAAGCGCTCGATGCGGGCATGCGCCTCCACCAGGCTCTCGGCAACCTCGACATCCACCTTCTCGTAGGCAGCCTCGCGTTCCTCCTCAGGTACCGCGATACTCCCGAGCGTGCAGTACTTTTTTGCCATGTCGCGGAGTGCATCATCCCCCTCATTCTGCACCCGCGCAATTATCTCCGTTACGGTCGTACGTGCGTCCTCGAGGCTCGTCCTCCGGGCCGCGAGCCACGCATCGATCCCGACTTCCTTCCACATAGTGCGAATAGCTCTTAGCGGAAAGGTTGTTAAGGTTTCTATAACCGGGAATGGAGCAAAGCGAAATCTGAGGATAAGAAGAATTCGTCAGATTTCCTCGACTTAAGAAGGGTTCCCCGGAACATCGGCTTGGAGAAGATCCCATGGCTCTCCTTCCCTTGGGTCATGTGCCGGTACCACGCCAAAGACCCGCCACAAATGGACCCGCGGGATCCGGTTTTAAATTTCCCGGTATCCATTACCATGTGATGGAACCTCACCCCCTGGAAAAACTGAAAAAAACAGAGGAACAGCCCGGATATGAAAGGTTTTTCGAATCCGCGCTCTGGAATTCGCGTCTTGTTGTCCTTCTTGCAGTCGTATTCGGCGCGGTAAGCGCGATGCTGCTCTTTGTCGCGGGATCCTCCGAGATAGTAAGCGCCGTTTTCCATTCCGTTACCCTGTCGCCCTTTGAGATCGATTACACCACCATGCTGAGCGGGATCATCGGCGGAGTCGACCTGTACCTGATCGGCATGGTACTCCTGATCTTCAGTTTCGGGATCTACGAACTCGCAATCTCCAGGATCGATAGCGCGAGGAGATCTGAATCCTTCCATACCCTCCTTGAGATCTCCAGCCTCGATGACCTCAAGAACAAGATCATCAAGGTTATCATCATGGTGCTCATCGTCAGTTTCTTCCAGCGGGTTCTCCTGATGGAATTCACTGCATCCCTGGATATGCTCTTCATGGCTGCATCCATCGCCGCCATCTGTATCGGAGTCTTCTTCCTCCAGAAACTCAAGATGTAGATCCCCCTTTTTCAGCGATATGGGAATTGGCACTATTCCCTTGCACCATCTCCTTTTGGATTGCACAGGAAAGGGCCTTGTTTCCGGCAACCGGCACCCGTAAGGGTAATTGCTTTAAAGAACGCACAGAAAAGCAGAGAAGTTGGTACCATGGGCAGTCCCTACCTGAGCAGCAGCGAATCGATCATCCTTTCAACGAATAATATTATTGTCAGTACCGTGCCGGCCGAAGCGATCCTTACCAATGAGCGCCTCATGCTCATTGACGAGAGGCATGCGGAACTCCGGCCTCAGGATATCCTGTTTTCTGCGATCGAGACCGTAACAATCAGTGAAAATTCCAGCCAGGATCCGGTTCTCACCCTCTCGCTCGTGACAGGACCCGGCGTGACGCAGGCCCTGGCCATCGTCTTTCCCCAGCAGTCGAAGCTGCGGCGGGTAGCCGAGCGGGACGAATGGGCAGCCCGGCTCAAGGAGCTGAGCATTATCTCCCTGCGGGAAGGCGGTACAAGAGCCATGGATATCCTGCCCCCCTGGGTTCCCGGACCGCTTCCCGGAGAGGGCGGGAAGGATGCTTCTCCGGCACCGGGGTCCGAGGCGGAGTCGAAATTCCGCAACCCGCCGCTTGCACCGCGCAAGCCGCGGGAACCTCCGAGATCAAAGAACCATACGGTAATCGCCGCAGGTATCGTTGTTATTGTCGTGATCGCGCTGGCAGCCGGGGTGTATTTCTTTGCACCGTCGCTCTTCGGGATGGGGAAGACCCCGCTCCCTTCCGTAACCCCCGCTTCAACGGCAGCCCTGACCACCCAACCAACACCGGTACCGACATCTGCTGCCACACCCCCGGTCACTACCGCAGCCACAGCTCCGGTGACCTCTGCTCCCACAACCGTCCCCGAGGTAATTATCCCGCAGACGGGGGTCTGGGTCCAGGTGAAGTACGATGGTCCGTTCAGCGGTACTGCCGGAGTGCCGGGACGGCTCCGTGCAATTACCGACACGGGCAACCATTTCTACCAGCTCCCGATGAAAGATGAGATAGTATCGGCAACGATACAGAAACAGGACAATACCGGAAGGCAGCTGACCGTTGAGATCTATAACGAGGGAAAACTGATCCAAAGCGGGTCGGTTACTGCCCCCCTGGGTACCGTGGATATCAGCGCCGACCTGAGAACCGCCTGATCGGCGGGATCCTTTTTTTATGGATATGGGGGGACCTCCGTTGCCAGACGAAACATATGGGAATACTGCCCCGCCCGCAGGTTTCCTGCAGAAGCCGGGCCGGTGGATCCAGGGACAGGTCATCTCCCTGACCAGGAAAGAGGGGTGTTTTTTCCGCCGCTCCTCTACCACCGGGGAAACAGCCGGTATTGGGTGTCGCGCTCATGGTATGCCGGAGATACCTGTACCATGACACAGGACTGCCGGCAATGCGGAAAGTGCTGCGAGAAATGGGGATGGGACCAGCCCGGGATCATCGAGGATCTTGTACCATGGATTGAAACAGGGCGGAAGGATATCCTCACGCATGTCCTTGTCCGCTTTTCAGACGGGAGATATCGCACTGCCGCGGGCCTTGTCCCGGATGACCTTCCCCGGGTCAGCCGGATCTATTACTGGGTTGATCCTGACGGGAAAAAGCGTTCCTCGTGCCCGTTCTTCGAGCGGCGGCAGGACGGGAAGGTCTACTGCAGGATCCATGACACCAAGCCTGCCGTCTGCGTGGGATTTGCCCCCTGGGCCGGGCTCTGGCATGATTACGGGCTGAACTGCCCGGCCTGCCGTGATACGACACCATAAATGGTGACTGCCGGACCTAAAAAGCATATCACGTCAAACGACAAAAACGATAAAGGACTGATGACAGCATGGGAAGCCCGTACCTGAGCAGCGGCGAGGCCATTGTCCTGACAACAAACCGCGTGAGTGCCGACTCTGTACCGTACGATGTCATGCTGACGAGCGAACGGATCTTTTTATTCGATAACCGGAACGCACGGTTCGAGCCGCTGATAATCCCGCTTAATACCATCCTGTCCGTGCAGGGGGGAAAGACCCCCACGCATGACCCGGTGATCACGCTCCTGTTCCGTTCCGAAGAGGTGGGGGGTGCCCGGCAACCGCTTAACCTGGTTTTTTCCCAGAATCCGAACGAGAACCGGAAAGCCGAGCGGGATGACTGGATACGGAACCTGATCCAGCTGAGCATAAACCAGCACGAAAAGGAGGCAGTACCTGAGCCACCGGTGATACCGGACGTAACCGGGGAGACCGGGTTACGGCCGGCCGTCCGGCACTCGGTTGCCCCCGAAAAGGTCCGTCCGCTCTCACATGTGGCCGAACGCAGGACAGTTCCGGTTCCTGTCACCGTGATTCCTGATAAGGCGGAGGGAAGCGGAGAGATGCCGGCCCGTAAAAAGACCATAACGCCGTCAGAAGAGAGACATTTCACCACGGAGCCCGTACAACAAGAGCCTGCACCCGAATTCATTCCCGTGCGCGGATCACCATCCCGCCTACCGGATCCCCCGGCCCGGGTCGTCATCCCGCAGATCATCGAGGAACAGCTGCCGGTTCAGGTCAGGACTGTAGTGCCGGCTGAACAGGAACCGGCACCGCAGGAGGAGACCGGACCATGGGATCACGCCACCGCGACTCCGGACCCGTCCCTCGTGCTTACGGAAAAACCGGAACCCCTTCCTCCCCCCCTCACGGAACCTGCCATTACACCGGCTCCCGGTGTCGAGACAGGCAGGGAACCGCCAGCAGCCGTTTCACCTGCCGAACAGGAACCGGCACCGCAGGTGGATTCCGGACCATGGGATCACGCCACCGCGACTCCGGACCCGTCCCTTGCGCTTACGGAAAAACCGGAACCCCTTCCTCCCCCCCTCACGGAACCTGCCATTACACCGGTTGTTCCCGTTGCCGAGACAGGCAGGGAACCGCCAGCAGCCGTTTTACCCGCTGCTGCCGAAGGATCCCGGGGAATGGCGGAGATCCTCAGCGCACTGCAAACCGGTACCGGGGAACCTGTCACAACAGAACAAGCCGATACCGCAACATCAGATACCATCCCTGAGAAGGTGATGGAGGAACCTGTCAGGCATCCGATTACGGGTGTGGTATCCCGGCCGGAACCCGTACCTGCCGAAGCACCCCCGGACAGACATCCGATCCCCCCGTCACAAGGGATCCGCCCGCTCAGAACAACACTTGTATACGCTGCCGTGCTGCTCATTGCTCTTGCGGTTATCGCAGCTGTGGCTGTGCTGCTGGTTCCCCTGGAACCCGAGTCGCCTGCCGGCCCGTCCATACCATCCACTCCGGGAATTGTTCCGGTCACCACTTCTTCTCCTGTGACTGTGCAACCAACTCCGGAATCCATGGGTACTCCCCAAATTACAGCCATAGGATTGTCCCTCCCGCTTTCTGTTCCTCTGGAAGGAGTCTGGGTTGGGGTGAACTCCACGTCAAATTATACCGGCAGGGTCGGCAACACGGGATTCATGCAGCCGTTCTCCGGATCCGGGAACAATTATTACAAAATCAGCGGGAGCAACCGTACCGTGCAGGTTTCGGTCCAGAAACTGGATAATTCCGGTGCCCTGCTCGCAGTCGCGATCTACAGGAACGGTACGCTCATAAGCACCAGCTCGGTCACTTCCCCTAAGGGTACCATTGAGATGCTTATCGATCCGCTGACAGCCCGTGCCCCCGGGCTGACCGGGGGTGAATCCCGTGCGGAATATGCTGCACCGCCAACCGGGCTCGAGAACTACTGACCGGTACTGACCCGGGACGCCCTTGCAGGTACCTCCCTGGTAATAGTCACCTGTTTTTACTTCCAGAAAACAGGGGGGCACATGCCTCCCGGCAATTTCCGGGGGACTCTTCTGTACACCATACCTGTTTTTAACGGGGAAGCCGCCTGCCAGTACCTCCCCCGGCAACATTGCAGAGGAAATTTGGAGAGACGCACACCTGTTGAAAGGCATCGGGTTTAAGGAAGGAGAGTGTCGAGAATCGCAAGATCCGAAACAGAAGAAGAACAACATTCTTCGACTGACCGCGGGTTTTTTACCAAAACCATCAGAATTCTTCGAATACGGGAACATTCACCGTTATAAGAACCCTGCGATAAGAAAATAACCGGAACAAAAAACCGGTTTCCCCATTATTCACAGGACCGGGCATCGGACAGTGGAGTTTAAGAGGAAAAATATAAGGAAAGGTCAGATCTTCTTGTACAGATTGCCGTACACGATAATGCCTTTCTTCTTCTTGTGGCGCTCACCCATATCGCCAATGAAGCGCGCGAACTTTGCCTTGGTGCCGTCGACTTCGAGTTCGACTTCCCCGTCTGGCTTGAAACCGGGCATCATGACATCGATGGAACCGAAGACGAATATGGTGCCCTCGACCATCTGGCCGCCGATCTTGCTCGCTGCATTGCCCTTGATAATCGTCTTACCCCCTTCTGCATGGGTCATGACGTGGACATCAGTATTCCCGTTAACGACAATCTCGCCACCGAGCATATACATGCCGATATCCGAACCGGCATTGCCCTTGACGAGGATCTTGCCGCCTGACATCCCTCGCCAGTCGCCGCGGTAGGCAGCGCCAAGATAGTTGCCGGCATTGCCTTCGATGATCAGCTCGCCGCCTTTCATAGCAGTTGCCGCGAAGGCACCGACATCGCCCTTTGCAGTAAGTTTGCCGCCTTTCATCCAGGCTCCGACATACTGATCGGTGGAACCTTCGATGACGACTTCCCCGGCAGTCATCTTGAAGCCGATGTACTTGACCTTCTTCACATCGCCCCTGACAACAATCTTCGTGTCAGCAGCGGTTGCTCCTGCACTGCCGCTGATCTCGAAATACTTCCCGAGGGTTGAGGGACTGTTGCCCTCAAACACGGGGAGTTCTGCGATCTGGGTCGCGCTTTTTCCGGCAAATGCATCGGGGGAGATGGTGTCTGCCTCAAGATACAGTGCAGGCGCGTTCTTCATGGTGATGGTAACGGTTTCCATTTTTTTCCACCTCAGTTGGTCGCATCCACCTCAATGGCATACGGGTTCGGGACAAAGTGATGCCCGAGCGCTTCGTAATTAGCCTGTGTCATGCTGTAGTACTTGACAAACTTCTCGTTGATGTCGCGCATGACCTGCGGGTTTTCCTTTGCCTTGACATTGACCCAGAGCGTACGCTTGTTGCCGTTGTTCACGATCTCGCCGTTGCTGACAACCTGCACGCCACTCTTGATGAACGCCGCGCAGCGGCTGAATGCCTTCTCGATGTCGTCCGGGTTTGCTACCGGCTTGTCGGGATTGATGTTGTAGATGGCAACATCGGCGTCCATGCCTGGCTTTAAGCCTCCGCACATAGCGGCAAGGCCGAGCGACTTGGCCGGGCCGGCGCGGGTCATCTGGGCAAGCTCGTAGAGCGAGATCTCGCGGTCGAGGGTGCCGATGACGGTCTGGGACAGCACCTTGTCCTTGTGCTTGAAGGAATCGATCTGCGCCTTGCGTGCCTTCTCGGACATCAGCCACTTGTACACGCGGGGATACCGGGTGAATGGGCCGGCGTTCGGGTGGTCGGTGGTGATGTAGCAGCGCATCGGGTCTTTCATCATGAGGGCGATCTCAAGACCGATTGCCCACTGGATGGCACAGACCGAGATCGACGGGCTGTAGATGTACGGCACGACACCGGCAGCTGTTTCCAGCTCGACATCGCAGTTCGCCCACTTGAGGTGGTTGAGGCCGGTGAGGTGGTGCTCGAACGGGCCGTCGGCGGTCATCGTGGTGGTCTCGTCAAGGGTGACGTTACCGGTGTCGATGGTGATGTTCTTGTTCTTGTTGACGAAGTCCGTGATCTCCTTTGCCTTGGACTCGAAGTCGCCCCAGTTGGTTCCGCCATAGGAGTGGAACTGGGTGTGGGTCAGGTGCAGGACCTGCTCGCGGCCGAACTTGTTCTTCGGCTTGATGCCCTGGGCAATCTTCATGGTGTCAAGAGTTGTCTCGTAGCACCCGGGATTCCCGAGGTTGTTCGGGTGGATGTGCATCGAGTGCGGGAGGCCGAGATACTCGTTTGCCTCGATGAGTCCCTTGACGATCTCGGCAGGGGTGATGTCAAAGTACGGGACGGGGTCGTTGACGGTGAGACAATTCAGTCCCCAGCCCCATGCCTCGGTGCCACCCGGGTTGACCACCTTGATAGCGTATCCCTTGGTGACCTTGAGGAGCCAGGCGCAGTACGCTGCGGTGTTCTCGATCTCCTGGTTCTTGAGGTACTCGAGGACGAACCAGTTGTTGCCGAAGACCGGGAATGCACCCTCGTCAATGATGGGTGTGTCGCGGATCTCCTCGTGCACGTGGCGGGAGAAGAGCGGGGGCATGGCAGCTTCCATGGCAACGGCAAATCCCATCTTGGCATACTCGTACCCGGTCTTGAAGGTGGTCGGGATCGAGGCGCCGCCGCCCATCCGTTCCATCCCCTTTGTGGGCGTACAGCTGAAGAGCTTGTCCTCGGGCCGGTAGATGCGGCCGAGGTTGACCTTGGGGCCGGCAACATGGGCGTGGATCTCCACGGCACCTGCCATGACGGTCTTGTCCTTGGCATCGATAACTTTTGCGGATGAGCCGACCTTATCGACAATCTTCCCGTCCTTGATGCAGATATCCTTCTTGTCGCCCTTGATGCCCTGCACCGGGTCAAAGACATATCCGTTCTTGATGATCAGTTCTGACATGTTATGCAACCCCCTTGAGTTTCTTCAGCCGGTTACAGACCATGGTGAGGAAATCCAGGTCCGTCATCATGCCCTCCGGGGGATCAACGACTTTGCGGCAGTCGATCGGGACATTGTCCATGCGGTAGCAGTTACCGCCGGTCTCAACACCGTTGAAGGCAACGGGGACGTGGAGCTTGGAGACGCCCGAAGTCGGGGTAATGTGCGGGTCGATGCAGACCGAGTCGACCTTTGCGATGGCCTTGACAGCGCTGATCGGGAAGTGTGCACCGGGGTCGCTGCCTATGGTGAACACTGCATCGACTTCGCCGCGGCAGAGGAGGTCGATGGAGCTCGAGTCGCCCGGGTTGTAGCGGGCAAAGCCGCGGGTGAGGTCGACCGAGTACGGGAACCCGAACTGCCAGGCAAAGACTTCTCCGGAGCCGGTGACGTTGTAGTGGCCCCGCATCGGCATGATTGAATATTTCGTGTACTCGTTGAGGTCTTTGGTCAGGGCAATGGCCTCGTCAATGTTATGGTTCTTGGACAGGGACTGGGTGACACCCATGCCGAAGAAGATGATCCCGAACCGGCCGCTCTTCAGGATATCAGCAGCCTCGCGGATTTTTTCGGCCGGGATTCCGGCAACGGTGTCAGGGAGCCACTCGCCCTTGAGGGCAACACGCAGGGCATTGAGGAGTTCGTAGTCGCGCCCCTGTTCGATCTGCAGGTGAATGTCGGCCATCTTGGCGGTGTCGGTACAGCGCGGGTCAACGACCACGAGCTTGCGGCTCATCTGTCCCTTGCCGGTAAAGAACCCGCGGGGGAAGATGGAGTACCGGGACATGTGCCGGGGGTGGGCGTGTGCCGGGTTGCATCCCCAGAAGATAACGCGGTCTGCACGGTTCTTGACCTCCCCGAGCGTGCAGGTCGGAAGGCCGATATCCTGCACGGCAATCAGGGTGGTGCCGTGGCAGACGGCTGCTGTGTTGTCACAGCAGGCCTTTGCGACCTCCGCGATCTCGTTACCCACGCTCTGGGCCTCACAGTTGGTCGAGGACCAGCCATACATCAGGGGCTTCTTGGCCTTCGCGAGCAGCTTTGCAGTGTAGTCCGCTGCCTCATCGTAACTGATGGTCTTCCAGCTGCCGTCTTCCTGGCGGAGCCGGGGCTTTGTCACCCGGTCAGCTGACTGGGAGTGGAGGAACTTCTCGGTGCCGATGACACAGGCATTTGCAACTTCGAGGAGCTTCTTGCCGTCATCGGAGACAACGACTTCAACATCATCGCAGAGGGTTCCGCAGAACGGGCAGATTACATCAGTAATAGTCTTGGTCATCCTACTTTCACCCCGCATTGTTTCTGGACCAGTTCAACACCAAGAAGGACAGGTTCGTTGATTGCCACTTCAACCTTGACCGGGGTACCCTTGAAGGTCGGCATGCCGGTCGAGTAGGTATTGTCGCTGACAACCGAGTTCGCCCACGGCCCCATGGGAATGAAGGCAACACCCGGGTGAGGGCCCTGCGTGGCTTCGACAGCTTTGACGACGACGCTGCCGTACGCGCTTGTGACCTTCACGTTGGTGTTCCTCCACGCGCCGAGTGCTTTTAAGTCAGCAGGGTCCATCTCGATGATCCCGCAGGCTGTACGGTATGAGGGCTTCTCCTTGCCGCTCTCAATCGCAACACCCTGCTGGATGGTCCGGCCGGATATCAGGTTAACGGTAATTTCGTTTGCCATGTTCTTCCTCGCTTCAGACCTGGCTTGAGACCATTTCTCCTCTTCCCGAGAGGCGGATTACATCGTACGGGCAGGCCTTGACACAGACGCCACAGCCGGCACAGAGTTCGGCCTTGACATCCAGGTGAACGGATTTCCCGTTCTTTACCGCGTAGATCTTTTCCTTCGTCGCCGGTTCAAAGGTATACAGCTCGAGTGCATCCACCGGACATGCAATGACGCAGTTGCCACAACCGGTACATTGCTCCATGTTAATATGTACAGAAAACGCCATGCGTATCACACACTTGTCGTCGTAATTTCTATGGTTTCTCTGCAAGGAAGTTAAATGTTTCCAAATGTGCAAATAAACAATTTCATTAAATCAGGTTGACAATTTTTTTTTTAATTTACATGTTGTTTACCTATAACGGGAAACAACCTCCAATGTTGCATATTTTTCCAGAAGAAATTGCGGTAGTGCCGGTTAACCAATGCATAAGAGTAATGAAAATGTTAACTGGTTTTAAAAAATGGGGTGAAAACATAACCCGTACGCTTCAGAAATAAAAAACGTATTGAGCAGGATTTTCTGTCCGGGATAATAAACCGGTAATCTGGTATCAAAGGCTTCCCTGCCGGATGTGGCCGGTCTCTTTTGTATCGTAACCACCCAGATCAACCAAGATCTTTTTAAACCCGGGCGATCGGATGGCCGCTATCAGGACAGCCAGCCGCGGATCCTCTGCATACTTCTTCCGGAACGCGAGCTCGTACCGCTCCTGCGCGACCGGGACAAACGGGAGGCCAAGCGCTTTTGCGGCGCTGAATACACACATCCCTGCATCTGCCTCTCCGCTCTTCACTGCAAGGGCTACCGCGATATGGGTGGACACTTCCCGTTCATAACCAGGGATTGCGGAGGGAGCGATTTCGGCTCTCTTCAGTTCGTAATCGAGGAGCATCCGGGTTCCGGAGCCTTTCTGCCGGTTGATAAACAACCGGCCCGGGAGGTCTGAAAAACCGACACCGTCACGCGAAACGATTCCCTGCTGCCGTCCGGCTACACAGAGAAGGTCGACTTCTGCATCCGGTAGATATTTCCGGAGGTAGGCGGTATTGTAACTCCCGTCTTCGGCGAGAAGGTGGGTTGGTGCTGCGTGGCACTCATCCTTTTTCAGGGCAAGGATACCCCCCATGCTGCCAACATGCGTGGAGAGAAGTGTAACTCCCTGCGAGCGGATAATGTCGGCAAGGAAATCAACGACCGGGTCGTGACTGCCGGTGACAAGGAGCGCCTCTGCTGCTTCGGCAGCGGTTACCGTCAGACGGGTATCCACTTCGGCACCCGCGTCGAATCCTTCCGATGCCCGCGGGATCCGGATATAGGCGTTGGCCCGCACAGCGCTCATCTGGACGCCGGCTCCCTTGGACTGCGGGGAGACCGTCCAGCGGTTCCCGACCTTCCCGAGCGTGCAGAGGACGAACTCGTCCGAGCCGATCTCCTTGGGGGTGGCGGACGTGATACTTGCACGGATGACCTGCGGCTCCGGGACAACCAGGCCGTAGTTCCGGAGGAACGGCAGGATAATCTCCCGGAGAACGGTCAGCGCTGACAGGGGGTAGCCGGGCAGGCCGAAGACCGGCTTTTGGTTGATCCTGCCAACGATAACGGGTTTGCCGGGCTTGATGGCAACCCCGTGGACGAGAACTTCGCCGAGTTCGGCGATTACCTCCGCGGTGTAGTCCTTGGTCCCGGCGGACGACCCGGCAGAGACGATGACGATATCATTCTCCCTGACTGCACGAACAACGGCATCGCGAATCATCTCCGGCCGGTCTTCAACAAAGGGGTACCGGATGCAGGTTGCCCCGGCTTCCCCGAGTATGGCCTTTGCCATCACCGTGTTGCTCTCCACGACCTGCCCCGGCAGAGGGCGGATGCCGACAGGGATCAGCTCGCTCCCCGTGGGGATGAGCCCAATCCTCACCGCAATAACCTCCGGGTGCGTGATACCATAGGTTGCAAGGGCTCCGATCTCATGCGACCGTATCCGGTGGGCGGTGGGCATCACCATCTCGGACTCGGCAAGGTCTTCTCCTGCCGGGCGGACATGCTGCCACGGGCCCGCTGATTTCCGGATCGTGTACTTCCCGTCCGCTTCCCAGACGTCCTCGATCATGATCACCGTATCGTAGCCGGGCGGGACCACATTGCCGGTATTCACCCGGGCAGCCCGGCCGAGCGTGACCGGGTGCTGCTCGGATGCACTGTTCGTATCAGCACTCACCGCCGCGATGCCGTCCATTGCTGCAAGATGGATCTCCGGCACAGAATAGGTACCAAAGACGGGACGGGCCGTGATCCGGCCGGATGTTGCTTCGAGCGGAACGGTCTCAGTCGAAGGGGTGCACGTAAACTCGCGCGAGAGGAGCGCAAGTACATCATCAAGCGGCATCACGTTCAGGTATCGCGTTACCACAGGATCACCTCGACGTCGCTGTCTTTCTCAAGCCCCTCGTACCCTGCCGGGATGCAGACGAGCCCGTCACTCGAAACAAGTGTGTTGAGAAGCCCGGATTTGCCAAATTGCGGGATGGCCTTCCCGTTCTCCACCCGGACGCGGACATATTCCTCCCGCCCCCGCTGGGACGGGATGTTCTCCGCCAGACGTGCCTTCGCCGTCCGGATCAGGGGCTTCTCCAGACCCAGCATCCTGTCGATAAGCGGGCGGACGATCGCGATGAGGACGACAAATGCCGAAGCCGGATGACCGGGCAGGCCGAAGACTGGCTTCCCCTCAATCCTCCCGATGATCGTAGGCTTGCCCGGCGCAATCGCGATCCCGTGGATGAGAACTTCGCCCCTGTCCGCAATCACCCCCGCGGTCATGTCCCGGTCGTCCTTGGAACTGCCGCCCGAGAGGAGCACCACGTCACAATCCGAAAGTGCTCTGGAGATGATTGTTTCGAAGGCTCTGCGTTCATCCTTCACTATCCCATAGAACTTTGGTATGCACCCGTACTCCGACAACCACGCTGCGAGCATCGATGCATTGGCATCCCGGACCTGCCCGGGCCCGGGTACCGCGGTGACCGGCACCAGCTCGTTGCCGGTCGAGATGATCCCGACCACGGGGTTTTTTGCAACGGTGACCATGGCACAGCCGCATGCTGCGAGCACCCCGGCATCCTGCGGGGTGATCCGACGGCCCTGCCGTAAAACAATCCCGCCTTTCTTATAATCCTCGTCACGCAGCAGGACATTTTCACCGGGGGAAACGGGTTTTTTAATAAGGATAATATCGCCGGCTTCCTCGGTATACTCCACCATCACGGCCGCATCGGCACCTTCCGGGAGGACTCCCCCGGTGGGTATGTAAGCGCACTTGCTGTCCCGGATGAACAGATTCCTGTCGCTCGCTCCCATCGCCACCCGTCCTACGCACTGGAGCAGGGCGGGAAGCGCCGTACCTGCCCCGGCTGTATCGGCAGAGCGGACTGCGTACCCGTCCACCACCGAACGGTTGAAGCCGGGGATGTCGGTATCCGCAACAATATCGGCGGCCAGCACCCGGCCTGCAGACTGCTCTACCGGAACTGTCTCCGTCAGTGTGGCCGGGGCTATTTTTTCCGATTCCCTGACAGCGTCCGCCACGCCAACGACGCTTAAGAACCGTTTCATCCGAAACAACCCGGCTGACACCTGCAGATCCGGATCGCGTGCAACGTGCAGTACCCGTGGGGTTCCGCAGGGAATGCCGGTACCTTTTTTACTGCCACGAATGCCTGCGGGCATGTGATTTCACTTACGATTACGGAGTCCTTAAACGTCTGCGCAGTTTTCCCGTTGTTCATGGTTATTCGTACTCTGATTGCGTCCTTATCGGGTATACCTCTTATGGATCACGCGGTAAGGTAATGGCATGAAAACATCTCATGGGGGCCTGCAGACAATTCAGTAAAGGCTTTAATCCCACCCGGTGAATTTATCACTACTCTCAACAACCCTGCACTGGAAATTACCTTGTACAGGAGATGGTTCCCTGTGCCAGAAGTTTTAAAAAAAACACCGGCCATGAGGGAAGAGAACCACTACTACGGGTTACCGGGATGCCATGACTGCGAATATCTTTCTCCTCTCAACTCCCGTTACGCTGGAGCGCCTCTCGTGGATCGAAGAGTGCCTCAAGTTCTTCTTCGTCCAGCTCTATCCCGAGACCCTGATGCACCAGCCAAAAGGCGACAATCCGGTCTTTACATTCCTCGTAACGGGTGATGCCCTCTATAGTCTCGATGATCCGGAGACACAGCAGGTCTGGTCCATTATCCTTTCCCTGTCCACGGTCAGGCTCATCTGCGACCGTCAGGAACTGGATCTCCGTGGGATCCTGGCCGGGCATCTGAAGATGAAGTTCCCTGACCAGGTGATCACGACCAACAGTCTCGGCCCTGACGGCCAGCCCTCCTTCTGGCACGATGTGGTCGCTCTGGTACGGCAGACAAAACCACCCCAACCGGGAACGGTCGGCTGGCTCCAGTGCGAGTCCCCGTATATGCACCGATCAGTATGGCATGGCCTCCAGTTTCTCTCGGCAGCGCTCGCGGACCGGCTCGCAATCGACTTGTATGCATACCTCGACGGGGTCCATATGGGCCATACCGGGCAGGCACCCACGGAAGCGGAGAATATCGGGGCGGGGATTGAGGAACTGGGGGAAAGGGCTG
>Ga0209099_1001484_pt1 | contig 23236 bp, 24 predicted proteins | sample AD_JPNHW2_MetaG_FD_184430 | JGI IMG/M metagenome (GOLD analysis project Ga0209099, IMG submission 184430) | Active sludge microbial communities of municipal wastewater-treating anaerobic digesters from Japan - AD_JPNHW2_MetaG (SPAdes) (version 2) | ecosystem: Engineered > Bioreactor > Anaerobic... | reverse complement strand
GCCTGCGGATTGCCGCCTCTGAGAGCGGTGAAATAGATCCTGCCGATCTGCCTCGGTGTCAATGGAATACGGTAAATACGGAAGTCGGAGAGCTTTGCGTTCAGGAAAGTCTTTTCACCGTCGATTGATTTGCCAACATAGAGCTGGTTATTCTTTTCCGAATCATTGTCGAACAGCTGTGAAATGTCCAGTGCTGCATCCTTAACTTCAACGACCAGCATGCCATTGAGGTATGTACTCATGGTCTTCGCCGGGATGTCAAGAACCACTGCCAGGTGGCTCCATTTGTTCAGGGGCACTGCATCAAAGGAAGTAGTGTATGTCTTTGATCCGGCCACAAACGCAGTCTGCAGTCCGGGCTTTTCCTTCGTTCCTGCCGGGGCAGCAAAGAAGTGCGAGTTGCTGTCCTTCCCGAAATCAAAAAACAGCTGTCCCGGTTTTGCATCGCGAAGCCAGATCCATCCGGTGATGGTGAGCGATTCCTCGCCTGACACCGCCTCGCCAGGGATGGAAACATATGTCTCGCTTTCGCCCGAAAGGGCAAGAACATTACCAAAGAGGCTGTCGGGTATGAATCTGAAGTCGGTTCCCCGGGTGATGGCATGGAGGTTGTTGCGTGACCAGTCCCTGTCATTTCCCTTGAACTGGTAGCGGGAGATCAGTCCGGTTTCACCTATTCCGTCGAGGATCTGGTCACCGTCCTGGGCAAGCGCAGGGAATGTTGTCAACGCGCATAAAATCAATACAATACCAACGAGCAGCCTGTCAATTTTCATGTTCAGTATCTTTTGTTCTGGTTTATCCGCCAATGCATCAGCAAGTTTAACAAATTCTCATGACGAAAATGAGAGAATTGTTAATGCTCCGCCAAACGAACATACCATTAGCAGGCTATAAATATATAAAATTGGTCAGCTCCAGCCTCCCCTGTAAACTGATCTCTGTCAGGTTACGGACATCGTTGTCAGTAAATTCCGATAACGCACCTTCTTTCTTCCAGGCGCCTGAGACAAAATAGACGAAGTCCTCCTTCTGCATCCAGACCCTGGCATTCGGGAAAAGGTGAATTCCTCCGATATGATCCGGATGAGGATGTGTAATTATTACATCTGTTATACAGGAAGGGGATACGTTGAGCCTTCTCAGCACAATGTCCGGTCGTTCATACATACTGTCGCCGGTACCGTTTGTATCAATGAATCCTGCATCAACGATAATATTCCTGCCGTTTGAACCCTCCAGGTACCAGAACATATTGCATACCGACACGCTGTCTGTTGACGATGTTCCGGCTGCAATATCGCGGACCGGCACAGAACCCGGCTCGTTGAATTTAAGAGCATAAACCTGGTACTCATCAACCACCTGGCCGGAGGAGGTGAAACCTGTAATAAGAAGGATTAATGCGGAGATACTCTTTTTAATCATTCAGAGGCTATTTAGTCAGCGACCAATGGCTGTGGATAATTTTCCATTCATTGTTTTCTTCAAGCCTGTACACTTCGGTGCAGTTCTCTTTCCAGAGTGTATCACCTGAGCTTGTTTGCAGATTGTAGGTCAGGACGGCCATCGTTCCGGCCTGCTGCACAACGGGATTAATAATTTCGAACCTGTCCATCTTTACTGTTCCGCGCATGGTCTCATACAACTCCTTAATCCTGTCCCAGCCGTCAAGCCGCCTTTCCTGGACAGGATCGAAATAGGTGAAGTCTTTCGAATAAAGCTCGAGATAGGGAGTGGGGTTGCCATCAAGCCAGGCGTCGAGGGCAGCTGTTTCAAGTGCAATGATTTTGTCTGTAACAGTAAGCTTATCCATGATGTTTAATATTTAATTGATAACCAGTATTTGTTTGCGGTTAATAGTATCACCTGCCAGCTTTTTCCGGCCTGTGATTCAGCACAACTTCCTTGATTGTGTTGAAGTATTCTTTAAGTGAAAAGTTGCTGTGTGACGAGTCGTCATTTACCTGGAAAGCCAGGGCAATATTATATTCGGGGAGATATTGAACATATGTGATGTACCCTGGCGAAAATCCGGTATGACCGTAATAGGTAACCCCGTCCGTTTCGCCTATGAAACTGCCCAGCCCGTACCCGGCATCTTCGAACAATGTGGTTTCGAATGGTGCGGGAGTCAGCATCAGCTTCAGTGTTTCCGGTTTAAGGACACTTCCACCGTATAACTGGCTGGCCCACATGGTCAGGTCAGACACAGTGGAGGCCAGCCCGCCGCCGGTCCACTCCATCTGGGGATTAAAGGCATAACTGTTGTCATTTACTACCTTATGGGGAAGCAGAAATTCCTCCGTGAGATTTGTATAGCCAGGAATCAGACCGGGAATTGATCTCCTGTCTGAATGAAATGTGTGCTTCAGGTTGCAGGGACCGAGGATCAGCTCATCAAGCACCTCGTAGTAGGTTCTGCCGGTAACTTTCTCAATGATCAAACCCAGTATCAGGTAATGCGAATCGGCATAGGCCCAACCTTCTCCGGGAGCGCTAGAGGGTGGATCATCGAAAATTAGAGAGAGTCGTTCCTCAACGCTCCACTCTTGGTCCGGATCCTCTTTTATGGTCTCCCAGAGTTCTTTATGGTAAACATACTCGGGTATTCCGGCAGTGTGGTTCAACAGCATCTCAACCGTAATCTCAGACGCACCCGGGATCTTCTGAAACCAGTCTGCGTCCTGCAGGTATGAGATAGCTTTGCCTTTCAGGTCGATTAGCCCCTGTTCGTACAGCCTGAGAATAACAGCTGCGACATAAGTTTTGCCCACACTGCCTGAAAGCATGATATCATCAGGCTTCATGGGAATTTTCTCCTCAACATCTGCCAGTCCGGAAGCAAGGGAAATTTCTGTTCCGTCACTTAACCTGACAGAGAGAGTGGCACCCGGTATTATCTGATTGTCTGTGAGTGAATCCAGTCTGGCCTGCAGCAGCCGGGTCATTTCCGCCTTTGAAGCGTATTTTGTCTGCCTGCTGCGGTTGCACGAAAACAGCAGTATGGGAAGAGCCGTTGCCAGTATTAACACCGGTATCATGACTTTTTGACTTATCATATGCAATAAGAATTCATTGTATTTAAAAGATGAACAACACTGCTCAGAACGTTGCATTCTCCCTGAGTTTCTCAATCACCGTGGTACTGATCCAGTAAATATCCGGGTTGCCGTTCTGCGGGGAGTTATGGAACTCCTGCAGTGTCTTTGTACTCAGTCTTCCGGGGCTCCCACGGCCCATCCGGTCCGACATAAAGAACAGGTACTTCCCATCTGTGGATACTGATGCTGACCACTCCCCGGGAGAGGCAGAATTGACTTCGGGACCCATATTGACCGGCTGACTCCAGTTGTCGAGGCTGTCGCGAAAGGATATGTAATAATCAGTGGCGCCAAAACTGTCGGGCATGCCGTATGCCGGTACAATGATATAACTTTCATCATCCGCAACAAACGCATTGTATCTGGCACTCCCTGTGTTTACGTTTGGCCCAAGCTTTTCAGGCTCCTGAAAAACCCCGTTAACCAGTTTGGAGCGATAGATGAACTCTTCGCCGGAGACAGGATCCAGGTGGGTGTAATAGATTGTACCGTCAACCGTCACTGACGGGAAAAACTCCTTGCTTGCAGTATTTACGGGTGCACCAAGGTTCCGTGGCTCCGACCATCTGCCATCTGTTTTTGTGCATACCCAGATATCTTCATTTGCTTCTGACGCGGAGTCAGCCGGCATTGTGGATATGAAATACAACCTTGTCCCGTCAGGAGATATGTGCGGCTCAACATACTTGTATGCGGGATCGGTACAAAACTCAAATACCTCAGGGATTGACCACACACCGTCACTCCTCCGGGAGTAAAAAATGGTGACATACCTGAAATTGCCTGCCTCGCGGCAGAAGAAGATCTCATTGCCATCAGGAGTGATGGCGAAATCGCGCTCAGTCATACCCGTTGAGATGATGCCAGATGCAAAGAGCCTGGCACTGTCACCGGGAGCTGCCTGCCCGAGGTAATCACCGCTGACCACAGCCGCATCACCGGATCCCCGGCGGTTTGATGTGCAGGAAGTTATTGAAACGGCGAGAACCAGTAACAGGGAGTACGAAAGTTTTTTCATTTTATTATAAATCATTGTTTTATCCGGTGATCACCACCTTGCATTATTGAATTCCGACGGAATAAATGTCTGTGCAGGAACTCTGCAACCGGGCATGACATTAAAATACTTCTCAACCATGTTCAGGACTCCGTCTTTGTCATAGAACCTGATTTCCGTTGCAACGGGAAAACCATTGATGTCCTCATACCTGGCAAACTCAACCTCTCTTGAGTTAGCGCCTGACCGGCGCCTCATCTTCAGGAACAGCAAAGACTCCATGTCTGCCCAAAAGCAGGTACTCAGGGTATCACCTGCTATCCAGGCATCACGTCCCATGCACTTTCCCTCTGCCAGAAGATCGAGGTTATATCCGCATTTCACAGCCCGTTCAGCAGTAATTTCCGGTGGGATATTATTTATGTCCAGTCCAAGTACAACCAGGTCATGTATCCGGTACCGGACAGATTCGAGTGTGTCTTCCCTGAAGCTGTAGATGGTGTCATTTGTAAACAGCATTCCGTTGCCGCTGTTCCAGTCGTTGAATCTGATGATGAGATTGCCGGGCGACTGGTATGCCTCGTACCAGACTTCGGAAGATGTGATGCTGTCATTCCAGTAATGGAGAACCTCCTGCGTGAAGCAAAGAGTCTCATACCAGTTCGATTTGTTTGCTTTGTACATCTGCTCAATTAATTCATACCCGTTTTCAGGTTTCTGAGAGCATGATGAGCCTGTGACAAGCAGGATCATGGCAATTATTATATTCTTCATTATCTTGATTTTTTCGTTGAAGCGCTCAGGGTTCTCTATCCCGGAGCAATTGATTTATGACGATTTTTGTATGGCCTGTTCAAGTTCCCTGATCCGGCCACTGTTGATTATCTTCTGAAAGTAATCATCCGTGACCGGGATTTTTCTGTCGCGGATTAATCGCAGGTTCTCCAGGTTGTGTTTCCAGCGTTTCAGGACGGCATCGGGTACCTTATGGTTCCCTGACGGGATAAACAAACGGTCCGGAACCTGCGGTTCGAATCCCAGGATTTGTAACTGTCTCCTTATCTGTGGAATGTGATCACTTCCGAAAACAAAGACTATTCTTTGCGCATCCCCGGCAGCATTCATCCCGTTCTCTGCAATCCGCCGGTTGCGCTCGTGCCAGTTGCCATGGGCTGTTTCGGCAATCGGGTCTGCGCCAATGATCTGTTCAAATACAGAATCAATAATCGCGATGTTTGATTCGCAGTGTACTGCATCATACATAGACTGGCTGGCTGATTCATTCATCCTGGCGAAATAGGTGCTTCCGAAAGGTGCCAGTTTCTCCTTCACCGATTCCGGATAAATGCTGTCCGCTTTCGACTGGGTGGCATAATCCAGCCGCCAGTCGACCGGGACGAACCGGTAATGAAGCTCAGGTGCCATCTCTGCCAGCAAGGCTGCCTCGGGTGGGAAGTAGCCTTCAGTTATATGTTCAAATGCCTCAGGGGCGATCTCCCCGCAAACCACGTCAGGCTTCAAGGCAATGATCTGCTCCAGCAGGTCATTAATTGAATAATGGTAGTCAGGGTTATAATGCATGGAATGAATGGATCCGACTATGAAGACCTCCGGCCGGGGGACAGGTTTTTCCGTCCTGATATCTGCGAGGATTCCTGTAGTGCCCGGTACAGGAGACGTCCAGAACACCCATGACAGGCCAAACGTAGCCAGGAAAATCAGGACAGGGGAATCTGCAATTCTATTCATGGATCAAGCAATTTATAAAAACTTCTCCTGAATGAGTATGGCATTGGTCCCGAATAACCAAACCGGATTAGCAGCAACGGCGTCAGGTCTTTCAGCTGCAAGTGGTTAATAAGTTTATCACGTACCTCCATCTCCTCACAGGGCATATCCAGATGAGAATGACTGACCTGGTATTTTGCCGCCTTAAGGCCGAAGCGCTGAAAAGCCTGGCCCAGTCTTATCCAGTGGTACGGGTCGTTCTTCTCTGCCATGAAGAGAGCGAATCCTGAAGAAGCCCGGGCCAGCTCCTCCATACGCCTGGCCTCAATTTCGGCAGAGATAAAATACTTCATTATTATCTTTCCGATAAGCCTTCCCGTATTTGGTAAACCCATCGCGCCTGCCCGGATACCATCACCTTTCAGCATTGCCTCCTTCTCACTGAACCGTACCCAGCCAACCAACTCGTCGACAAATGCCTTGTTGCTGAATTGCAGCCTGGTGCCTTCAGAAATGTAAGGGATCATCTCCCTCATCTCATTTCCCGAGAGAAACAGCTTTGTCGAGACACCTTCATCATCAGGATCATTAAAAAGTTCACTTATCAGGTTGTCAGGCACTTTATCATTTCTGTATTTATTCCTTCTTGCCTGCCGTTTTAAAATATAATCGAACAACTCCGGTTTGACCCCCTCGGGTTCATCATGAAGCGCAACAATGATTTGCGGATTATTTCCATTGCCCGTGATTTCAACCTCTGTATCATAACCGAATTCATGCGCCGCAAGAATCATGTTTTCCAGGGCGCACCCCATGCTTATATATAAAGAATGATTATCGTTATCGGCAACAGGCAACGCCCTGGTGAAGTCAGGCAACAGGCATATTGTGTCATTCCTGATCTTGAATCTCCATGGTTGTGCATTATGACATGAAGGAGCCTTCACAGCATACTTGACAATCCTTAACATGGTCTCTTCATGTATCATTTCAATGCGCTTGATTAAACCAGGTATCCATATTTTACTGGCCATAAATTAAATGCCTGACTACCAGCAGGAGGTTACTCGCCTGGATTGATATAACTCTGATAAGAATAATTGCTGCTCTGTCCATCTTCGGTAATTGAAATTGTTCGCGACAAAAGTACCGTACTGGCATTAGGCCGTAGTCTCACCGGTTATCCTGGAAGTACCACTTTTTGGAAAAAGGAGTCCCACTTTTTATGAGACTTTCCCGATATATTCACTTGGGGACATCCCTTCGAACTTCCTGAAAGCCCTGTAAAATGAAGCTTTTGAGTTAAATCCGCAGTTATAGGCGATGCCCATTATGGAGAGATGGCTGTTTGCCTTTAAAACGCACTGCTCTTTAAATTCACCTACCCTGTACCTGTTGATGAAATCGAAAAAATTCTGGTTAAGCCGGGCGTTGAGCACCTCTGAAAGGAACTCGACTTTGACATTCAGCATCTCGCTCAGCCTGGAGATTGTAATATCCGGATCAAGGTATGGCTGCTTCTCCTCCATATCCCGGGTGAGAGTTTTTATAAAGGCATCGTCTGTGTTTTTGACGGGAGATGAAGCCTCAGTTAAAGCTGATTTAACGCCTGATTTCTGTATTTCTTTCGATTGGTTTATAAAGATATTACCCTGCCGTATCCCGAAGTAACCCAGGAAAAGGATGTATACCGATGCAAAACCATTCGTTAAGATTATCAGGAAATTGTAGGTCGCGAAATGGAAGATCATGTCAAGGTTGAAGAGGGTCACGTTGACTGAGTAGCTTATCAGCGTGGCAATTGTGAGTGCGCTGAGCCAACCGAGGTCGATGTCTTCAATTTTCGAGTAATGCTGCATTAATCTGTCCCGCCTTCTCCTGATCAGGTTGAGAGCCCATATATTGTAACTGATGGTGGACACACCAATCAGCATAACTGTTATCTTATAAGAGACCGATTCCTTGAACAGGTCATTTTCAAGGAACCTGATCTTTTCAGGAACAGTGAGATTGATGAAATTGAAATAGTGGAAGACCGAAAAGAAGATGAAAGGTACGAAGTGAAGCAGGTACAGGGGTTTGAATCTGAATTCGTGATCGGATAAGCTCCTGATGTAAAACCACAGCGCCGGACCATGAAGGAAGAGGAATACCCAGCTTGTACTGATTATTGCGGAATATGTGAAATTGTGGCTGAAGTTTTGTAATTCGAGATAAACGCCCCCGATGCTGATAGCGTATAACACGAAGATTGCCGCAAGAAAATAATCCGGAAGTGATTTGTTCTTTTTCCCGAGCAGCAGCAGAAGCAGAAACAGGGCTTCGAAAGTTCCTATAATAAGGATGTATTCCATTTCTTCCTGGCCTTGATTTCCATCTGGAGAATGCAGTTGTAGACAATCCTGTTGACAGGGATTTTCACGCCATTTGAAAATGTCTTACAAAGTTACCTGACCCAGTTGACAATCTCCTCTTTTGACTTGCGGGGAGATGCACCGGTGACGGCGTCAGTGCCTTTCTCTATGTTACCCACACGGAGCATTATGACAGGGGTGAATCCTTCCGGTATCTGCAGTGCCTCCCGTTTTTCCCTGGCTGCGGCAATGGGACCGCCATAAATCCTTGCCCCGAGGCCCATGGAGGTGGCAGCCACGAACATGTTCTGTGTTGCCAGCCCGCAGTCGAAGTCGGGTGTGGAGCCCGACTGTGACACTTTGCCTGAGATGATTATGATCACATTGCCGGGTGTTATATTGGAGATGATCTCCTTTATCATTGCTTCATTCTTAAGCACCGTGAAGTGCCATGGTTGTCCGTTGCGCGAGCTGGGCGCCTTGATCCCGCACTGCAGAATCATATCAATCTGCTGGTCGGTAACGGCCACCTCGGTGTAATTGCGTGGCGACCATGCAGAGAGGAGGAGATCAGTGACAGAATTGCCTGCCGTTTGTGACATGGCGCTGCCGGTGGCAAGGACGAGAAGTCCGAATACTAATGATAATCTTCTGGTTTTCATGACTTGAGTGCTTTTTATTTGTTCCATAAACCCATGGCTGAAGATAGTCAAAAAAATAGGCTGCAAGAATACGTATTCAGGCAGCTGTTCTTCTTGAAGAGGGAGATTGGAGTGAAAATGCACCTCTTCGGAATTACCTGACCATGCCGCTAAATCTTCCTCCCTATGTAAAACACATAGCCGTAATACTCCTTGTACTTGTCATATAGCTGAACTTCATGCCTTTGGAAAGCAACAAGATCTTCGGCAGCTTTATTCCCCGGATACTTTTTCAGGAATGCTTCCTGTATCGAAGCCTGGGGTTCATGGTAATTAACCGTCCAGCACTCTTCCGGCAGGATAAAAGCAGCAACCGGAACATACCCGGCTTTCTGCATCTGGTCAACCTTCCTCGGTATTGTGTCAATCTCAGCATATGCATCCATCCAGAACCTGTTTATCTCTTCCGGCCGTTCTTCGGTGAACCATGAACTCTCGGAAACTGCAATATATCCTCCCTTTTTCAGAAATTTTCTCCATTCCTTCAGGCCCCGCTCAAACCCGATATTATAGATTGCCCCCTCAGACCAGACCAGATCCAGCTCCTCATCCCCGAAAGGAAGTTTGTCCATCGAACCTGTAATCCCTTTAACCCTGTCCTGAAGATTCAGTTTCCCGGCATTGGCATTAAACAGCTCGATGAATTTCGGGAACAGATCGATCCCTGTAATCCTTCCCCGTGCATTCTGCGCCAGAACCATCGTCTGCCCGCCTGTGCCACAGCCGATATCGGCAATCACCGAGTCATTCGTGAGATTGTCGATAAAACTCAAAGCCTTTTTAGTCACCTCCGGACTGCCGGGCCCCTGTCTTTCAAAATTTGAGAAATACTCACAGATCAGACCGTAGTCGATTTCGTGGATTGACTGATTTTCACTGCTCATGATTATTGAATTTGTTAAGCAGCAAGTTATGAAACTTCCGGAAAATGCCGCGATTGTCATCCCGGAAAAATGAAGACGAATGTCTCTCACTGAGGCATTTCAGCCATTGGCCGGCTTAAAATGGCTCTTCAATTGAAAATAATTTTTCTGCACTTGTTTACATGGCGTAACTTTGTTCATCTGACAGGGGGAACCAATTAGTATACAGACCTATAAGAAGTACCAGATTATGAAAGTTACAGCATTTATCGGAAGCGGAAGAAAGCGGCATTCATACAATGCCTGCGAAAAATTCCTGCAGAACCTGCAGACGATGGGCAATGTGGAGTATGAGATGGTTCGGTTAAGCGAGTACAACATCGGAACCTGCAGGGGTTGCAGGATCTGCTTCGACAAGGGGGAGGAATTCTGTCCCCATAAGGATGACCGGGATAAGTTGATTGAAAAGATGAAGGATTCTGACGGGGTGATTTTTGCATCACCCAACTATTCCTTTCAGGTCTCGGGTATGATGAAGGTTTTCCTCGACAGGCTCGGGTTTGGTTTTCACCGTCCCGATTTCTTCGGGAAAACATTTTCAAGCATCGTCGTCCAGGGGATCGGGAAGGGAGAGAAAATAGTAAGATACCTCGACTTCACAGGCAGGGGATTGGGCTTTAATGTCGTCAAAGGGTGTTGTATCAAGACCCTGGAGCCGATGACAGAAAAATCGCAGAAGGCATTTGACAGCATCATAGATGCGCAGAGCAGAAAATTCTATGCACAGCTTGTAAAACATGAATACCCCTCGCCGTCACTGTGGTGGTTAATGATATTCAGGATGGCAAGGACCAGCATAAAGAAGATGCTTGATGACAGCTGCCGCGATTATACTTACTTCCACGATAAGGGTTGGTTTGAGTCGGATTACTTCTACCCGGTGAAGCTGAATCCGCTGAAGAAGTTGTCAGGCAAAGTGTTCGACAGGCTGGCAATTCAGATAATAAGGAGTTAATCTGTGCCACAGTTTTTCATCGATTCCCTGCCTGATATCCCGGGTGCGAGGCGCAGGAACCTGCTGAGGAGCATCGGAATAGACGCCAGTGCTCATGATATCTTCATATGGCTGACACAGCTGAGGGTTGCTCCTTACAGTTACGACTTCATTGATAACGGCAGGCGGAAATCGCCCGGTTTTATAATTGAAAACCTTCCGCCTCTCAGGATTAACACCCATTTCCTGCTTGCATTTCATATATCAGAATTTGAAGAGGACTCCTTTATTGCCTGCCGGTATTGCGAGCCTGTCAATCCGCCTTTCAGTCTGTGCCTGCGGAGCCTGTACATGGAATACAGAATAGAAGAGGATGGCCACGGGGCCAGGTTGTGGTGCAAAATATCGGGGTACATAAGGCGCAACGCTCTTTCACGGTTTTTCTTCTCTGCGTTTTCCATTATAAATAAAATCATGATGTTAAGGCAGCTTAAGAACTTAAAGAAATATTCTGAACTGGCATCTGCAGGGAAGGTCGGCAGCGGAAGGGTAAACCTGGCCGGTTACTATCCAGAGCCTGGAATTCACTGGTGGATCTTCTGTCGCCGCCATGGCTGCAAGGGACTAATACCCTGACTGAATGCCGGAATACTATTCCGTAGCAGACTCATAGCGCGCCCTGTCTTGTCGGGAACACAAGTTCGGGGTCAATCCCTTCATTATCAACCTCGCGTTAAACAATTCGCAGAGTCGATTGTTAAAAAATCAACCGGGACGAAGACCGACCGTTCCCCGGACAGACCGGATATGAAAATATTAGCATTATTCATATTCTTTATTTCCACTTTCAGCATCAGCGCACAGTCTTTCTGGAAGATAAGCGGTGTGGAATCAGCTGCAAATGCTCAGCACTCCGGAATACTCTACTCGCCCTACCGCAACGCGATCTATGTCTCCACCTACAATCTGGGAATTTTCAGGACTGCAGATAAAGGAACCACCTGGGATCATGTTTGGGAGCTCGCGAAAGATAAGCCTGTCACCACTCTGTTTGCCGCTAAGAACGGAACCATTTTAGGTGGCGGGATTGAAGAGATATACCGGAATGAAGCAAACAGCGACAAATGGGAAGCGATACCTGTCGGCCTTGCTTTTGTTACGGGTTTTGCTGAAGACCGGAACGGCTATCTGTATGCCTGCTCACCCGTTGCAGGAGGAATATTCAGGTCTGCAGACAATGGCAGGTCGTGGACCGTCTGTACAAGTGGCCTCCCTTCAAATTACGTGAATAACATTGTTTCCGACGCAGATGGAAATCTGTTCTGTACTCTGCAGCAGGATGATAATGGAGTGAACGGCGGCCTCTGGCTCTGGGATGAGAATCAAAACCGGTGGCTGAAAAAAGAGATAAGACTGAATATTGATGGTACGGTTTATGTGATCAAGGTAGCGCAGATCCTGGGGATTGATTTTACTTCCGGCTCGGAGATGATCATATCTCTCGATGGTGTGGTAACCAATTTCCAGGTCGTGGGACTGTTCAGAAATACCGTTTCCGGTGCCATTGCCTCAACAGCATGGCATCAGGAAACCTGGGGCGCAACAAACCCGTTGCCTTTTACACTATTAATGAATAGTTTATTCCATGCTTCCTCCGGACACCTGTTTGCCAGCCGGGTTTCAGGTGTCTCTCCGGGTATCTATTCCAGGATGGCCTATTCTCAAAAATGGGTCTCATCCAATGAAGGCATTCCCGCCACAGTCAATGTGATCGGATATTTTTGCGAATCTCCTGAAGGAACTGTTTTTCTTACAACCCAATACTCCAATAAACTTCTGGTTACAATCGAATCGGCGCCGGGAAAGAAGTATTTCGCCATCAGTTACCAGCCATTGAATCCCATGAAGCTTTACCAGTATCAGACAATCAGTGCCGCATCCGGATCAGGTCTCGATGTAAGTTTCATCAGCATGGACAACAAGACCCATATTGAAGGGAACGAGATGCGTGCCACCGGGCTGGGCACGGCTTTGATCAAAGCTTATACTGACGGGACTGACAGCACATATTTCAGCGTGGAGAATATTACGGTTTCCATTGATAAGGCGGAGAATACAATTGTCGTGGAAGATCCCGGCATAATTACCGATGGTGACAATCCGGTTTATCTGAATGCTTCTTCCGGTTCGGGAGAGGAGGTCTTTTTCAAGGTGATGGCAGGTAACGCTTATTTTGAAAAGAACAGGCTGATATACAGCGCTCCGGGCAAGATTACGGTCATCGCAACCGAGCCGGGCAATGATTCTTATGAAGAAGCAGATACGGTGTGGATGGAGTTATGCGTTAATCCGAAAAAGCCCGTTATAGCTGCCGACACAATATCCGGAACTGTCAGGCTTATGTCATCGAGTGAGATTAACAACCGGTGGTATGTAAATGATACCTTTTCCGGGCAGACGGCAAAAACGCTATATCCCTCTATTACCGGTATTTACACACTGCAGGTGATAGCTGACGGCTGTCCTTCGGAACTGTCCGAACCATATAATTATGTTGTTACCGGTATCGGTCCTGTTACTGAAAACAGCTTGCTTATTTTTCCCGTTCCCTTCCGGGATAAACTGTCAATCTGGCTGGATCCGAAAGAGAGCCTCGCGGCGAAAACCCGGTACAGCATTACGGATATTTCTGGAAAGCTACTGCTGACAGGGGAGAAGGAGGGAGACCTGATAATCCTTGATCTGGAGAGTCTTGAGCCGGGATGGTATCTGTTGAATGTTACCCGGGGCCAAAAATCAGAATACTTCAAAATTCTGAAAAGTCGCTGATCATGTAGCCTGCAATTCTGCCCCGCTACGGATCGCTGCATTCCGGTACAGGTAGTCAATATGCTCCGGCGGAAGGTGGTCAGGGCGGCCCGGCGGATACACTTTATAGATCTGCAAAACTCTTCCCTGAGGGGACTATTTAAAGTACATCATCTGAAATGTCAGGCTTACAGTCTCGTGCGTATCCGGCAACAGATAGATCAGGTTGAAATTGCGATTCCCTCTGTTTACAAAATATTCCAGGCGTACGGGATAAAATCCTTTTTGTAATGGAACCAGGTAAGATTTATACCAGTCATTCCCGTGCAAACCATCGTTATTGATTATTTCACGTCCGTTGATGAAGAACTTCGATCCGTCGCTTGAACTAAGAGCAAACATGTAATAACCTTCTTTGTCTATCTTGATATATCCTTCAAATACACATCCAAAATTGAATCTTGCAGGGAGTCTGTCAAGGTTGAATGAACTGTCGGCAATACCCTCTTCTACAGTTTTAAGTTTTTTAAAATCAGGTAATACATTCCAGCTGCCTTCGTAACAGGAGTAGCGCACCCCCCCTGCCTTAATATTGTTTACATGCTGAAGCGCCGGCCAAACCTCACTGATCTCAAATTTCCCCTGTGAAGTATTGATATACTTTTTGTTTTCCCCGATCCACCTTACTCTTAATTCAGCAGGACCTACAAGTTCGATCATTTGAGGAGCTCTTCCGGAAGATGTGTCAGGTTCTGATCCATCTGTTGTATAATATACGTCCGGAAAGCTTCCGTTCAGAAATACCGGTGCCGGTTTTCCTTCAAGCAGTGATCCGTTATTAGGGTGAAACTCAACCTGTTTGTTGGAATTGTACCCCTTGTAGGTATACTTCAAACAATCATATATACCTTTAAGACGAACTGACATATGTGTTTCGTCGGGATAAACTGAGACTTTCCAGCGCAGATCACCGGGAGCAAATTCTTTCAGAACCGAATCCATTTTTTGAATTCCGACATTCCTGTAAGTATCCTCAGTGCCATTAATCCACAAAGTCCTGTTAAGATCAGCAGTGTTTTTGAAAGTAGTTGTGGCCATGGTAATAATGCGCCTGTCATTCCATGGAAACGCCGGGTCAGAACAATAATAATTTGAAAACAGGGCAGGTTCCTTAAGCATTACATAAAATGAGAACAAGCCTCCCAATGAATGACCGTACAGGCTGTAGTCACCACCGGCAGGATACTTTTCTTCGATAAAAGGGATGAGTTCATCTTTCAGGAATTCTATGAAATTATCAGCTCCGCCTGCTTTGTCATTTCCAGGTGTTTTAGAAGGCAAGAAGTCACGGTCACGCATATTCCCTTTGTCTGTGTAAGTATTTATTATGGCAACCAGAATCAGTGGAGGCAACAGTTTCTCTCTCCTGGCAAAGTTGTATATGAATGAAAAATCATCGAAATGCGATTCCCCGTCAAGCAAAAAGACAACATCAAATTTCGCACCGGATACGGACTTGTATTCGTCGGGGAGAAGAATTCTTATTTTACGCTGTTCGTTTAAAACATGTGAAAAAATGGAATCGTCAACAACGGTTGTCCCTTGTGCCAATGTGTTTACAGTAAGGATACAACCCGATATTAACATTAAGCATCCGGTTCTGACTGAGGATTTCATGATTTTGAGTTTACTTTTGAGGCATGTTTGACTGAATTGGTATATATCCGGCTCAAAGTTAACTGATTAGTGGTTTGATCGTACAAATCCAACACTCTGACAGATCATGGAATTCTTCCATTATGCCAGAACATTAATGGCTCTGTTCAGTCACGCAAGAGTTTCCATTTATCACTTTTGCCAGCTGATCCCTGTATGAAGCCGGTAATGCCCCGTTCCTTGACTCCAGCCATGTGACCTCATCAGTTACACCGACCAGGTTCAGGCATTTCGCCATGTTCCTGAACATGCTGCCGGTACGGATCTTATATGTGGTAAAAAGGACCGTCCTGCGGCTCTCGAGAGGAGGCAACCCTGCTGCAAATCTCACCCAGTTTTTTTCGGGTTTCTGCCTGATAAACAGTAATCCGCTGGTCCAGCATCCCAGAAAAACATAATCAGCATTATTGAGAGCCTGTCCCTGCTGCTCTTTAATATCTCTGATCTCGGATACAATGTTGTTCTCCGTGAGAAATGCATGAATGTTTTCTCCAAGCTTCCTGGTTGTACCTGTTCTCGAATTGTAAAGAATAATAGCTTTTTTTAATTTTGTTCTGCCACTGCCGGGTTCTTTTGGTGTTTCCATCTTATGAGATATTAAGTGTTTCTTGATACATCAAAATTAGTTGGCTTCTGAAGAGTTTGAAATAGTGAATTTTAATCAATTTATATGGAGGAGAGATCGAAAACATACCTGAAAAAATTCAATGAACTTTTCGGAAATTATAGCTGTGATGTCAGGGAAGAAGATTATGAAAACTTTGAAAGCAAAAAGGAGTTGCTTGAAAAGATAGCCGAGGTAGGGAACAGTGCCCTTACTGTTTTCGACATTAACAGGATGCACTACCTGTTGGCCTGTTCAAGGTTCGATGAAGCCCTCGGATATAAAGCCAATTACGAATACAGGGTGAATCCGGATTACTTTTATGAGCAGATGCATCCGGAAGATTTTCCTTTTGTTCTTGATACAATAAACAAAGCTGGTATGTTTCTTCAGGATCAACCTCCTGCTGAAAAGCTAAATTATAAACTTATCCTCGACTATCGTTTGAAGAACAGCAAGGGATTGTATATGCGTTTCCTGCAGCAGGTGGTTGTTCTCGAGCTTGACAGGATGGGGAACATCTGGCTCATTCTTAAATTGTTTGACCTGGCATCAACAAATGCCGGCAATGAGCCGTCACAGAGAAGACTTATAAACATCAAAACTGGCAAAAAGTGCCTGTTCGATGATCCGGACGAGAATTCCTCTTCCCGAATCCTGACAAACCGGGAGATTGAAATCCTTGGATTGATATCACAGGGGCTTGACAGCAGGAATATTTCGGACCGGTTATTTATAAGTGTCAATACAGTAAATAATCACAGGCAGAATATCTTAAGCAAAACAAGGTCGGGTAATATCTCACAGGCCATGATCTATGCCAGGAGAATAGGCATTCTCGCTTGAAGCCGTGAAGTTGATAACAGCCGGCTGCTGTTTTCCTGACCGGACACTCCTGTTATATTCCCGGCAGGGAAATGTTCCGGCATAAGTACTCATGTCTGGAAAGGGAGAATGTACCACCGGGCATAAGTACCCCTCTTGCTACAGGTTCGTTTACCATATCCGGAGCTATACGGTCTCTGATAATTGCTCCAAGATCCCCGGCCCAATCCCGCTCTTCAGTATCTCCGGGAACTGGTTCATGAACCGTTAATAAAAAGCCTGCCCTGGCACAATGTTGACCTCGCTTTCAAGCCTGATACCGAATTTCTCCTGCACAGACTCCCGTATCCGGAGTGCAAGGTCAAGTACTTCACTGCCAGCGGCCCCACCGTAATTTACAAGAATCAGGGCCTGTTTTTCATAGCACCCGGTATTGACTGACCGGTGACCCTTCCATCCTGCCTGCTCAATAAGCCACCCCGCGGGGATTTTATACCGGCCACCCTGTTCGAAATAACTGATCCCGGAAAAAGATCCCCGGAGTCTGCCCAGTTCATCAATGCTCACTACAGGATTCTTAAAGAAACTGCCTGCATTACCCAACACCGCGGGATCCGGCAGCTTTGATCTCCTGATATCTGCAATAACATCAGAAATTTGCCTCAGTGAAGGATCCGAAATCCTCCTCTTTTCAAGCTCTTCCCTGATATTTCCGTATTCAAGCCTGGGCTTAATCCTTTTTGATAGTCTGAATGTAACAGAACAGATCACAGCCCTGTTCTTCAGCTCATTCTTGAAGATACTGTCCCTGTACCCAAACCTGCATTCCTGGTTGTTCAGTTCAAGCCATTCCCTCGTGACTGTGTGATAAAGGCGTACTTTTTCAATGGTCTCTGCCGCCTCCACTCCGTATGCACCTATGTTCTGAACCGGGGTGGCTCCTACTGTTCCCGGTATCAGGAACAGGTTCTCAATTCCTGCAAAGTTATTTGCAACTGCAAACTCAACCAGGTCATTCCAGATGACACCGGCACCGGCCTCAACAACCACGCCTGACTCATCTTCGCTGATGATTCTTATCCCGCTTATTTCATTGATGATCACAAGACCGTCGAAGTCCGATGTAAACAACATATTGCTGCCCTGTCCCACTACAAGAAGTTTATCTTCCACGGAGACCATGTCACCAACTTCATGATGTTCTGTCAGGGCCTGCAACTCATCCGGCCTGTGCAAATGAAACAGGTACCGCGCATTTACGTCAATGCCAAAAGTATTGAAATGCCGCAGGCTTTTATTTTTCTCAACAGTGATCATTACGGCAATAGTATTAAAAATAGCTTTCAGTAATAACATATCTTCATAGATTTGTTCTCTGCAAATAATTAAAAACACCAGCTGAATGAAATCTTTCGAGGTAACCGGCGGGAACAGGCTGAAGGGTATCATCGTTCCGCAGGGAGCGAAGAATGAGGCACTTCAGGTTCTCTGTGCAGTGCTCCTGACACCTGAAAGGGTAGTAATATCAAATATCCCTGACATAATTGATGTAAGGCTGATGATAGAGATACTTGCCGGCCTTGGAGTGGTCGTCGAACGGATCAGTGATGATACTTACTCATTTGTAGCCGCCGGCGCTGAGCCGGGAAGGATGTATGATGAGGAGATGCTAGGAAAGGCAAATATGCTGAGAGGGTCTGTAATGCTTGCCGGACCATTGCTTGCTAGGTTTAAAAGTGCGGTGATCCCCAGGCCGGGAGGTGACAAGATCGGCCGAAGGCGGCTTGATACACACATAACCGGGTTTGAACAGCTTGGCTGCATTGTTGACTATGATCCGGCCCATGAGTATTTCAGGCTCTCTGCAGGCAGGCTCAGAGGCACTGAAATCCTCCTTGACGAACCTTCGGTGACCGCGACAGCCAACCTGATTCTTGCGTCCGTTATGGCGGAGGGTGAAACAGTTATATACAATGCTGCATGTGAGCCATATATCCAGCAGCTCTGCCTGATGCTTAACAGGATGGGAGCGGAGATCAGCGGCATTAAATCGAACCTGCTGACTATAAATGGTGTTAGCACACTCAGGGGATGCAGTCACCGTATCCTTCCTGATATGATTGAGGTTGGCTCATTCATCGGGATGGCAGCTGTGACCGGATCTGAATTGCGTATTAAGGATGCCGGAACTGCCCACCTGGGGATAGTTCCGCAAAAATTCATGCAACTGGGCATTGATCTTCGGATCAGTGGTGATGACATTCTAATTCCTTCGCAGGATACCTGCGAGATCAGGAATAACCTTGACGGATCTGTTCTGACCATTTATGATCATCCGTGGCCCGGACTATCACCTGACCTTATAAGTGTGATGCTGGTTGTTGCTGTCAATGCCTCGGGCAGTGTGCTTATACACCAGAAGATGTTTGAGAGCCGCCTGTTTTTTGTTGACAAGCTCATTGATATGGGCGCGAGGATCATCCTTTGTGACCCGCATCGTGCCGCTGTCATCGGCCTGGGAGGAATGCAGAGGCTTCGTGGCATCACAATGAGCAGCCCCGATATAAGGGCCGGCATGGCTCTGCTTATCGCCGCAATGGGTGCCGAGGGCAAGAGCATGATTCATAATATAGAGCAGATAGACCGCGGTTATCAGGATCTTGACCGGAGACTGAATGAACTGGGTGCACAGATAAGAAGAGTAGACTCATAAAGAAAATATCAGGCCATGTTACTCAGATACAGTCATTGGTGACGATATTGACGATAAGGTGATGGACTACTTCCCGGAGTATTCCTTTGCCGGTATGGACCGCCGGTTCAATGTCATATTGATAAGGAACTGCCTGTCATTGAGGATGGGCATAGACCCTGAGTGGAACAACCTTATATAGGTGGTCACAAAAGATAACCGGATCAGGGAGACATTCAACCTGCCGCTGCTGTATGATCCCGGGATTTATTAAATACCTGGTGCCGGAAGTTAACGGCTAATTGAATGTTTTTCCGGCTGCAGGTCTCAGGATACTACGTTAGTCGTAACTTCATACCAGGGAAACGCCGGCAGGAGGGTCCTCGCTCTATCATTTTGCACACGATTGTCCCGGCAGGTGCAGGGGTGTGATACTGCAGTCGTCCGTTGTGCCGGGCGACACGAAGCCGCTGCCCCTGCGATTCCTGGTGAAGGCCGTTTTCGGTTCCGACTTCATCAACTGGAGCAGTGTACGGCTTTTTGGCAAGGCGATGTCCGCCATGTTCATTCCGAAGGAGGTTTTCGAATCACTTTCAAAGGTAGAGCAGGATAAGCTGATATCAGACATTTATCTCTCTGCGCTGCCCATATCCGCCCGGACGAAAGATATCCTGTTTGACATGTATATTTCGAACCTGTCGATTGATGAGACCTTTCCCTTTTAGGAAATCAGTGTCCCGGTGCTGGTTGTTCATGCGAAGGATGACCCCGCACCTCCGTATGCCGGTGCGGTGTTGATCTCTGAAAGGATCCCTGACTGCAAGCTTGTTTCTGTTGACACCGGAGGTCACCTCCTGACAGGGCACGGAGCGGATATCAGGGATGCTATTCGTGAGTTTATAGGGCAATAGCTCCTTAAATTTGAAAATTATGAAGTAAGAGCACAGGGACACAAATTAAAGTGTCCGGGAAAACACGCTATCAGCCTTTCGTGCCTTTTACAGTTCAATATAAAAACTTCCTAATATCGAATAATTTATTAATTGTGTGGGAATCCAGGGTACTTTATTACAACCGAAATTCACCCAACTTTGAACTCCCACGTTAATTCTTTTGTTAATCTTCACAGCAACTCCTGCTGAATAAGAGGGTGATAATAATCCTATCGAAACTGATGGTCTTATCCGATATGTATTTGGTGCCATATATCCGATATGAGTCGGGACTTTTATGTAATTACGTTTATCACCATCAGTATCTTCAATCCGGGAATATAAAAGTCCGGTTTTGAAATAGATTTTCTCATTTGTTCTGGGCATCCAAAAATGTGCAATAACTCCGCTTTGGAAATAACTCCCATTATTAAAGTCACCAGCATTTTCAAAATTCACTATACCAGCGACAGCTTCAAGATTTACTTTTCGAAAAGGCGGTTTCTTTTCATAGATTATGCAAGGTCCATCCTTACAAACTTTACTATGATAATCCTCTGACAATTTTATCAGACTTTCATGTTCAGGTTTTCCAATTTCATTAATCCTTGCTTGAAACTCCGGGGCATCTTGCATATAGTAAGTTAATAATCCTATATGCTTTTTTGTTCTAAAAAATACTTTTTTGCCGTCAACATATTTAATACCTTCCTCATATGGAAGCTCAATTATCGGATTACCAGCTTTCTCCAGAAAGTAATGGTCTCCATTGGAATCTCTGAGATAATAGATATTTATTTGTCCTTTGATAAGGAATTCCAGGAAAACCTTTGCACCATTTATTTCTTTTGAAACATAATATTTACTCTCGGTAAATCTGTATGCAACAAGATCAGCAGGGGAATATCTCAGCTCATCTTCCCTGTCATTGTTTCTGAACCTGCAAACCTCACCCATGAATAAGTCTCCCCGGTAATCAATCTGCCCGTATATAGTATCCCCTGAAACTTTAATAATATATCCCGGTCGAAAATCAGTCTGGGCATTAAGTATTGCCGTAGAAAAGAGTAATCCTAATAAAAATAGTCTGCTTAATTTCATGATATTACAATATATAGATGTTCGCAATTATCATCTTGCATGATAGATAACTGATTGTTTGTTCCCATATTATCAGTACTTCTTTTTTATCCTGAACCAGGGCACAGTCAATCCTGGTCAGTTCGCCGGTTCGTAGCCATTTCTTCCGGCATTCTCTCAGTCTTTTCTTCATTTTCCATATTGCAAATGTTTTCAAGGTTGAACAATCTGCATTCCGGTAAACATGACAGGGGAGATCCAAACCCTTGTTTTTGGCCATTGTCGCCCGCTACTTGAGATTGATGAAATTTTCATTAAATTTACTTGTCTCTGACCTTAACGGTCTCGCTGTAATTATTGTAAATCTAATACTCAGGTGATGGCAGGAAAAAGAACTATTACTGTGAAAGGATCCGTTATTTATATAATTGATAATCAGGATTCTGACTTTATTTCTCTAACTGATATGGTGAGAAGTTTCGGTGATGAAAACATTATCTCCAACTGGCTTAGAAACAGGAATACTCTTGAATTTATTGGGATCTGGGAACAATTAAATAATCCGGATTTTAATACCCTCGAATTCGAGGGGTTTAAAAGTCAGGCAGGCCTTAATAAATTTTGGATATCTCCGAAGAAGTGGATTGAAACTACAAGAGCTATTGGCATGATTTCCAAAGCTGGCAGATATGGTGGGGGAACATATGCACATAAGGATATAGCATTCGAATTTGGCTCCTGGTTAAGCCCTGAGTTTAAACTTTACCTGATCAGAGAATTCCAGAGACTAAAAGATGATGAAAATAGTCGGTTGAAACTTGAATGGAATCTCCCAAGGACTCTTGCTAAAATTAATTACCATATCCATACTGATGCCATTAAGGAGAACCTTATTCCTCAGGAAGTCTCCGGGAAACAGATGAGCCTGACATATGCCAGTGAGGCTGATCTATTAAGTGTTGCACTGTTTGGCATCACTGCTGCTGACTGGAGATCATCCAATCCCGGGGAGGCAGGCAATGTCCGCGATCATGCCTCTCTTGAGCAATTGGTCGTATTGTCAAATCTTGAGAGTATCAACGCGGTAATGATACAGCAGGGACTATCTCAGGGTGAAAGGCTAAAGCAGCTAAACCAGATTGCCATCATGCAGATGAATTCACTCCTTGGTCATAAGACAATCAGGAAACTGGAATAGCCCCATCCCGCTCTTCAGTGTCTCAAGGAACTGGTTCATGAAACGTGCCGCGGGGGCACCGTCAACGATGTCGTGATCAAAGGAGCCGGTCAGGCAAAGGAACTCCCGCTCCTCATGCTTCTCACCGGTGAAGACCATCCGCTTCTCTATGCTCCCGACCGTGATCAGCACCGTCCCGCTGCCATGGGGGATGAACCATACCGGCTCGCGACTGAACATACCAACGGCTGTCACTGCAACCTTGCCATACCGTTTCGCCAAACTGATATTCCTGTCGGCGAGGCGCACGAATGCCTTCAGAAGGAATCCCGGTATATGCCGAATCCATGTCATGCCGGAAAACCCTCCCAGGGCCGACTCGCTGCGGGTCCGTGCCGACCTGATCAGGTCATTGATCTCGCGGAAGGTGAGGCTCTGTGCCGCCTCAATCGCCAGCGGCTCGGGGACTCTCTCACCGGAGATCTCCCGCTCCACCAGCACACTGACGGTTACATCGTCGAGGGTGATGAGCCTGTTCCCCCGCCTGAAGGCGTTAAGATGAGGATGCTCCTTCACCACCTGTGCCAGGCAGTATACGATATATGCCGTAAACGAAAGCTTCTCGCCGGTGCGCTCCCGGTGCTCCCGCATCATCTGCCTA
>Ga0209099_1001483_pt1 | contig 23240 bp, 21 predicted proteins | sample AD_JPNHW2_MetaG_FD_184430 | JGI IMG/M metagenome (GOLD analysis project Ga0209099, IMG submission 184430) | Active sludge microbial communities of municipal wastewater-treating anaerobic digesters from Japan - AD_JPNHW2_MetaG (SPAdes) (version 2) | ecosystem: Engineered > Bioreactor > Anaerobic... | reverse complement strand
CCGGGCATCTCACTACTACACACATTTACTGTTTAGCCTCTGACCGATAATTCTTATTAGTTTTTCATTAACTTTCACCAGTTACCCCGGGAAGCAATGTCATTAAGTTAAGAGGTCACTCTTCCGTATCAGCCCCCCTCCGTGGGGTTGGGGGGCTATGCCCGGTAGAGGGGGCACACTTAGAGAAAATATCTTGAAATTTAAATACTGCTCTGTGACTTTATCCAAAACAGTTTTTTAACAGGAAATTTTATCTACGAGGTTTAAAATGAGAGTTTCGAAATATATTCTTCCTACATTAAAGGAGAACCCTTCAGATGCGGTTGTTCTGAGTCACCGTCTTATGATGCGTGCAGGATTAATCCGCAAAGAGTCTGCCGGGATGTATGCGTATCTTCCCATAGGGCTTAGGGTGCTTAGAAAAATAACGGGAATTATTAAAGAGGAGATGGACAGGGCCGGTGCTCATGAATGCCTTATGCCGGAACTGACCAACGCGGATTACTGGAAGGAATCCGGCAGGTGGGAAACAATGGGCCCTGAGATGTTTCGTATTACGGACAGAAACGGGCTGGAGTATTCTCTTGGACCGACACATGAAGAGGCGTTTACAAATCTTGTCCGGTCGGCAATCTCCTCGTACAGAGATCTGCCGCTTAACCTTTACCAGATCAATACAAAATTCAGGGATGAGATACGCCCGAGATTCGGAGTAATAAGAAGCAAAGAATTTATAATGAAAGACGCCTATTCATTCGACATCGATCAGGCAGGACTTGATGCATCATATAATGCAATGGCAAAAGCATACAGACGGATATTTGAGAGATGCGGCCTTGAAACTATTTCAGTTCAGGCGGACTCCGGTTCAATGGGAGGGAGTGCGTCTGAAGAATTTATGGTCGCATCGGAAGTAGGGGAGGAGGTTCTTCTGCTTTGTGAAAAATGCGAGTACAGGGCAAACAGCGAGAAGGCTGAATATAGAAGAAATGCTGCTTCGGGTACTCCATCTGAAGATGAAATTAAAGAAGTTCATACTCCCGATATTAAAACAATTGATGCGCTTGCCGCATATTTTAAGTGTGATGAAGATTCATTCCTTAAAAGCATAATATATGTTGCTGACGGGAAGCCTCTCATGGCAGTTGTTCCGGGCAGCCGGGAAATTAATGAGCACAAGCTTGCCAACTATCTCGGAGCAGTCGAGATTGAACTTGCATCAGATAAAGTAGTGGAGGATCTTACGGGCGCGCCTGTAGGATTCGCCGGCCCTGTAACAGATAAAAAAATAAGAATAATATTTGATACTTCTGTAAAGGATATATCCGGCGCGGTAACAGGAGCGAATAAAAAAGACTTTCACTACTCCGGAGTAAACCCCGGCAGGGACTTTCAGATTAAAGAGGAAGCCGATATTGCTACTGCACGGGCTGGCGATATCTGTCCCAGGTGCGGTTCTTCGATGTACGAAAAGAAAGGAATCGAAGTTGGACATATATTTAAACTCGGGTACAAATATACTAAATCTATGAATCTGTCGGTCCTTGACGAGAAGGGCGCATCCATAACTCCGATTATGGGATGCTACGGGATTGGCGTCAACAGGACAATGGCTGCGGTTGTGGAGCAGAACAATGACGAGCGGGGGATTATATGGCCGAAGTCTGTAACCCCGTTTCAGGTGCATCTTATCGGAATAGCAAAAAGCGATGAAGAGGTGTCCGCTGTCGATAAGATATATGACACACTTCTCGATTCCGGTATTGATGTGCTTTATGATGACAGAAAAGCAAGCCCCGGCTTCAAGTTTGCAGATGCCGATTTAATAGGAATTCCTCTCAGAGTTACTGCCGGGAAGAGTTTTTTCGCTAATGGCGAACTTGAGTTTAAAGAAAGAAGTAAGAAGGATATATTAAATGTTCCCGTCGGAAAGCTCATTGATACAATAAAGGAATATCTGAAATAAATTTTTTAAAGCAGTACCATCTTCAAAGCTCCCCCTTCAGAGGATTTAGGGGGATGCTTTAATGTATACGTTTAATGCTTTTTGCCGGCCGCATGAGAAGGAAAATACTTAGATGTTTTTAAATATTTTAAAAAAAAAGAACTCTGCACTTGTGACCAAATACCTGATTATGTAGTGTTATGATCAACCTGCAACTGCACTATGATATGGTAATATCCCCGCAATCCCTCTGTAAAATACAGAATTCAAAATAAATTATTTCTGTCTATATTAACAAAATATGCAGGAAAAGTATGTCAAATGTATATTCTTTATTTATGTATAATTAATAAAATATATATAAATTTTAATTGGACAGAAATCTTTACTGTGTTTATTTTATTCAATAAACCAGATTAATATTGACAGATAATTAAAGCTTAGTAATTAATGTTAATGGTCTTTTTTAACTTTAGTTAATAAATAAACAAAAAAATCAATTAAGGGAGTATCGTAATGAAGATAGTTGTCTGTCTGAAACAGGTTCCGGATATGGAATCTAAGTTTAAGATCGTTGATGACAAAAAAGTCGATGAAGCACAAATCGCTTTTAAAATCAACGATTTTGATAACTATGCTGTAGAAGCAGCCCTCCAGCTAAAAGAAAAACATGGCGGAGAAGTAGTTATCGTATCAGTGGGTCCTGACAGAGCGGCCAAAGACATCAGGCAGGCTTTCGCTATGGGAGCTGACTGGGGAATGCACATTACTGACCCGGCTATCGTCGATGGTGATAGCTTTGTAATTGCAAGTGCTCTTGCGAAAGCAATCCAGAGTATCGGCGGAGTTGATCTTGTAATGACTGGTGTTCAGACTGAAGACCTTCAGGCTGCAGTTACAGGTGTAATGATTGCTGATATGATCAATGTTCCTCACTGTACAAACGTTGTTAAAATCAATACAGCTGACGGAAAAGCTTTTACTCTAAACAGAGAGCTCGAAGGCGGCCTTAATGAAGTTATGGATCTTACAGGTCCAGCGGTACTTACAATTCAGTCCGGTATCAATGAGCCAAGGTATCCCACCCTTCCAGGTATCATGAAAGCCAAAAAGAAACAACTTGATGTTAAATCAGGCGCTGATCTAGGCGTATCTGCTTCATCAAGAACTGCGTTTATCAAAATGTTTGTTCCTGTATCTGACACTATGGCAGAAATAATTACAGGAGCACCTGCTGAAGCAGCTGCTAAACTTGTTGATAAGCTCAAAAATGAAGCGAAAGTGATATAAGGTAGGAGGATCAGAAAATGGCGAAATTACTTATCATCGCAGAACATAGAAACGGCAAGTTAAGCGACGCGACAATGGAGCTTTGCAGAATTGCTAAAGAAATTGCTCCAGGCCTGGGCCTTGAGCCTGTTGCAGCTGTTTTTGCAAAAGATGATTCTCTTGCAAAAGAAGTAGCAAAATACATTCCCGAAGTATTTGCAGTTTGTGATGCAGCAGTTGAAGGTTATACTTCAGATGCATATGCTCAGGCTGTTAAAGCTGTTGTTGAAGCAAAAGATGTAAAAGGCGTTTTAATACCTCATACATATGACGGTGTTGACTTTGCTGCTAAAGCGGCTATGGCTATAAACGCAGGTATCGTTTCCAACTGTAATAAAGCAGTTGTTGAAGGCGGAAAACTTGTTCTTACAAGAAACATCTACAATGGAAAACTTCAGGAAACTAAATCTGTTACTACAGATAAATTTGTTGTAACATTTGAAAAAGGCGCGTATGATCCTGCTGAAGCTGGTGCAGCTGGTGCAGTATCTACTGTTGCAGTTTCATTTACAGCAAGCAGAACTAAAGTTAAAGAAATTATTGCAATGTCTACTGGCGGAGTTGATATTACTCAGGCTAAAGTTATTGTTTCCGGCGGAAGAGGACTTAAAGACGCTGATAAATACAAAGATATCGTTATTCCTCTTGCAGCGAAACTTGGTGCGGAATATGCAGGTTCACGTCCTGTAATAGATTCAGGCTGGGTAGAAGCGTCAAGACAGGTTGGACAATCAGGTAAAACTGTTTCTCCTGATCTTTATCTTGCTCTTGGAATATCAGGTGCAGTACAGCACGTAGCTGGTATGAAAGGATCTAAATGTATAGTTGCAGTTAACAAAGACCCTGAAGCACCTATTTTTAACATAGCTACATATGGAATAGTTGCGGATCTTTTTGAAGTTGTTCCTGGAATTATGGCTAGCCTGTAATACCGGAATTTAATTTTTAAAAAATCAGAGAGGATGTCCATAGGGCATCCTCTTTTTTTTTGTAAATAAAATTATAAAGGAGGTTATTATGACAGATGCAACACTAAAAGCTTTAAATGGTTTACGGGACTTATCGATGTTAAAGTGGTATGTTATTCCTCTCCTTGCAATTGTATTGTATATTTATACAAAAGAGATTAAAGATGCGAAAAAGAACGGTAACTGGAATGCAGTATTCTCCGGCCTTGCGATTTTCGGAGCGGATTTTTTTAATGAGACCTGGAACGGCTGGTTTATGGTGCTTTCCGGAAGATCCGCAGTCTGGACTGCCCCGGGAGATACAGCTCTCCGGACACTGGTGGGGTGGAATATTGAAATTATGTTTATGTTTTTAATTGCGGGAATAATATTTTATCACACTCTTACTGAGGACAGGGAGATAAGGATACTCGGATTGCCGGAAAAATGGTTCTGGGCAATAGGATTTTCAGTTTTCTGCGTATTTGTGGAATGCATGCTGAATAAAGGCGGGCATCTTGTATGGGAATATGAATTCTGGTACAGGTCATTTGCCGGCGTATGGCTTGTTTTCCTTATAGGATATTTCCCTTTTTTCTGTGCTTCTATTCTTGTAATTTCACTGAAACAGATGAAACATAAAATTCTCACTCTGGCAATTATTTATGGCATCCCGGTTATTATGAATATAATAGGATTCGGGATAATGGGCTGGAATTACTGATATTATTTGTAAGCAGATATTTTGTATAGGCGTACAATAATGCGTCTATACAAAAAAATTTTTAAAAAAGTAATACATCCCTGAAATAAAAAAGTAAAAATCTTGAAATGATTAATAAACTTTATTATGATTAAAATTTAAACCTGCTGTTTCAGCCTGGATAAAATGGAGGAAATTATGGCTTATAGAATTAAAGCGGAAGATTGTACCGCGTGCGGATCGTGCGAACCTGTATGTCCTGTATCATGTATCTCGGAACAGAAGGACGGCAAAAGAAAGATAAACGAAGATGAATGTATCAGCTGCGGTTCCTGTGCTGACACATGCCCGGTGTCATGTATTTCCGAAGTCTAAGATGTTTAAGCTGACACATGTTTTTTTGTAGAGATGCACTGCATTTCTACAATTTAATTTTTATTTGCTGATCCCGGGAAAAGATATGTTCTGAACATGTAGCCTGTTGTGAGGCTGTAGTTTGTCATGTTCAGCCTGTCACCGGAATCACCGGCATGATAAAGAAGGTTCGTCGGATAGTATTCCCCCATAATTCCAAAAACAAAATCTGTATATTCTGTAGCTTTTATTTTAAAAAGAATTCCTGCAGTTAATCCTATCTGATTTGTATTAGTAAACCTCAATACATTATCCTCTTTTTTAAGAACTGCATCTGAATCTGTTTCCATAACAGAATAAAAAACATGAGAATAAACAATTCCCCCTGCAAGATTAAGAGCAGTCTCTCCGCCGCTAAAAGAGAGGATCATTAAAAACGGAATATTTATTGTCTGGAATGTCCATGTGGCATCATAAGTTGTGGCCCCATCATCCATAACAAAATCCGCGTTAAAATACCTGTATTGAATTCCCGTGCCTATACCAAAGTTAGTATAAATCATTTTTTCCAGGGAAATTCCACCGCCGGTATACAATCCGGGTTTAGTACCAAGATTCACATTCTTATCATAAAGATCAAATGATCCGATGTTGGCATTTATACCGATTGAAACATCAGGTACCTGTTTATTAGTATCTTCAGCGCTAATCAGCGGGCCTGATAGGCATGTAAATAAAATGAATGTTATAAAGATTCTCTTCATCAGATTCAACAGTTATTCAGCTTCCATTATACATGTACCGTTAAATACAGCACCGCTTTCCATTACAATTTCAGGAGCTACGAGATCGGCACTTATTTTGCTTTTTTTAAACAGTTCAATTTTTTTTGCAGCTTTAATCTTTCCATTTACAGTGCCGCTTATTGAGACTAATGATGCATTTATATCGGCACTGGTTACTGATTCGCGGCCGATTATCAGCTGTCCGTCTGATATAATTTTGCCTTCGAATTTGCCTTTTATCTTAAGAGAATTTTTAAACTTCAGAGTTCCTCTGAAATCTATATCCTCGGCAATTACTGTATCAATTTTATTTTCGTCTTCTACTATCTCTTTTATCTCTGACATTAAATTCTCCTTTTTTTATAACTGAAAATCAGTGCTAAACTATTATGATTGTAAATAAAAGCCTTTTTTATTTATACAGGATGCCCTGTGGGATAAATAGGAGGCTATCGTTTTTCTGACACTGTAAAAGATCGGATTATATCAAATTTTATTTGAATTAAATTTGATATCCTGCAACTATTACTGATTGTAAATAATAAACAGGTCTGGTTCTCTTGTCAAACAAAAAGGGATATATTATATTTAACTTCTCATTTTCGCAGGAAATTATGATTTCCGCCGCAGTTGGTCCCGGTTGAGATGAAATTACCTCAAACTAAAGGGTAAATAATATTATAAATGGAGATGTAAATGAAAGAAATTCTCGCAAAAGCTAATGAACTTGGTATTCTCATCCAGGATACTGAAGCTTTTATAAAATTTGAAGAGCTCAATAATGAAGTTGAAAATGATAAAGAGGCCTCGCTTCTTTTGAAAAAGTATAATGAAGTAGCTGAAACTATTCAGCAGAAACAGGCAGCAGGAGTTACCCTGGAAAAATTTGAGCAGGAAAGGTTCAGGGATATTTCCGGAGCAGTAGCCTCAAACGAACTGCTTTTAAAGTATCTTAAAACAAGAGATACATATATTGAACTGCTGATGAGTATACATGAAGCACTCAGCAGTGAGGATTCGTAATTCAAATATGAACCCGCGGTACAGGGTGTAATGAACAGCAGACTGTATGGAAAATTTTCAAAACCACGGAGAACAAACAGGGTAGAGGTTTATGTTTACATCACCTTTACTTAATTGTTTAATTCAGATTAAGCATGGCATGCTGAAATATTTTTATTGAAACAAAAAGTTAAATTTGTTATCTTGTTGGGAATGCTGGAGGGTTTATCTCTCATGCGGGTTAATTTTTAAATCAACCAAAAGATGAAAAATGTTGACTTACTATAATTTTTAGATAAAAAATTAGTATTCTCTAATACTAAAAGGCAGGGAAAATGCAGCCCGATTTAAATAATCTGAAAGCTAAAATTAAGGCAAACAGGGATTTTATTGACAGAATCGCTTCAAGTCTCCCCGGTTTTAAAGGTTATGTTGAGAAATCCGAAAATTATGATGCGGATAAAATAATAAGAGGTTTTGTCACAGATAAAATTATCACCGCGAAAAAAAATCTTGGTGTTATCTCCGGAGATAATGTGAGAAACGGAAATCTCGGAGTTACGCAGGAGTTTGATTCACTCTCACTTCTTCTTGAAGGGCTTCTTAAAAAAGCTGAATTTGCTGATTACGGAGTCAGCGGAGGTTTTTCAAAGATCAGTATAACTGAAGAGGATCAGAACCGGCTTCTTGAATATGACTGGAGACTGATTACTGCATTTGATGAGATCTATAAATTATCAGCAGATCTTTCTTCTCTTCAGGGAGATGCTTTGACAAACGGGATAAAAGATATTAAAACAAAAATAAGAGAATTTGAAAAAAATTTTGATGATAGAAAATATGTGATAATGGAGGTCATATAATGGCGTTACTTGATGTCGTGCAGTGGGATAATAAACCTGGAGAAGTTATTTTTAAATTTGAAGAGGGAGCAATAGCACTCGGATCACAGCTGATAGTTAAGGAAGGGCAGGAAGCTGTTTTCTTTAAAAACGGCCAGGCTCTCGATTCATTCGGTCCCGGCAGGCATACCCTGAGCACAGGAAATATTCCTATCCTTGAAAAACTCATAAATCTTCCGTTCGGAGGAAAGTCTCCATTCCCTGCAGCAGTATATTTTATAAATAAAACAGAAATTCCAAATATGAAATGGGGCACCAAACAGCCGATGCAGCTTATGGACCCGGTATACAATCTTCCAGTACCTATCAGGGCTTTTGGATCATATTCAATCAGGATAACCGAAGTTAAATCTTTTTTAATCATGGCTACCGGGACATGGCAGGCTTTTACAACTGAAGCGATAGGGACTGCTTTCAGGGATATGGCTATTCTTCCAAAAGTGCAGGATCTCGTTGCTGAGTTTATGGTTAAACAGAATATTACCATATTGAAACTGCCGGCATATTATGATGAGATCGGTTCTGCAGGTAAAGGTAAACTTGCGGAAGATTTCACAAGTTTTGGTGTTGAGCTTATAAGATTCGCAGTTGAATCTATTAATATTCCGGATGATGACGAAAATGTTAAACGCCTGAAGAAAGCTCTGGCTGATAAGGCCGAGATGAATATAATGGGAGATGACTACAAAACCAAACGTACTTTTGATACAATGGAAAAAGCTGCAGCCAATGAAGGTATGGCCGGCGGAATGATGGGCGCAGGAATGGGCGTCGGTATGGGGCAGCAGATGGGTAATATGATGGGTTCTGCTATGGGCAATGCTGCTCCAGGTACAGGACAGGGGCAGCATATTCAATGTCCCAAGTGCAACGCCATGAATCAGGCAGGGGCCAGGTTCTGCGCGTCCTGCGGCGGGGCGATGAGTGTTCCGCAGATGGTATGCCCTGCGTGCAAAGCTCAGATTCCCGGCGGAGTTAAATTCTGCCCTTCATGCGGAGCTAATGTTCAGGGATCTAACTGTGTAAAATGTAACGCGGCGCTGCAGCCCGGGGCAAAATTCTGCCCGGAATGCGGAACACCGCAGTCGTAAGGAGAGTGTGAATGTCATCAATGAATTGTACTTCATGCGGAGCTCCAGTTGAAATAAAGAACAGGTTCAGTAAGGTTTTTGTATGCAATTATTGCGGATCACATCTCAAAGTCAGTGAGAGTGGACTTGATGTTGCAGGGCAATTTCCCAGGCTTGCCGAGTTCCCTTCAATCTTTCAGGTCGGATCAAAAGGAACTATTCTCGGTAAACCGTTTTCTGCTCTCGGGCGGATGAGATATAAGTACCAGGGCGGACATTATGACGAATGGTTCATAGACCTTGACGGTGAAAAGGCCTGGTTTACTGAGGATGAGGGTACTTTTACCCTCTATACAGATCTTCTCGAAGCAGTAGATGTTCCGGACGTGAACAGCATTAAAGCCGGCCAGAATATCATGGTTGGCGACAAGAAAGTAATGGTGAAAGAAAAGGGACGCGCTGTAGTAGATGGCGGTGAGGGTGAACTCTATTTTTATGTTGAACCTGGCACTGAAGTTGTCTACCTTGATGCAGTTTCAGAAGGAAAAAAAGTTTCTGTCGAGTATACAGAGAATGAAGTTGAAATGTTCGCGGGAAGGCCTTTGCTTAAAAGAGATATTGTTGTAGAAAACTGATGCCGCACCAGTGACGACGGTGGAGTGAGTTTGATAATACCTGGGGATCAAAATGAATTACTCCCCATCCGCCCTTCGGGCACCTTCCCCATGATGAAATGAGGAAGGGAATAATTGTAACAAAATGTAGATGCAATTAATTATTTTACTCCTGCCGCCTGAGTGGTCAGGAATTTATAAAAAAGAATAAAGTGTATCTTAAACCGAGGATGCTATGGGTACTGATAACAAAGAGGAACTGAAAGCATTAAAATGCCCTAAATGCGGCGGTGGTCTCTCAAAGGGATCACGTTCCCATTACGACGAGGATGAAGAGGAAGAGGTTTCCATACCTGTCGCCAGATGTATTCAGTGTAATACTGAATACGATCAGCATACTTCAGAATACTATGAGGTTTTTGCCGATGATCTCACCTCCGACAAAGATTCAACTATTTTTAAACTGGGACTTAAAGGTAAACTCAAAGGCATTGAATATGAAATTATAGGGCGCTTAAGATACCAGGAGGAAGAGGAGTACGAGAAATGCACCTGGGATGAGTGGGTTGCTGTTTCAGGGGATGGAGTATTTCACTATTTTGTTGAGGAAGACGGCAGGATTGATTCGTATGAGGAGTATATTCCTGAGTCAATCGACATGGAATCAAACGGTTCATCCATTGAGTTTGAAGGGAAAAAAATAAAGAAATCAGAGGGGTATATCGGACGTATTGTCCTTGCCGAAGGTGAACTCCCCTGGAAACCGGAAATCGGTGAAGCTGCCCTCTGCTATGATTTTAAAAAAGATGGAATCCATTACACGATAGAAAAGAGTGACGACGAGGTTTCGATTACTAAAGGTGAAAAGCTTTCACATGGAGAGGTGATAGAAGCTTTTAATATAGAAGGTTACAAGGAACTATATGCTAATACACTTAAAAAGAGAAATTCGTTTAAGTGGGGAGGCCGGTTCTACATCATCGGGATGATTATTTCATTAATGGTTTCGTTATACAGCTGTTTTAGTGATTCTCCGGTACAGGGTGTTATGAATTCAAAAAAAGTTCTGGTGGATAATTCTCCTGTGCAGGATGCCGAGGGAAATGTTTATGAAAGCCGGATTCTTTACGGCCCATTCGATATTCCTGAAGGAAATCAGTTATACAATGTCAGTGTTGCTGTCGATCAGAATATTCAGCCGCTTCACCTGGAGTGGCAGTCATTCAGATTTTTGCTTATAAATGAAAATAAACTTAATGAAGCATCGGGCGGCAGGATTGATGATCCAGTAATTCTTAAGGATATTTTTGAAGATATTGATGCCATGCCTGAACCTCTGGAATCGTACGTTATTATTGGTGATTTCTGGGATGAAGAGGGGCGTGACAGTGACGGTTACTGGCATGAATCTGATCTGAGTTATGATTCTGATTTTGTTCTCGATGAGTCAGGAAAATATTATGTTTACATGGAGCTTTTCAATAACAACGTAAAAAATGTCAACGCGCTGGTTTTTTCTATTTCAAAGGCTAAAGGCTACAGGTATTTTATAATAATTTTCTTTATTTTTTTTATTCTCTGGGGGATCAGCAAAATTCGTTCAAGATCGTATAATGAACTCCCCTTCGAAATGTCAGATAAGTAGAGGGCAGGTAATGTTAAGAAGTATAATAATTACAGTTCTGCTGACTTCCGGCGCATTTTTGTTAACGTCACGGTATGTCGGATATTCCGGTGCAGGAAAGGAATATTTTAAAAAGGCCAGTGAAGAGAGAAAATCTCTAAGAGCCGGCAGCGGATATTATTCACCATACCATGGCGGTTCAGGGAGCTTTAGATCCGGGAAGTAATGTCACCGGATTAATTCCGGATGATTAAAAATGCAGATGCTCGGAAAACAGCGGTAAAATATTTCTTCGCGGTGCCCCGGCGCTGCGGAGATTTGAACCGCACAATTTCGGGAGCATCTGCGGAAATATTAAATTGTTCAGGGGGTAATATTTATGGATTGGTCAGTAATCCTTTACGGCATACTGGATACAGTTGTTTATTCATTGATTGGTATAGTTCTTATGGGACTCGGTTTTTTGATTATCACTTTTTTCACTCCGTTTTCAATCAAGAAGGAAATTGAGGATGATCAGAATATATCCCTTGGAATAATTATCGGAGCTGTAATTCTTGGAATTTCAATTATTGTCGCGTCGGTTATTTCTTCTCCTTCAAGCGCCGGAGCGATAAAAAACAACCAGATTAAAGTCGAGCAGCCGAAATAAAATTGAAAGCTGATTTACAGAAAAATGAACAGAGAATACTTCTATTTTCTGTTTTTATTTTATCTCTATGCGGGATAATTTATGAGTTAGTGCTCGGCTCACTTGCGTCATATCTTCTCGGAAATCCGGTTCAGCAGTATTCTGTCACCATCGGTGTTTTTCTGAGTTCCATGGGGCTGGGATCATATCTTTCCCGGTACATAACAAAAAATCTCATTAAAGCTTTTGTAAGGATTGAAATATTTCTTGGGCTAATCGGCGGTATTTCAGTTGTGCTCCTTAACTATTTTTTTTCATTCTCCGTGTCATTTTACATGCTGCATGTTTTTTTTCTTGTGGTAATAGGCACGCTTGTCGGGCTTGAGATTCCTCTGCTTACAAGGATTCTAAAGAGCTATGGCGCGCTGAAGGATATAATCTCGAATGTACTGACTCTCGATTATATCGGCGGGCTGGGGGGCTCATTACTTTTTCCGCTGATTCTGTTCCCATATCTTGGGAGATATTTGACATCAATTTTTGTCGGTGTTATAAATATTGCTGTAGCAGTAATTGTTATCGTTAAGATTGTGGATTATTCCAGAAGGAAACTGGATTTATCCTTGGCGTTTGCATCTCTCATTATACTTCTTTTCCTTGCGGTTAATTCGGACTGGGTGACTGCAATACTAAATAAAAAAATGTTTTATGATGATATTGTTTTTTCCAAAAGGTCAAAATACCAGGAAATTGTACTTACCAGAAGCGGTGATGACTTCAGGCTCTATCTAGATGGGTCGCTTCAGTTCTCCACATCGGATGAATACAGGTATCATGAAATGCTTGTTTATCCGCCGGTGATGATCTGCGGCGGCAGGAATATTTCAGTCCTGGTTCTCGGCGGAGGAGATGGCCTTGCTGTGCGTGAACTGCTTAGATTTAAAAATGTTCTGCATGTTACTCTCGTTGAACTCGACGAATATATGGTGGATCTTGCCAGGAATAATTCAACTTTGAAAACTATAAATAACCACTCGCTGAGTAATGAACGGGTATATGTAGTAACGGGAGATGCATATGATTACCTCACAAAGAACAGTTTAAAATATGATGTGATTATAGCGGATTTCCCCGATCCTCATGATGAGACTGTATCTAAACTTTATACAGATAGTTTTTTTAAGATTGTGAAAAGATCATTGAAGAGCGATGGAGTTTTTGTTACACAGTCAACTTCTCCGCTGTTTGCCCGTGAGGCTTTCTGGTGTATTAATAATACGCTTGGTACTGTTTTTAAAAATGTTATACCATACCATGTATTTATTCCGACTTTTGGAGACTGGGGATTTAATATCGGAATGGATAGATATATTAAACCCGGAGAAATAGATGAATCGGCTAACTCAAAGTTTTTTACAAAAGAAACTTTTAAAGCTGCCATGCATTTCCCCCCGGATTCTGATGTGGTAAAAACAGAGATTAACAAATTTAACAGGCCGATTCTTTATCTCTATTATTTAAAGGGATGGAAAAATTCCGATTATTGATAAATAAAAAAGCAGACTGATATTGGCAGTCTGCTTCTATGTTAAAGAATTTAAATTACAATTAAACAGCTTTTACAACATTACCTGTTCTTATGCATCTTGTACAAACATTTTTTCTAACAGTTCTGTTATTTACAAGTACTCTGATCTTCTTAACGTTTGCTTTCCACATTTTGTTTGTTCTCAAATGTGAATGGCTCACGTTACAACCGAACTGAACGGATTTTCCGCATATTTCACATTTTGCCATTTGTCTATTCCTTGGATAGTAAGAATTTGTAGACAATAGTAAAAGCTGTACAATTATTTTCAAGTAAATTATGCCGTTTTTATAGAAAATTGTTGAATTTATTGATCATGTTATTTCATTCTGTTCTTTCCGGGATTGTATAAATGGACTTATATATGTTTTAATATATTTCCGGGAAAAGACCCCATACCCCTTCAGGGAGTGCGGGGACAGGTGCGGAACATTTACCTGAAAGTTCCCTACAAGTAAATTTATCTGGACGGACAAAATGGAGATAAAACCGAATACTAATGTTGCAGAAGCGCTGAGAATGTCTAAAAAGGTTGCGGATGTTTTTAAAAGTTATAAACTCGACTGCATCACCTGTAAAGGTGTTGTCGAGGAGACTATAGAAAAAGCTGCTTTCCACAACGGCCTGACTCTGGATGTTTTTTTAAAAGATCTTAACGAAGCATTGAAATAGTTTGCGGCGGAATTGTGAAGGGTACTATACGAATTATTTCGGGACTGATGAAGGGGAGAGTTATCCCTTTTAATGTAAGTAAATTTAATGATGCCGAGATTACTCCTCAGAAAGTTAAGGGTGCTTTGTTTTCTATTATTGGTGAGAATCTTAATGGTAAGACGTTTATTGATTTGTATTCAGGTTCCGGCCAGATCGGTTTTGAGGCGCTAAGCAGAAAATGCTCTCTTGTCGTGATGAACGAAAAAGACAGGTCACGGGTTGAGTTTATTCGAAATTTTATTACTCAGAGCGGAAATGGCGACAGATCTTTAGTTTTAAATTTAAATGCAAAATCAGCTTTAAAGAAACTCTCGGAAAGGGGTGTCAAAGCCGACATCGTATTTCTTGATCCTCCTTATGATAAAGAAAAGGGGGCTACCGGTTTTTATGATCCGATACTCAGGGATATTAGTGAATCGGGGATTCTGCATGAAAGCTCAGAATTGATTATTCAGCATTACTCTGCGAATTTACTTCCTGAATCCTGCGGTAAGTTAAACAAAGCTGGTTCCAGGAAATACGGGTCTACTTCGCTGTCAATTTATCATTATACTGATTAAAAAATTTATTTACCTCAATGCAATGTTATTCCTAATCCTTTCAGTTCCCATGGTGATGCGCCTGAATATTTCAAATGACAGTTCTGCACAGATTTAATCTTTCACTTATTTATTATTCATGCTTTATTTAACGCAGGAAATTTTCATACTCTGCATGGTTGATATTGCCTGCAGATATTCAAGCGGAGTCTCTGTCGTAAGATTGTGATAAGCCAGCGCGATATATCTGTTAGGGTGAATGTCATAAGGCCTTGTTGAATCAACCAGCACCCATCCTCCGTTTTTAAATGCTTCAACCCACATATGGTAAACGAAAACATTCTGCTTCCCTGAAAAATTTTCGCTGAGAATCATACCCATTACAGCTCTCGCCGGTATCCCTAGTGTCCTTAGAATTGAAATTGTCAGAATACTGTGTTCAGTGCAGTCTCCGGCTTTTCCCGATAATATTGATGACGCAGGGAGAAGCGGGATTCCGATTTTTTTGTTGGATATATGTTTGTATACAAATACAGATACATCTTTGATCTGATCTTTTGAATTCTTAAAATTTGCCGCGGCTTTTTTTATGCTCTCCTTGTCTGTGTTAAGGTATGGCGTATTCTTGAGATAAATATTTAAATCTTTATCAGCAGGGAGATGGGATTCGCCGGATAAAATTTCTATAAGAGTTTTCCCGTTACCGGATTTAACAGATAATATCTGCTGATTAGCTGTGCCGGAGAGTATAAAATCCTCATCGTCACTCTCAATCTTATAGACTGTTCTGCTGTCTGTGTAGACAGAGCTAGTAATTCCTGAAGGTGCAATAATGAAAGAGGACGACGGTAATGATCTTAAATCATTGCCGGGCAGGATGATTGAAAATAGTGTACAGGCAGCAGTAATCAATTTTAATCTGTTCATTCAACTCTCTCAAGTTCAAAAACATTGTTGAGCATTTTGATGACCATTTTCTCTGTTACACCTTTATCATTTAAATACATTTCCATGCTTTTAAGCTTTTCAACTCTTTGTTTGACATGGAGGAGTTTCATCGATCTGTTCCCCACCTGAACTGTTTCAACACCTTTTGTTTCAACCAGGACAAGAATCGGTGTATCAATTTCAACGGAAGGTTCATATATATTAGCTTTAATTATAACTCCGGTTTTGAATTTATTCTTAAGAAGTTCACTGAAAAAATAGTTCCCATCAAGAACAAACGGGCCCTGTATTTTAAATTTTGATTCGTAGTCGCCAGTCTTGAGATTGACCTCATCACCGTTGAAGGTTGCAATTTTATTAATCTCCTGCGTGCTGTTGCCAGCCGTATCTGTAACGGTATTTAACACTTCTAGTTTAACAGGTTTGAAATCTTTTGTCTCTGTGACAATCTGGATGGATTTATTTTCGATTGAACCAATATTAAGGTACATTTCACTTTTGAGAACATAATTATTACCGGAGCTTGTGTTGGAGAAGACGGCTCTCCCGGCCTTGACGCCATTTACAAGGAGATCATAATTCCATGTGCCTTCAGGTATCTGTGCAGGTTTTGATGTGCATGACACAGTGGTGACAATTATTAAAATAGATAAGAAAGAACGGAGTTTCATTTTTTTTTCCTTTTGAATTTATTTGAAGTGATCATAACCGTTGAGTTCTATGGCGGATGATGAACCTTCAGAGATTATAGTATATCCATTTAAAGTTATATTTCCGATATGAGTAATCTGTTTATTGTTTTCAATCTTTTTTCTGGAAGTAAAAAGGAGTTCGTACTCCTCGCCGCTGTAAAGAGTATATTCTGAAACTTTAATTTTATTATTCAAGCAGAAATTCCGTACTTCGCCGTCTGCCGGAATTTTGTCATCGAAGAGTTCAAAACCGCAATTGTTAATTGTACAGATGTGCCCCAGGTCGCTGATGAGTCCGTCCGATATATCGATCATTGATGAGGGATTGTATTCTTTCAGAATTGAATCAATTAATACTCCGCAGGGTTCCGGCTTTAAATGCTTTTCGACAGATTTTGAAAATCCATCCTGATTTCTGTTCCCGCTGAGAACTTCAAGTCCGAGCTTCGATAAACCGGTATTACCTGTAATATAAATTCTGTCTCCAGGTTCAGCGCCTTTTCTGTAAACAGGAAGGGATGCCTCTCCGTAAATTGAAATGTTTACAATCAGCTCTCCGGATTTCGAAGTATCTCCGCCTGCGATAAATGTTCCGTGTTTAACGGCGCAGGCAAGAATACCGTCGTAAAGCTCATCAATCATGGCGGAGGTGAAGTGTAAAGGAATGCCGAGCGATACAAGGGCAAGTACCGGCTTTCCCCCCATGGCGAATATGTCGGAAATATTCGCTGTCATAGACCTGTAGCCGGCATTAAAAAGCGGTGTATAGCGTAAATCAAAATGTACGTTTTCAATACTTATATCTGTCGAAAAAAGTCCGTACCTGTTATCCGAAATTCTGTAAACCGCGCAGTCGTCTCCGATACCGAAAATTTTTTCGGAGAGTTCCTGTGTACGGTTTACTCTTTCCCTGATTGACTCTATAAGATTGAACTCGCCGGTAATCATTTTGTCAGCAGTATTTTTGTTTGCAGTATTCAATCCTTTTTTTCAGATTGTCATATCCGATTACCGGGATTGCGAGATCAAGTTCCGGCCCGCTGAGGGTACCTGTTATCATCGCTCTTATTGGATGGAAAAGTTTTTTTCCTTTATGTTCAGTTTTTTCTTTTATCCCGGTTATAAGACCGGTGAGAACTGTTTCTTCATTTAAATTCCGGATAATCTCGGAAGCTGTTTTTATTATATCCTTAGAGTAATCTTCATTAAGAAGTTTATCCGCTTCTTCATCGGGTGTATTGATTTCGTTGAAGAATATCGCTGCAGGTTTTGCAACATCAGAAAGTATTTCGCAGCTGTTTCTTATTATTGAAATTATGTGTTCGAGCTTTTCCCTGCCGATTGAATTTACATCAAATCCGGCTTTTTCGAGGTAGGGAATAAACATATCGGTAATTTCATTGAGCGGGTATTTTTTCATATAACTGCCGTTCATCCATTTCAGCTTCTGGAAGTCAAAAACAGCGGCACTTTTTCCTATTTTTGAAATATCGAATAATGACGCAAGTTTATCAAATTCAAGAATTTCCTCACCGGTTTCCGTTGACCATCCGAGGAGGCCCAGGTAATTCATAAGGGCTTCGGGGAGGTATCCTTCCTGCCTGTATATGTCTACGGAAGTTATTCCATGTCTCTTGCTCAGTTTCTTTTTATCTGAACCGAGTATCAGCGGGAGATGGGCATACTCCGGTGTCGGAAGATTCAGGGCTTTAGCTATAAGTATCTGTTTCGGGGTATTGGAGAGATGATCCTCTCCGCGAATAACATGTGTTATTTTCATCAGCGCGTCATCAATACTTACTATGTAGTTATAAACAGGGCCGCCGTCAGATCTGACGATTATAAAATCCCCTCCGATGTTGCTGCTGTTGAATGCCACTTTCCCTTTTATTTTGTCTTCGAATATAATTGATTCACCTTCGGGGACTTTGAATTTAACGGGAAATTCACCTCCGGCACAAAGCTCCTCCTGCTCATCAAGAGTGAGATTTCTGCATCTGTCAAGGAACGGTTTGTTCTGCAACTGTGCTTCTTTTTTGTCCTCTTCAACCACTTCATTTGTACAGAAACATTTGAACGCATGGCCGCTTTTTAAAAGTTTGTCTGTATATTTTTTGTAAATTTCATCTCTTTCAGACTGCCTGTACGGGCCATGCCCTTTATCTTTATCAGGGCCTTCATTCCACTCAATACCAAGCCAGCGTAGGTCATCAAGAATTGATATTTCGGATTCGATTGTGCTTCTTTCTTTGTCTGTATCTTCAATTCTGATTATAAAATCAGCGCCGCTTTTTTTAGCTATAAGGTGGTTTACTACTGCAGTTCTGGCATTACCTATGTGAAGGTAACCGGTTGGGCTTGGGGCAAATCGGACTCTCATTGTACACTCCTGAAAAGTTTTCCTGTGGATATATGAAACTTAACTTATTATTTGTAAATGAAAAAAACGGATATATGTAAAATGTATCTAATACTGCCGGATAATTACTATATACTTAATTGTTTCATTTCAAATTTTTTTGAATTTTTTGTGCTGGAAATCTTTTATTTAAAATCAGGATTTATAGAACGCGACTGATATAATAATAGAATTGTCAGTGACAGCTCATTCGATATGACAGCGGGAAATGCATTTTAATCATTTAACCGTTAAAGTATTAGAAAGTACTATGAAGATGTATTTATTCATTCTATGTTAAATTATCGCAGCTCTGCTATAATTTACTTGATTATTGGATTATATAATAAAAGTTGTCTTATGTATAAAGAAGTAAATAACAGATTTATCGGGTAACCGGTTTTTTAAATTTTTTCGGAGAGGATTGAGGGATCTGAAAAACCAGTTTCACAACAAGTCTGAATTTTTAGTTTATATTGAATGAGTATCTGATTATTTAATTAATGTTTTTAGAAAAGGTGATCTTATGAGTGAAAATAATATCGTTGAAAGTGAATCAGGGAAATCCAATTTTATTAAAGAGATAATAAAAGAGGATCTTAAAAATAATAAAAATGACGGAAGAGTTGCGACGAGATTCCCCCCGGAGCCTAACGGATATCTTCATATAGGACATGCCAAATCCATATGCCTTAACTTCGGGCTCGCAAAGGAATTTAACGGAACATGCAACCTCCGGTTTGACGACACAAATCCTTCAAAAGAGGAAACCGAATATGTAGACTCAATCCAGGATGATGTAAAGTGGCTCGGTTTTGACTGGGAGGACAGGCTTTTTTACGCGTCTGATTACTACGAGAAACTTTATGATTTTGCTGTAAAACTTATTAAAAAAGGGAAAGCTTACGTGTGCGACCTCAGTGCTGACCAGATGAGAGAATACAGGGGAACCCTGAAACAGCCCGGTAAAGAGAGCCCCTTCAGAAACAGAACTGCTGAAGAGAACCTTGAGCTTTTTATAAAAATGAGAAACGGCGAGTTTAAAGACGGAGAGAAAACTCTCCGCGGAAAAATAGATATGTCTTCCGGATATATAGTAATGAGAGATCCAGTGCTGTACAGAATCCAGCGCTCGACGCATCATAGAACGGGCGACGCCTGGTGCATCTACCCGATGTATGATTTTGCACATCCATTGTCCGACTCCATCGAGGGAATAACACATTCAGTATGTACCCTTGAATTTGAGAATAACAGGCCCCTCTATGACTGGGTGGTAAACGAAACTGAAGTTATGCATAAACCGCGGCAGATAGAGTTTGCGCGCCTTAACCTTTCATATACAGTTATGAGTAAAAGGAAACTTCTTGAACTTGTGACAAAGAATTATGTATCAGGATGGGATGATCCGAGAATGCCGACTATTGCCGGTATAAGAAGAAGAGGCTATACTCCCGAAGCGATAAGAGATTTTGCAGACAGGATCGGTGTTGCCAAAGCGGACAATATGGTCGATATTGCCATGCTCGAGCATTGTCTCCGTGAAGATCTGAATAAAAAAGCACAGAGGGTGATGGCAATTCTTGATCCTGTAAAAGTAATAGTGGATAATTATCCTGACGGAAAAATTGAATTTGTCGAAGCAGTAAACAATCCTGAAGATGAAAGTATGGGCAGGCGGGAGATGCCTTTCTCAAAAGAATTATGGATAGAGAGACAGGATTTCATGGAGGTACCGCCGAAAGGTTACTTCCGGCTTTCACCGGGAGCTGAAGTCCGTTTTAAGCATGCCTACTATATTAAATGTGTTTCAGTTGAAAAAGATTTAGCGGGAAATATCGAAACAATACACTGCACTTACGATCCGGAAACACGCGGCGGCTGGTCACAGGACGGAAGAAAAATTAAAGGGACAATACACTGGGTATCTGCGGCACAGGCTCTCATCTGCGAGGCAAGGCTGTATGAGCATCTTTTCACAAAAGAAAATCCGGATGATCTGGGGGAAGGTGAGGATTATAAAGCCAATCTCAACCGGGACTCATTAAAAGTTATTACAAAAATATTTGTTGAGCCCTTTGTGAAAGATTTTTCCGCAGGAGATAAATTCCAGTTCGACAGGACGGGTTATTTCTGTATTGATTCCGATTCCACAAAAGATAAACTCGTTTTCAACAGAACAGTATCTCTCAAAGACTCATGGGGGAAGACTGCTGGTAAAAATTCATAATATTCATAACTCCACTCCTTACTGCCCGGCAGGGCAAAGGGGGGAGATTAAATCCGTTTTAGTCCATATCATCAGCATCAGTGATTCTAACTGACGGCATCCTCTATCGCAGAAATAACATCTTCAAGGTTATACGGTTTCTGCAGAAATCCCGATATTTTTTCACCTGTGAATTTTGATATAATGTCAAATTCGCAGTAACCGCTTGTAATAATAATCGGTATGTTGGAATCAATTTTCCTTATTTCCGTCAGGGCCTCTTTACCGTCAAGTTCCGGCATGGTGAGATCCATAAGTATGCATGAAATTTCATCTTTCTTCTCGCTGAATATTTCAATAGCCTCCCTGCCGTTTCGCGCAAGATGCACCTTGTACCCTGATATATTCAGCATTTTAGTTGTGAGGTCTCTTATATATTTTTCATCGTCAGCAATCAGTACTGTTAGATTTTTGTTTGTAAATGACGGGTGCTTTTTTTCAATTACTTTATCCGGCACATAGGCCTCATGAGAAACCGGGAAATATATTTTAAAGTGGGTACATTTCCCTATTATACTTTTTACAAGCAGCCCTGCGTTATGGCTTCTTATTATTCCCGATACAGCAGCAAGCCCCAATCCGCGCCCTGTAAATTTTGTAGTGAAGAAGGGGTCAAATATCTGCTTTAATTTTTCATTTTCAATTCCGCATCCTGAATCTCTTACTTCTAGTAATACAAAGTCTCCTGGAGCCAGGTTAAAGTTAATCGTAAGATGTTCGAGATCAGACGATGCCAGCCGGACTTTAGAAGTAGATACTTCAATAGTACCGTTGTTTTCAATTGCATCTGACCCATTTAAGATCAGGTTCATAAGTATCTGCCTGATCTGAGTGGCATCGCCTTTTATTCCCGGGAGTTCAGGCATAAGAGAGTATGATAGTTTTACTTTTTTTGATATTGATGCTTCAAGAAGAGAGTCCATGTCAAATATGAGATCGTTAATATTTATATGTTCAATAACGAATGAACCCTTGCCGGAGTAGGCAAGCAGCTGATTTGTCAGTTCACTCGCGAGTTTTGCTGTTCTTTTAATTTCGAGCAGCCTCTGCTGAATTTCGCTGTCATACGGGAGTTCATAAAGAAGTATATCTGAATTTCCAAGAATCCCTGTCAGCAGATTGTTGAAGTCGTGAGCAATTCCGCCTGCAAGAACTCCCAGGCTTTCAAGTTTCTGGGCCTGCTGCATTTTAAGTTCAAGTTCAATTCTTTTTGATTCAGCCTCCTTCTGCTCGGTTATATCCATAACCGAACCTGCCACACGGATCGGATGACCCTCGGAGTCATATTCAACAATTTTGCCTCTGGAAAAAAACCATCTATATCTGCCGTCAGCCATTTTTGCACGATACTCATCTATATAAGTTTCACTTTTTTTAGTTAAAAGCCTGTTAATGGCTCTCATTGATGAGGGGAAATCATCTGCATGAACATATTTTTTCCACTCTGTGCTTACGTGTTCAATAAAAGTTGATTTATATCCGAGAAGATCAGTCATATTGCTGTTTAATCTCAGCGAATCTTTGGTAATATCAATATCCCATAATCCGATTACGCCGACATTCAGAGCTGTATCGAGACGGTCCCACATCTGTTTAAGTGCAAGTTCTGCTTCATATCTTTCCGTTTCATCTCTGCCTGATGCAAACACCAGATCAATTTCTTTGAAAGCGATACTGCTCCACCTGATGATTCTGTATTCGTTATTTTTTGTACGGTACCTGTTAGTGAGTGTAAGTACTTTTTCTGAATTTTTTAATGATTCTCTGAATTCTTCGGTTTTTTTTCTGTCGTCAGGGTGGAGGAGGCTGTATATATTCATCTTTATTAATTCGTTGATTTCCCATCCCAGATTGGCTGTCCACGCTTCATTGATCTGTTTCAGTTCACCGTTGAAATCACTAATAGAAAGAAGGTCTCCAGAATAATTAAAAAGAAGATCGCGTTCAAACCGGGATTCCTTGAGTTTTGTTGTATCCTCTACAAATGTTGTAAGATATTCTTCACCGGTAAACTCATCAATCATTTTAAGCATGTATACGTTTTCGTAAACAATTGATTTATCTTTTCTTATTCCCGAGATATTAAAAGAATTAAATGTATCGGTTTTGGAGAGTTTCTCTATTGCTGTATCTCTCGCTTTTTTGTCGCGATAGAGATTATTTGTGTTCTTCAGGTTTTCAATAAG
>Ga0209099_1001478_pt1 | contig 23261 bp, 42 predicted proteins | sample AD_JPNHW2_MetaG_FD_184430 | JGI IMG/M metagenome (GOLD analysis project Ga0209099, IMG submission 184430) | Active sludge microbial communities of municipal wastewater-treating anaerobic digesters from Japan - AD_JPNHW2_MetaG (SPAdes) (version 2) | ecosystem: Engineered > Bioreactor > Anaerobic... | reverse complement strand
GGGGCTCTTCTCGAATCTCGCCAGACCACCGAGCCTAAAGTAGTCCCTTAGTTGGTCCGCGCTATCGCGGTCGATAAACGGCTCAAATCGCTCAAGATGTTCTACGTCACCCAGCCACGCTTGCGTCATTTTACTTTACCTCAGACTGTTCGTGCGCCATATCCAAGGTTTAGCACACTTCCCCTGGAGTGCAAGGTGGGCGAGTTACGCCGTCCGTTTGATGTAGATTGGCCTTTGCATCCGGATGAACTCGACCGGTGTCAGCGTGCTTCCGTATTCATTCCATTCTACCCTACGGTTCCATGTCACCATCTCCGCTACGTCCTCCTCGCACCGTTCGTAGCCGTCCGGGATAACCGTGCGCCTACATCGCTTGCCGTCCTTGACTATGCTGATCTTTTCTACGTACATCCATTTCATTACTTGACTCCTTCACGTTCTTTTCGCGCATCGACACCTGCTCTTAGCACGCAAACTAGCGCGTGGCAAGCTTCGCCAAACCAGTCTGGTCTCGGTTTGCGTCGTGTCGGTTTGGATGCGTCTTCCAGTATCTGGCAAATAGACTCGATGGTATCATGGCAGGTCATTAGCCCGCAGCCGGCACTTGTTCCCGCTTCCCCAACATACGTCGCATACGCCATCGGTCATTGCGCAGCCGCCAATTCCTCCGCGCCATGTTGACGTTGAACCATACGTTACGACGCCAGAACCGTGGCAGGTTTCGCACTCGTCTCCGGGATTGATGCGACGGAATCGCAGCATTGTCGAATGGTCTCGTTTGTTGTCATCGTTGGTCCGTTGCTGAGCAATCTCGATCGTATAAATCCAACCACATCGCGCTCTATAGACGAGAACGAACTCGAGTCCGTTGGCTCCCATCCTTCCGAGCTGAATCGGTGCCGGTCGAATAGAACCCTCTCGAACTGTTCCGCGGCTTCTTCAGTCGGCGCGGCGATCTCTATCGACACGTCAAACCTGCGCAATATCGCCGGGTCGATGATGTCGATTCTGTTTGTTGCCGCTACAATGATGCCCTGCGGTCTATTGTCGAGCATCTGGAGTAGCGACGAGACAACTGCCGAGTTCTCATGAGATGCGGCCTGCTTTTCACTTGAACGAATCGTAGCGATAGCATCAAACTCGTCGAGGAATAGTAGCGAGCCACCTTGTTCGGTTAGCGCGAACGCCTTATGTAGCTTGGCCGCCGTCTCACCCATCATGCTGCCCCTGACCTGGGATAGTACGAGGCAGAATCCCGGCAGCTTCAGCGACGTGGCGAGTGCGGCTGCAATCGACGTCTTCCCGTTGCCCGGAGGACCGTGTAGCAGAATCTTAGAGCGCGGCGGGATATTGTGTTCGCGTAGCAGGTCTAGCTTGCCACGCTCCGCAATAATCGACCACAGTTCACTGGAGATTGAATCTGACAGGAACAGCGACGCTATATCTATCATTGGCAGCTGATAGACTAGATTGCGGTCCTTGGCGCCCAGAGTGCGCATCACAACACCGTCCGCGTCGTCAACGATAGCGGATAGCACCTTGCGCGCTCGCTCCTTGTCGCTCTCGCTCCTGAGCGCGACAATGGCCTGCAATGCCACAGCTCGGAACCGTTCCCTGTCGCCATCCTTGTACGAGCCAAGTAGCGCGATTAGTTGGTCACCTGTCATAATTACGCTACTCCTTCAGCCGCGTCAACCATCGCATTTGCGATGCGTTTACCTGCTCGCGTTAGTCTAACCGGTTCGGCCTGATCTATTTTTCTTGGGCCAATCTTGATTAGCTTCATGCTTTCTAGAGCTTCCAATGGGTCATCGTCCTTGTGCTTGTCCGTGCTACATTCTATATACCCAATATCACAAACTGAGCCATGATGCACAGCATGAAGTTCTAGAATGATTAAAAGCTGTCTTCCGGTTAGTTCCATGTTTCTATCCGTTCTTTCACTGTGAATCCTTGATCATCTGCTTCAGCAGGACGCACGCGACCCTAAGTTGCTTGAGCGTGCTCTTGAACTTGAACGCACCAGACCTGTTGCAAAGCTCGATTCTGTCGTCTCCGTAAATCAGCGCCCATACGGTGGCTTCGATCGGAACTAGACCATCGTTATCGACTAGCTCTTGCTTAGCTATCCGTGCGACCCGTTGCTCTAGCGTTTCGTTCGTCATGTGTATATACTAACGCCGGGCGCCTTATACGTCAAGCGGTCTTTCGAAACCTTGAACACTTTTCCGCGAAAACCATCCGACCATGATTCGACATGACCGGCTCGCCAGTTTCAGCGGCAGTGCATTGCGTTGACCTTACGATATCCGAGACGTATTCACAAACCTGGTCTCCATAATCCTGGACGCGTATCAGCGACAGGGTATTGCAGTCTCGCAGGACCCACCTATGCGCACAGTGACAGCGAAGGTGCTCGTCCCAGTCCTTTATCGCAACGCATGCCTTTCTATAGGCTGAAATTGATAAAATAACATCCTTCTCTTGCGTATTTAGCGACAATTCCTCTGACATTGGGTCACCCGTTCTCGCGTGGACGGTTATCCTCTCTCATCTGGCCGATTGAGTAGAATCCGTGGCACCATAATACACCCTGAGCGAAACACAGCCATCGCTCAGCCTTTGAGTCCGTAACAGACCCAGATACGATTTCGTTTAGCATCCAAGCGACATGCTCAATTTCATCGCTCTCGTCGCCTCGGTAATCGCTCTCCAAGTCCGATCTTTTGCATTCCCATCCGCCATCGAGCAGCCGTTGTAGATACTTGTTCGCAACCGTTTTCACTTGCTCGTTAGTCATCGTACAATCTCCATGCACCAATAGCGTTATTGGAGTGCATTACGGTTGGAGATTCTGGGAGGTGTAGCGTGAGCATTATAGCTTGACTCCGTTTCGTTTAGCGAGCTCGACAATGGCCTCTATCGGTATCTTGAGCGATGAGATTCCGGGATCGCAAATCTCAACCGTTAGCAACTCTGTGCAATCCTGTTGCATTTCAGTTGACACATAATACTCCCGACATTCGGTTGTGACGTAGGCTCGACCGTTTCTGGAATGAATCTCGAATTTCGGATTCGATGAATGCATCAGTCCACCGCCTCAACCGTCCACCGAACGCGGACTTTGCCGGTCCAGTGCGATTTGATTTCTTCCACATGGGCCTCGACTAGACCGCGGGCATCCCCGTCTCCCACGAGTGTAACATCGCGACTAATCGGTTCCGGCTTGGTCTGTTTCTTTGTCCAGATTGCGTTGCCTGGAATGAATGCAAGTGACGCTTGTGACGAGTTACTATAACACCTGACGTCCCCGTCGCTGTCACGAACAAGCCGAAGCGCGATTCCGTACTCACTACCATTGTCTTCATATCGCCGCTTCCCGGTCATCTCCTCACCGCTCCGCAACACCTCCGCAACCACCTCCGCGGTCGTGTAGGTTTTCTTGGGTACGGACGGTGCGGGTTCGGTAATTTCGTAGAGCCAACATTGGATAAAGTCACGGGAGTAGCATCGTTTTTTATTGTTGTACGTATAACAAGCGTCACCGTTGCTCCGAAACAGAACCATCCACTCGTTTTCTCCGGTACCGCGTAGTCGAGCTTTCCCTCCAGATTTTACGCACTCAATCGCTTCATCCATCGTGCACTTTTTCGGATATTCCGACATGTTAGTTCTCCTTGTTTACTTGACTACTGGCAAATGCGTTCTGTGGTCTCGAGTGGTCATCGCTTCTCCTCATACGGTCCCAGCCCGCTCGGCATCTTTGGCGCCTTCAGCGACCCGCAGTACGGGCTGTAGAGTGGCAGGTCAATCGGATGTCGCTCGGGCGCTGGCATCGTTGTCATGCTTAGACAATAGCACGGCCACAGTGGCGCGCTAGTGGTTTCTTTTGGTTGCGCTTCGAATTGTGAGATGTTGTGCTATATTATTCGGCCGCCATTGAAACTGGTTGCTTCCCGACGTCTCCGACAAGTTCCAGCACCTCGTCAAGAGTCATCATGCGCGGTGCGTTCTCGCGAGGTAGGGCGGACCCGGTTCCGTGCTCGTATCCGCGGGCCCAGTCGTACCACGTGGTCCAGATTGGTAACCCTTCCGATGCGCGCCAAACCATGTACAGGTCGTATAGGAACAGTTGTGCTGCTGCATGCCAACCCTTGGAGTGAGCGAACCCGTTGACGGATAGGTCACGCTCTCCGGACTTTAGACGTCCATCGACAACGCGCTCATCAAGCAAAGCGCGTGCCTTTATGTTGCGCCAATGCGTCAGGTACTTTGAATCCTTCCCTGACCCAGTTCGCCACATCGACGAGAACGCTTGAAAGATGCGCGTTCGTAGCTCTTGGTTGAATGTGCCACCGGCGTCACGGTTCACATTGCCATCGGCGTCGTATTTGGGTCCACCTTCTCGCCGTTCGAATCGACCATTGATGACCGCTAACCCACAGTAGCGTTGCAGTTGGCTTGGCTTTACGGCTCGGTTGATGTCAATGTACGCGCAAAGGTAACCGGCGACAACCGGACCTACCCCGTAAACGTGCTTCAGGAACTTCGAGTAAACCGGTAGCTTCCGAAGTTCTCGCTCGATTGCTGATTCGAGTTTCGTTGCCGCTTTCTTTTGACGCTCCGATGCTTCGAGCAAATCAATCTGTCCACCGATTCCGTCTAGCGGGAGCAAGCACGGAATGGTCTCTCCCGTCTCGTGATTTACACGGTCGCTTCCCATATGGTGAAGCGCTACCGAGTTTTTAGTGTGCGCGTTATGCAACCTGACAAGTCGCCTCAGTTCTCGCCTCGGGTCGTCGTGTACCGGGACTACTGGCGTTTTACGTTCGAGTTTCTTCGCTACCGACTTCAATGTGGTTGTGGTTTTCATTTGGTTCCTGTTGGTTCAATCCCTGAACCTGTCTTCGTTTGCGCGTGCTGGTTCAATCGATTCATGTGTCTTAGTTGGTGAGTTCTGGTTCAATGCGAAACTTTGTCTTCGTTGGCGCCGGGAGGTTCAATCACAGTGAGTGTCTTCGTTGATTCGAGCTGGCTCAATGGTGAGAACCGTCTTCGTTGGATACTCGTGGCTTAATCGCGTTCTTCGTCTTCGTTAGGGCATAGTGTTTCAATAATCTTCGTTGTCTTCGTTTCCGCGGAACAGCTCCATGAATACTGATGTCTTCGTTGGAGTGTCGTGGTTCAATCAACCATCTCATTAGGATCTATACCATGCTTTATCAAAAGTTGCTCGTACTTTCTACAGCATGCGCACGTTTTCTTTCCAGGAGTCTTTCCGGTAATTGCAGCAATACGCCTAGTTGCCTGCTTCAGTGTTAGCGGATTGCCGCCGTTCTCTTTCATGTTGGAGATGAGCATCTTGAAAACATTACGAAGGTGCTCATCGCTCACGTTGTTAGATACGTAAAGCGCCACACGATAGTCGAGCTGGCGACGAGATTCCTCTCCAATTCTTTGCACAGCGGAATCGAGTCGCTTCCAGAACGCTAACCCTTTCCCGGCTCCGCAGATACCGATTAGCCATTGTGTGCATGTTATCCCACCGGCTTCGTGTTTATACGCCGACCAATTATTAGAAAGCGCAACCACGTCGTTAGCAATAATCAGAGGGCCGTTTGCGCCTGATTTCACACAGCCACGAAGCTTTTTCCCGAACTCTACAAGATCGATGGCGTTATCGTGCGCTGTGGTAATCTGTTCTACGTCAGTCATATTCTCTCCCTGGTTCGCTATAGAATCAACGCGCTAGCCGAACAGTTGCAGCTGATTGTCGCTTTTCTGTACCGGAACAGGCGACGGTTTGCTCGACTCGAACTCGAAATTACATGCCTCGCATAGCGGACTCACGCCGTGCCACGACTTGAGATATTGGCTCGTATCAATGCCACAATTCATCTCGTACTCGATTCCGGTCTTGTCGATGAATCGCTTAACCTTGTCCGGCATTGTCTTTTCGAAGCATTGGCTACCAGAGTACTTGAACGGAGTCGACATCTGCGGAAGGATGAAAACGCCTCGCCTTGCCAACTGGCTCGCCCGCACAATCGCGCTGAACTCGAATCCGCCAAACCCATCGTTCTCGCGACCGGTCTTGATATTTCCGAACGGTGGGTTGCTGATGGCGCAGTCGAACTTATGGTCGAATTCCACATCGAATATCGAGCCGCAAATCCACGTGGCCTGTGGTAGGATTTTCTTACCGACCTCGACGTAGGACGGGTTGATTTCGACGCAGGTCATATCGAACGCGTCATCCTCGTATTCCTTGAGCCAGACCGCGAACGATAGGCTACCGATTCCAGCGCAAAGGTCGATGACGCGGCGGCCGGTAACTTCGATGGCGAAGTCGCGAGCTAGACCTGGACATGTAAAGAAAGCTCCCGCGGCCGAGTTTATGTGCGTTGCCCCTTCCTGCCAATGCTCAAGAACGAACAGCTTGTCCTCTATCGTAAGCTTGTCCTTTTCGAGCAGGCGCAAGGCTTCGTTGTGTAGCTTCAGTTCGGGTTTGGATAGCTTGGACATTACCACCTACCTAGAGCTGGAGCGAACAACAACTCGCCGGTTGCATTGTAATAGTTCCAGTTCTTCCGCAAATCGTCGGGGTCCCATTCAAGTGCGGCGCCTCGCTTGATTAGAGACGCAATACTTTCTGCTCTAATCGACCAGCTATCGTATGTGTTATTCCAGCACCCACACGCGGTCGAATGCCCATTGTCGAACAGCCAGATTCTCGGCTTCAGCCCGCATCGACAGCACTCAACCCATTCGCTTGGATTTTCGAGTGTCAAGTACGAGTCAATACAGTCTATGTACGAATGCACTTCGTATGCGTCGTGATTGAATTGCATGACTCACTCTAGCACGAATTCGACATCTCGCTCGGTAATTTCATCTCCCATTTTCTCTTCCAGCCACGACATAGTGTTGCCTGGTTCCTCCAGTTCACCATCGCCGGAGCGTATCAGGTGTCCCATCTCGTGGCGGATAACCTTGGCTAGCACGGCCTCGGGATTGTCCAGCCGACGCGACCCGAACACGACCACGGTTGAGCTCTCATCGTCCTCCATTGTTCTACCGCGGATGTTACACACCTCGTCAACGTAGTACAGTTCGGCGTCGCCACTGTCGCGTGACACGGTGAAGCGCTCAATACCTACATTGTTCCACGCGTCTGCCTGTTTCTGGACGATGGCAAGTTCCGCGTCGGTCCAGTCTCCAATCGCGTGCAGGTTCGTGCGGCGCGGGATGTCGCTGGAGCAGCCGACGGTGAACAGTGAGACAATAGCGACGATGACCGTGATGAGCGATTTTGATACTGGCCGCATTGGGTTATACCTCGACGTCGCAACGTGTGCCCTCGAGAGCGTAGTACTCGGCGCACCACAAGCTATAGGCGCGGCCGAAATCGCACAACAGCTCCTCGCCTTCGGGATCCGCGTACCGCTCGGCCTCGTCGCCCTCGAGATATACGGTCGTCTTGTGCGCAATGGCGTAGATGATGCGACCCAGGGCCCCGACGGATTCGGTGTGCGCGATGTAGGTCTTACCGGTCTCCGGGGCGCGGTACACGTACGCAATGAACGGGCGCTTGGAGCGCTCGGCCTCGAGGTAACGTTGACCTGTGAGTAGGTCGTTTGCTGATACTCGGATTTCGCGACCGTGTAGATTTCGGATGGTGTTCATGATGTTCTCTCCTGTGCTGACAATCAGAGCATGACGCACCCAGATGGAAGGCGCAACCCGAAAATGCAAACGACCCGCAGTTAGTCCCACGGGTCGGATGCGTCTGTTACAGTTCGGCTTTCGGTGCCGGGTGCGTTTTCTCACCTAACCACGCGATTGCTTTATGATATCCAGGAAGCAATCGCTCGGCGACGTAAAAAGCCTTGGTGTGAGCTATACCCTTGTGCGGCGGTATGGCCAGGTGTAGTACCTCGTGCGCTACGATGTACATCAGAACGTATCTCGGGGCGCGCTTTAGCACAGGATGAATGCCGATAAAAAGCCCGGCCTTTGTACCGTGACAGCATGCCCAGTCGCGGATTTCATCGAATAGCGCGGTGTCTGTATCGTCCAGGTCTACCCATCTGATGTCGATTCGGTGCGGTAGTGGCGCGAACAGTTTCAGCACGTCGAGCAGGATCGCGTCCAGGTCATGTGACGGCATCGTTGGTCCCGTCAGTTTGCTTCGGTTCGTACTCTTCACGCCCCCACACAACCGCCGTTTCCTCGTCACCAGCGCGCTCTACCGCATCGCGCTCGACCTGATAGGCGATACGTGCCAGTGACTCGCTTATTGAGTCGAGACGGTCAAGCATAGACTCAAGGACTGGGATAGCTCGCTCTAGCTGCTCGCGTGTCATTCTACCGACGCCTCCTTCTCTTTTTCGTGTTTGAAGTAGTTTATGGCACGTATATTGAACTCGCGCAGTGTCTGGAACTTGGTAAGTCGCCAGCTTAGCGACAGGCCACCAATCGCTTGCGGTCCTAGTCCGAGTGATTTACCAAACGCGCTTCCTGGTCCCTGTAGTGTCGGGCAAGCTATAGTGTGGACTCCGCGCGTGTAGATGTAGCAACTACGATGGTAATGTCCGACTAGAAGTACACCAGGCTTCTCCGCCGAGCTAAACGCCTCAACGAACTTGGCCAGCTTGTAGCTCACCGCGTACGAGCATGACCCGCTCGGGTGAAGCATACGAACCGTGGTACCTCCTATTCGTAGCGTAGCAGCTCGGTCTCCGTAGAATGTGATATCTGTTCGTCCTCGTTTCGCGAACTGGCCAGTAATGTACGCTCCAACATCTGCACCAGTCTTCTCGGTAAACGTATAGTCGTGGTTGCCAGTAACCGCATGATATCGCAGACCATTGAGTTGAGGTAGTGTTCTAATCAAGTCCTTGGTCTGGTCTTCCAATCCAGAATACTTCAACTCGAATTCACCGTGACGATAGCATCCGTCAAGCAGGTCACCAGGTATAAGGATGTCTCTCGCTCCAGAACGGTAGATACGGTTAGCACAGTCAACGATTTCGTTTCTTAGACAGTACTTAGAGCCTAGATGCAAGTCGGACATCACCCCGACCTTGAAACGCTCACCAATCGTTGGAGGCGGTCCCGCTGAATGTATCTCGCCCGTCTCGTCAAACCCTATCCCAACATGCCCGTGCCCGGTCTTGATAGCTACACCAGACGCCTTTGCGCGCTTCAGTAGTCCTCGCGTCGATGATGGCGACATGTTCATCAGGTCGCACAACTGCTCAAACGTGGGTGTCTTTGATAGCGCTCGTACAAGATGGGCCATATCTCCGTCTTGCTCGTCGCTTGCTACCGGTAACACAACAGACGACTCGCCGCAGAATGACCCTGGAGATGGCATTCCTCGGCGACGGAATGCAACCTCTAGACCGTTGACGCTGACATCCAATCCTTGGCGACACAGCACAGAACACGCATCAGAAACGCAGCTGGACGATTTCAGTGCCAGTTCAGCTGCATTTATGTTCTTTTCGTCATTCCAGTTTATTCTAGCCATATCTCTCCGGGGTTCCGCTACCTTAGCACGCAATTTTCGGTTGTCTAGTGACGCGCAAACCTGGTCAATCTAGGCAGGGCGCGAACCGGAATCTGACCACCGTCAAGGCACCGTCGAATCTCATCCACGTCGCAGCCGGAATCGAGCGAGACCTTGAGCGCATTGGTTAGGGCTGCAGCGCATTTGTGCATGCCGTCCGATACTCCGGAAGCGTAGGCGGACTCAGTGCGACGTTTGAGGCGCCGATGATACACGATGCGCTGGCCAATCAATGACACCAACAGTACGGCGCTCAGCGCTAGCAATGACAACGGGTGAGCTACTGTCACAATCCGGCCTTGTGACTGATATGGAATTGCGAACAATTAGGGCATTTGTATACGCGTAATTTCACACCTCGTTTCTTAGTGCATCGTTCAGCCATCATGTACGCCTCCGTGTGAGACCAGTACGACCGTTTCCTGTGGCATTGTCGTTCGTTTAGCATCGTGTAATCCTTTCATTTGTTCCTACGCTTAAAACTCTCAATGCGCTCGTGGTACTTCATCGTCCAGATTGCATCGGAAAGCGCATCGTGTTCCGCGTCATTCTTCGGTTTGAGCTGTTCAGTGACGCTTTCCGGAAACTCAGCCGCGACCTGCTTTACGTCGCGGCAAAACATCGGGAATCCTTTCGGTAGGTCTACCATTCTCCCGAACAGCTGGCAAAACGCAACCCAGTCGTAGTCGGCAAAGTAGGCCCAGAATTCGATCGCGCTGTCTCCTGAAACGAACGATAGAATCAGGTCACGAATCTGTTCTCGATTCATCCACGCGGACGATTCGCGCGGAGGCAATTGTTTAATCACATTCTCGCGTACCCAATCGTCAGCGTATGACAAGTCAGCATCCGTGCTGCATGCATACAGGCATCGGCCATCCTCTGCAACGATTCCAATCGAGATTAGATCGATGGTTTTACCGTCTTCAATGAACTCCGTGTCTAGATAGTATCTCATTTACCGTCTCCAATCCAGATCATGGCACGCTAACGCGCACCTGTCAACCGACTCTAACGGCAACCATCTTCCACAATCCGTCCGGTAATACGGTCGAGTTGCCGTCGCTATCGGTCACCGTGCATCCGTCTATCGCAGCCACGGTCCCGAGGTCGATCGCCTCCGGAGCGCCAATAGTGACGGTGCATGGCGCGCCGACTGATACATCAGCCGTTGATGGCAGCAGAAACGTCACGCTACGCACCGTTCCGCCGCCTGGTAGATAGTACCGGGCCGAGTTTGAGCAGATTACTGAGTATGTATCGGTTGTCAATCGATCCTCGTCGCGGTTATCTTCCATTTTCCGTCGGGCATATCGCGCTCGCGAATGCTGTGCTCAGTAAATATCTCGCGACCATTCTTGCACTCCATTATACCAAGCTCGACCGTTTCCCTTGCTGCGACAATACACTTTGCCTTGGCTACAAGTTCACCGAATTTAATGAATTGCGCCGGGTCGCAATGGTGCAAGTTCGCTGGTGGATAATCGCTGCCGAACGGGAACGATCCGTCGTGCCATACGTAGCATTCAAAGCAGTCGTTGCACGTTGTTTTACTGAGATGAATTAGACACTTCCCGCAGTATCCGCCCATCTGCGGGTACCACGTCGCCAGGTACATCTCGCCGTTGAGCCCAAAGATGGAGTCGGATTGACATTGTTCGCTAGTTGGTTCTTTTATCGCTTCATCCATTGTCCACCTCAATCGTAATCTTCATTCGTGTGCCACCGCCAATCTTCGGAAGCCCAGCGAGCGCTTTATTCGAACCGGTAAATGTTAGCTCTCAGTATAACGAACCAGTGTCAAACGGAATACTTACTGTAGAATTTACGCCAACGACCGATACGCATCCACCGGTTGATAGGGAGTGCAACTGGTCTCCGTTTTGGTATTCCCAGCTTTGCGGCTTAGCTTCGATCGCAATCGTCGGCCTGGCGACACCGTGTAGCTCATCGTAAGCCGCAACACATGCCGCCATCGCGTCTCGGTATTCCTTGGAGCTAGGAACGTAGCACAGCGCGTTTTCTCCGTCTTCAACGAATCTAAGTCGGAGACCGTATCTACCATTAAGTCCAATCTTCGGCGGCCGCCACTCGCTGCTATCCGGAATCTTTACAGTCGGAAGTTTCAGTGACGGCTCCTCCGCGGTTGTACGGAATTGGTATGGAGGCGAATCTCCACTGTACCTGCGCATTGGATACCACGTAGCGTATGGGACAAGATTATATTCGCTCTCCCCTGGATTCTCCAACGCGAACTCTTTCGTGCACGGTCGCTGCGTTGGCGTTGGCTTCGGTTCTTCGTGTAGAGGTACTCCTAGGGGCAGGGTGTGCGCGTCGATGGCGTATCGAAAAGACGCGTTCCCGTTCGGGTTGCTCACATATGCCCATGAGCTTTCGTTTGTAAATTTGATAGCCGTTGCACATTTAGCATTATACAGCCTTACGATCTGGTCATTTTCAACCTCAACCCACCTAGGTTCCGTTGGATCGTATCCAACCGGGAACGTTCGCTTGTCGGCGCTGTATCCCCTGAGAAGCATTGCGGTTGCATTTCGTTGAAACGGAACCCATTCTCTGATTTCAGTGTCCAGTACGCGCACAGTTGCACCGTTGTCCCGGAGCCATTCCGCGTCTTGATACGGAATCGCGGTCCAGTTTTCCGCATCCTCCTCTGCTGCGATGCGGGCGGCTTCTGAGGCGATGAAGGCGTCGACGAATTTTGCGCACTTAAGGATGTGCTCAATGAACGCGAATACCGAACAATGGGCGTCGTGTATTCGCCACGGGTGTTTCGCGTCGGTCGTTGTGCGCGTCGCGACAATATTCGAACGGTTTTTTATCCGTACCTGTTGGATTATTTTCGGCACGTAATCTACGGTTAGCACCGCTCCTTCGTAGTCTGGTAACTCGCACTTCTTCCAATCAAGTTTCGATAAATCAATCATCTTATCCTCCACAATCAGCCAGCCCCCTGGCCATGTTGATAGCGCTTCGCGGGTGGTTAGGCGGGTCACGCGCTACCGAATCTACACGAGCTCCAATACTCTTCGTCTTCGTTGTACTCGAAGCCTAATTCTTGCAGGCGCTCCCTGTCTTCCTCGGGCAGCTCTCCGGTTACTCCAACGATAATGAGTTCGTCGTGCTGACAGATTGTAGGCCATCTTGTGGGTGTTTGGTGCTTTTTGAATATCTGTAGTGCTTCGATTAGGTCGTCCATCTTACGCCTTCCTCAATCCTTTCAGTCGCCACGGTTTGCACCGTGTAACTCACGCCGCGCACCGCTTCCTTGCCACTTCAATCGCTTCAATGTTCCGATCTATCCCGATCGCGTCTCGCCCAAGTCTCTGCGCTACCGCTACCGATGTTCCGCTGCCCATATACGGGTCGAGCACTAGGTCACCTGGATTCGTCGTGGCGAGTATCAGCCTCTCGAGTAGCGCCTCCGGTTTCTGTGTCGGATATCCGGTACGCTCTTTTGCTACCGGAGCAATCACCGGAATGTGCCACACGTCCGAAATCGGTGCTCCAAGTGATTCCGCATTCTCGGAAATCGACCGGCGGGATTTCGATTCGTCCAAGACCGCTCGCTGTCGTGACGTACCCCACGTTTTCAGAGTAGAAGTCGCAAGCGGTTGGTATAGCTGATTCCACCGCTGTTTTCCTGGCGTCTTCACGTATCTGATCAGCGTGTCGTGCATCCGTTGAAAGTTCTTCGTCTTCGTTGGCCATCGTTTGTAGCTCCAAATTATTTCGCTCGCGAAGTGGTCAACCCCAAAGGCTCGGTCGAGATTAACGCGCACGACAGGGGCCAGTCGCCAGTCTAAGTGGACCACGAGGCTCCCGGATTCGTGAAGGAGCTTATCGAAACATGTCATTGCCACAGTGAGGATATTGCCGGCGGTCATTAGATCGTTATCGTCGTAAGAACCCGCTTTCGCCGTCTGCGTTTTACCAGTCAGAAACGGCGGGTCCATATAGACCAGATGGACATTTCCCGCGTGCCGCGTTCGATCGAGCGCTTGCAGGGCCAAAGCGTTCTCCATGTGGAAAAACTGGATCATTTCCATGGCCCTTTTCTGCCAACTGCAAGCACTCCGATGATGAGCATCAACGCGCACACGATGTTTGCAATTAGTTCGCGGGTCACGCCTCAATCTCCCACACCAGCGACTCTAGCGCGGCCTTTAGCTCGGCACCGCGCGTCGTCGCATCCTTGGTCACGCAATACTGGAACTCGCGCTGTGCTTCACGATAGGTGGCGCACTTGGCCTTGATTCGGGATAGCTTGTCGGTGTCTTGATTGTATTGCATATCAATCTCATCGTCGCTTTGGTGGCGGAACTAATCCACCGCCATCGCTACCTTTGACCGGAGAGTATCAACCACCTGTAACCGGTGAACGCAGAGAACGCACCGACCATATCATTGTGGCGATTGCCGAAAGAATAGACAACGCAAGAAGTAGATTTACAAGCACCGCCATCTCTCACCGAAACCCTTCGTCGTACGCATCACAGACGGCGCGCATCATTCGCATGGCCTACCCTTCTTTAGCACGAACGAATCCAGCGCGCTACGGATTTCTTCGGTTAGCCATTCCTTTGGGATTACAAGAATTCTGTCTGGAAAGCCAAGTATACCGGCTCTACCGCATGCCTTGTCGCGCCGCATCAGGCTATCGTCATCGTATCCAATGACCGTTATTGACCACTCGCGGTATGACGGCTTGGGCTTTCGCTTGATACCGAGCACCTTTCCGAATCGCAGCCCAGCGCACCGATCCAGCGCGTGACCGTACACGATATACGTACCGACCTCGATTGGGTTACCAGACTTGTCCAGTGGAATGTCGTCATTGTTCACGCCATCCTCATCTTTCCCAGCGCAGTCAAAGCCTCTTGAGTAACCGCGACGCTCTTTACCGCGTCGCGCACCAGATATCCTTTAGCACGTAACCGGTCGATTGCAAGCCGTTTCCGCCATGGCGGCACGCCAATTGTGTCGATTAGCGCAAATAGCTCGTCCATTTCGTCGTCGGTCATCGACTTACCCTCTGTCCGGTAACATTCTCAACTAATCGGTACAGCGCATTGAACCCAGTCTGGTATACCGTCGGAAGCGAGTCTTCGGCACAATCAATCATTCTAGCCACATTGCGTCTGTCGTTATCGATTGCGCGCACGATGTCCTCTATAGGGTCGGAGCCTAGACTGGACCAAGACAATCCAGATGGTTTTGATGCTGTAGAACGTTCGTCGTCGGTCACTTCTTGGCCTTTCCGCTACGCACAATCTGTCGAACTGCCGGGATGATTGTTTTCCCGATTACATCAGCCAGGTGGATATCATCGTCCCAATCATCACATCCGAGCTCGCGTGAAAGGCAATGGAGAGCTTGCCTTGCCTCGGATAGCTCCGATAGCGCCTCTGCTTCAGTGTGTTTTGCTCCAGTCATGTGCGTTTTGCACAACTGCAGAACTGCCATGAAAGCATGCTCACGACCTTTAATATAGTCACGTTCGCTCATTGCTTCGCCTCGTATCCTGGTCGGTTCCACTTGTCCTTGCATCCGTCGCAGCGCACTGTGTCGTATCCTGGACCGCCGGAGTACTTGGCGAATACGCAGCCGTGGCACTGACCGCTAAGCTGCCAGGCGTGTGGAGCTGAGACGTGTAGCGGTATAGCTGGAGACCACGTGGCATTACCAGAGTTATCACGCAGAACGCGGAATTTCTCTTGTCCGTTTACACTAACCGTCCACGAATTGATCGCGGTGCCGTTGCATGACGCGCTGGTCTTGCCTGGCTTATTCTCGGTCTCGAGTTTGCGGGTCGGACTGTGAGATATCACGCTTCCGTTATACAGATAAGTAAATATCGGCTCTCCTGTTATGGGACACGTGACTCTGCCAAGTCGAAGACCATGCTCCACCTTGTCTACCTTGCACGTTCTATCGCACCCGATGACCTGGTAGACTGGATTGCCCTTGAACAGTTCTGCTAACCCGCTATTTTTACCGAATAGTTCCTCGGCGCGCTTTCGTTTGCTCACCGTCTCCACCGGATACGTGTCAGCGCCGTCTAGACCGATGACGACCCGGGGTTTGGTGACTGAATCACCTAGGATCGACTTCTGAATCTCGCGCCAAAATACACCTTCCATTTTATCGGCTCGCTTTTCGCGTTCGGTGTTGAGGCGTTCCTTGATTTCGCGTATTTTATCGCGCGCAAGACGGGACCGCTTCTCGTTCTCAACGATAGCCTTCCGCGCATATAGCAGAGCGACGCGGGCGGTTGCGTGGTCGTGATGCATAAGTCCATCGTCGTCTAGTCCGGTTAGCCCGTATCCACCTGATGCGTTGTCTACAAAGGACGCCTCGGTAGCCTGGTCCATGTGGTCTCGCGCATGCTCAAGGTGCGTCTCAACTGTCTGCTCCAGTGCCTTGTCGTCGCTGTGCTTGCCTCGCTTGGCCTTGACTAGGACATCTAGCGCGCCAAGGCACATATCTACCCAGCCCGATACGACGCGCGGGTCTAGGTCGTATGCGCCGTGGACTACGCTGATGTTGCGGAGCCGGTCCAGGTTCACTCTGATTGAGCTAGAGTCTGATGTTGACATTACTTACCGTCCCTTCGAGTTAGGTATCCCTCACCGGCTAACTTAAGCTGCACTCGCCCAAAACGTGGGGATAGACTGTCCGCGTTCGGGTGCTTTTCAATCGACCCGATGCGGACACATACAACGTGAAATTCGCTCATGGTTCACTCTCCATCATACACGCAAATTGGCAGTTCAGGCTCTGGCCCATCCTCGTTATCGCTAAACGCTAGCGGTGAATAGAGCGAGCCAGTGGCGCGATACCGCCGCACGAGATTATCGGTCTTCTATCGTCGTGCGGCGGCGCGGGATTGGTCGATGTCAGAAGGGTAAGTCGTCGGGATTATTGGGCTTTTCGCCATAAGTAGCCTCGTCGTAACCGTTACCGGCTGCTGGTGGCGCGGTATCTTCGCGTTTGCCACCGCCGTTTAGTTCGCAATTCCACACTTCGATTTGCTGGTAAGTCTTGCCATTGTGTTCTCGCGTTGAGTGACCACCGGTAACCGTAACCGCGGCGCCCTTCCGTAACAGGTTCATCATCTGTTCAGACCGCTTCGACTTGAACCACGAGCAGTCGTAAAACCGAGTGACCTTTTCCTTTCGTTCAAAGCAGTTCACCGCGACGCTAAACGAGATAATCTCGAAGTCTCCTGCCTTGCGAATCTCCGCGTCCTTTGTAACGCGACCTGGTGCAATAATTGTTGCTGACATATTTAATACTTATCCTTGCTGGTAATCGTAAAAGCTGCGAATTGTGCGTTTCGCTCCGTTATGGAATCAAACGCGTTGAGCAGGTTGCGTGGGGTTGGATACTCGCCACCTAGCAACGAACTGGAGCAGAACAGGTCATCGTTGTCTTCTCCTGGGCAATGAAACGACGCCACGAACGCCATCTTGTGCTCTTTGCAGATTTCGATTATCCGCGCCATCAGCGGATTGATTTCCTCGTCGTATACCTGTTCCTTCGTTCTCATATCTTCCTTTCGCATCACCACACGATAGCATGCGTATGTTGCGTGTCAAGCGAGTTTGCCCTGATGACGCCAGGAACGTGTGCGATTATAAGCATCTTTCCGCTCAATAATCTCGAATAGCTTGGGAACGCATGCCTCTAGGTGGTCCTCATAGCAGTCATCATCACTGTGGTTTATGTCAGCGGGGCACTTAGCTGCGAATTCGCAAAAGATAGCTGAGCATAGTTCGCCAAGCACCAACGCGGTCCCGGGGTCACCGGTCCTAATCTTGTTCACCAGATTGTTCCGCGCGCCACTGACATTATCCTCGTAATCGCAATCAATCGGCGACCAACATACGTCCCATTTGCATGCACCAGCCCAGTCCATAATGCGAATGATTGCGTCGGCGTACTCGACTAGAATCCCCTCTGGTTTGCCATCGGCCTCGTACTGAAGTTCTGTTTCCTGCGCAGCCTCATCGCACTCGTCGGTTACAAGGCTCAACCACGCTAGCATCTGGCGCGCTGTCGGAAGCCCGTCTGGACCAAGTTCGTCCGTGGTATGCCAGCCTTTTTCAATCGCCGTCTGGTGCACCATCGCTTGCAATTCGCTAAACGTTTTCAATCGTGACTCCTTTCATTACATTGTAATCCACAGAATCGCGAGAACGGTTAGGTATAGCAAAACCGGCATTGAAACCAACCACGCGATAGCAACGTGCGGTTTTTTGACCTCAGATTCGTTGTACTGCATCGTGAACAGCTTTGACGCAATAATCGCGCACGCAATCTGAGCAACACCAAATTGATGCCACCTGAACGCAACTGTTAGAGCTAGCGATATCTTCGCTCCCCAGAACGCCATCCACAGCGCAGTCGGTACCAGGAACAATACCGCGATCGGTGAAATAATAATCCCGAGTGCGGACTTCAATAGTGTCTTTCCTAACGAATCCTTACTTTCCATTTTCAACCATCTCTTTCCTGTATCGTTCACTCTCACCAGTCCCATCGCATCCCGGGCACTTGGTTTGGTTACCGGTCAATACCACACGTAGGTCCGTAGCGCAAGTCACCGACTGGTAGAGCGTTTCGTTCACTTTACCAGAACCGTAACAGATTGCGCACGTCAACTCGCATTTATTCGTCATACCGATAATCCCAGTTTATTCGCGTGGTTGATGCTAGACGAGCTCTTGAAACGCAACCGAGAACTTCTTTCCCAGCAGCTCCACTGGCGCCACTATTACTAAACCATACGAGTTACTACTGTCTCCAGGTTCATAGCTCAACACGCGCGTGAGCAGTTCTCGTCTCAACCGAAACACAACGTTCTTTTCCTTGAATATTCCAAGTCCAGTGGACTTACCAAGGAACATCCAACCCGTTTTTGGTGAGTCCCATGTGTAGCGATACTCGACAGTTTCTCCGTCCAGGTAAGCTGCCGCGGCCTGTTTACCTGTCAATGTATCTGAACATTCAGTCAGCATTGTAGTCCCTTTCAACGTAATCCATAACAAGCAAATTCTTACACGTCGGCATCTCCTCCAGCTCAATCGATATCGACCCGTCTCCGTTCGTACTGGCGGTCCCGATTCGGCGCATGTATACCTTGCCGTTGCTGTTTATCGACTGTACAGAGTAGACCATCTTGTGTTCTGGCATGTCAACCACCGATTTCTCGACCATAGCACCAATTCCGTGTCACGCAACCTCAATTGACTCGGACGCAGTTGTTGAACGGGTTCTCGGTTAGGGTTCCGGAGCGTGCGCGATCGTTCCTTATTCGTGAATTCAGAACTGGCCTATCGCGTTATCGAAATCTGCATTGGCACGGTCGAACTCGTATCCTGAATCGTTCTTTTTGGACGTCGGTAGCGTTGGCTCGAAGCTAGCGGTAATCTGATTCCACTTTAGCGGTATCGCGTCCGGTAGCGGCACCCCGTCCTTGTTCTTGGGCAACTTGGCGAACTTTTCTTCCTTGACCAGGTTGCCGTTCCCTTGCGGCGTCTGGTTGCGCCACCCAAGAATAACGAACTCGGCAAAGCACTCGATATCACCTGATTCCTTTAGGTCGGACATGGTTGGGTCCGAACCGTTCTCGACGCGCTTCAATTGAGACAGCATGAGGCCGCCGCAATTCGCCTCTTTTATCGCGTCGCTAAGCAGTCCAGCCACGTACGTTACCTCGTTTCGTCGGTCTTGTGTGCGCTTTTCCGTCTTGATACGCTGCAGGTAATCGACAATTACGACTTCGATCCCCTCAGAAGGAACGATATCACGGATGACGTTTACCGCATACTCAACTGTCTTTCCGATGCAATTAACCAAGAACGCATCCGGTTCGGCCTCGCTCACGATCTTGGTAAGCACCGAAAGCTCGCGGTTTGTCAGGCCACGGTCGCGGATGGCGGTTGCGTTTAGCTGGCCACGCATCGCAACTAGCTTTCTCCCGTACAGCAGTGGCGCATCCTCGAACGTCAGTATGAGTGGACGTCGCTTCACCTTGCACGTTTCGTTTGCGCACAGCATCCCTAGAGTCGTCTTTCCGAAGCTTGTAGAACCACCTAGAACACCCACCATCTGCCGTCTGATACCGCCAATCGCTTCGTCTATGTCACCGATACCAGTTGGACAACCTGGCTCTTTTTTCTTGCACACGTCACTGAATACGTCCAGCGCCAAACGTTGCGCCGAATAGGCTCCGTATCGTTCAGCCGCAGTCTTTTCGATCTCCTTGACTTGGATGGACGACGCTCGCTCAACCATTGCTGTTACTTCCGGAGAATCCTCTTCAACCGGAACGCCGTCTGGATTATCAATCGAAGCGGTTGGTGAGTCGTATTGCGATGTTATGACCTGCTCGGGTATCGTTGACGTGACATCGAAGGGCATGACGTAGCAACCGTCTCTTGAGTTCGAATCTGCGAGGCATCCGTCCTGGCGCTTCAGCCGACTCGCTTTCATCGCCTCGCCCAGCTTACGCGCCAAATCCTTGCGTTGCCACGGCGGCTGACACTTCGGATTGAAAACGGTTTCCAATATAGACAACGACTCATCGTCCGGTAGCATGAAGTACCGCTTTAGTGCTACCGCCGCGGAAAGCAACGCAACGTGACCATGGCTACCGGATATCGACGGGTCCATCTTATCGACGTAAGCGGCCGCCCGTTTCACCAGATTTCCGATGTCGCCCGACGACGACCTGATACGCTCCGACTGCGCTTGCCTATTGCTGGCACGTAGCGCCTCCTCTCGCGCGTCCAGTGCATCGGCCTGGGCAACTAGACCGTCCACATCCAAAGACGCGCCTAGACCGGCGTAGAACTCCCACAGAGTCGATCCCGTTCTACACGGAACGAACCAGAACCGGCTAGGGTCCTTGGTCTGCTCGTCGCACTGACCACGGAACTTGTCGCGGGTGAAGATGCGCCAAACCTTGTAGTATTCAGACGCATTCATTGGCCTGGTCGTAGCAATTGCCGCCCGATACCGTGGCGAATTCGCTGAATTGCTCTTGGACGAATGGATGAAATGCTGAAATGGTTCTAGCTGTAACCGTAAAGCGTCGATTCCAATCGTGTTATCAAAGTCCAAGCAAAGAGCATGGGCCAGTTTTAGGTGCGCCAAGTCTCGCTTATCGTTCTCGAATTCCGCGCAACTCCAGCCTTTGGTCTCGAATGTTCCAGCAAATTCCGAAGGTGAGTTGAAAAAACTACCGAGCTGTTCCCAGGTGACAGGCCCGGATTTTCCGAACGTATTCGCTAGGCTAGGCCATATCGTGACAATAAGATCAGTCATCTAGGAGTCTCCCGGCGCTCAGATTGTTCTTGAGAATTGTCGCGACATTTGTTCCGGATTTCCTGCTCTCTTCTAAGCTAGCCATCGCTAATATTCGGCTAAATGTCTCCTCATTCCCGAATATATACCTAATAGATTCGTGTTTTGAGCCCTTATCGTCCTTTGTACCGTTCACCATCCCGTCTTTCGTGGCGTACTTTGCCACAAGCAAGCAATCGCTCATCCCGTGCGCTTCAATCGCTCCCGCCAGCATGTACGCATCATCGCCGTCTGCCGCTCGCAAGACAGCACCAGGGCGAGCCACAGCGACAGACCAGGCCTTGTGAAGCGAGATGACATCCGGTCGTCTACCTGGCCCATGACCTCGCATCGAAGAACCGAACCTTGTGTGACATGGCTGTAAAGTTGATTTGATAGAAAAACTGTCTTTCTTCTCTCTCTCTTCTCTGTAAAACTCGGAATCGGAATCGGCTAGAGGTGTTGCTACGATTTCGCTAGAGCACTTGCTAGGTTTTTGCTCTAGCGAAATGTCTTGTTTTGCTGTAGCACCTGCTGTAGCACCTGCTGTAGCACCTGCTGTAGCACCTGCTAGGTCTTCATCTGTATCCAATCCGTTATTATTCAAAGACTTAGCCTTTCCGCCCCTTGAGCCGTTCTCCTTTTTTGCTTCCCATTGTTCGCGCGACATGTTCCAGTCAAGAAAATCATGAATCTCGTACTCACCGGATTTGCTTACCCAGATTCCGTTTTCTAAAAGTTCATCGATCGCCTTCTGAAGTTTCTTTCCAGAGGGTGCCTTGGTCAGAGAGCCTACGACTTTCTTTGGTACGATTCCGTCCGTGTAATACTCTGCGCACCATGCCCCGGCCGTGATGGCCAACCTGAACGCAGCATCGGAAAGCGGTGCGTATTTTTTATGCTGTGGAAGCTTTGCTTCAATTCTATACCAGCTCACTTGCAACTCCTGCTCTTTCACTTTTGATACCTCGATTTCTTGACACGATGATAGCCGCTGCAACGCGTAACGGAACAGGCTCGGAGCCTATTCCCGAGTTGCATGCGTCGCACATTGCAGCAAGATTCTCATCGCAATTGATTGAATAATCGTCTAGGCCAGCTCTAAGTCCAGCGTCAACGCTTAGGATGTGACCAACCGTTAACGGTGCATGTGAGTTATGACAGAGCTCGCATGCGCCACCGGACCTCATTAGGATTCTAGCGCGCTTCGTTGCTGATATTTTCTCGCGCTTAGTAACGTTACGCCTTGGTTTCCCTGTCTCACTTCGTGGAGCATTGTACTGAAATTTGCCGCAGTTTACGCATCTGACCACATCTTGAAGTCCAGACTCGGTTATTGTTCCGATTTCGCACCCACAGCGACACGGTGCCCTTAGTGTAAGTCTATCCACTTTTGGCCACCAACAGGCCTTCGTCGCTCATTCGCTTGCGCATGGTGGCGATTGCCATTCGGATTACGTGCGATCGATTTGGCTTGTGTCCATCAATTAGCTCTAACTGATCTGATATTTCGTCAATCATATCAAGTGTTCTGTCTCCTAATGTTACGCATATGTTTTTCATATGCAAAACATTATCGCACGTTGTTTTAGATTGTCAAGCCCGCGCCACAAACGACGAAAGCCGCCCGGGTTACCGAACGGCCATACGTTTCAGTCTAGCTACATTCACTTGAGAAGTCGTCGCAACTTCGACATCGCCTTCTGTTCCATCTGAGCGATATACTGCCGCGATACACCGTCAGCTCTAGCCAAATCGGCCTGGCCCTGGTCGGTGCCGTCCGTGTAGCGCCGCTCGATTACGGACCGTAGCTTTGGTGGTAGCTTGGCCACGGCAGCCAGAAGGTCGATTGCCAGGTCCAGGTCGCCACATGGCGCGCTTTCAAGGGAGTCCTCGACCGTTGATGCATCATTGCCGCAAACCGCCTCGTCGTGGACGGACGTGGACACGAACGCCGTTGATTTGATCCGCTCGTGAGGGCCGCATGATGGGTTACGGGAACGTTGGTCGTTACGGATGGCGTTGCGGGTTGCGTTCGATATGCGCGCTATCACCGAGTCCTTCCTGGTAGCGCCTAGCTTCCAGGCCTCTATTCGGCCAATCTGGAGGATATCGTCGTAATCCAGTGTCTGCGTCTCGTACCGCCGCCACCTATGAGTCGCGGCGCGTGACAATTCTTCGTATGGCATACAATCCTTATATCAGAAAGCGCGTAACAAATCAATAACTTTCGTGTACGGTGCCGGGTAGTAATCCCATGCCACAACCCCACAGTCAACCCGACGCACGCCACCGACGTCAGACACCGGCTCTGGCG
>Ga0209099_1001477_pt1 | contig 23264 bp, 30 predicted proteins | sample AD_JPNHW2_MetaG_FD_184430 | JGI IMG/M metagenome (GOLD analysis project Ga0209099, IMG submission 184430) | Active sludge microbial communities of municipal wastewater-treating anaerobic digesters from Japan - AD_JPNHW2_MetaG (SPAdes) (version 2) | ecosystem: Engineered > Bioreactor > Anaerobic... | reverse complement strand
TGCAGTAACAGCTACCCCAGTAGCTATAAGTTCCAATGATACTGATATAGCCTTCGAGCGTTCGACAGTTGAAATATATAACTCTGGAGCTAAAACTATATATGTATACTTCAAAGGTAGTGCCGCTGCTGATGGTAGACCAATACTTCCTGAAACATCAATAAGTTATGCTGTTAGTGAACGGGCTATTTTATTTGTTTTGTGCTCGTCTGGTCAGACGTCAACGGCTGTGATAACTGAGCTACAGTAGGTTCTAAACCCAGCACTTATAAATTAACACCAAATAAAATAGACCCATCTATAATATATGTAGCTAGTATTAGTATAACTTTGCTATTTTATAAATCGAGTATTTGAGGAGTTTTGAATCATGACAACTAACTTAGAATCAATTAAAGCTGAATTAGTTAAGCTTGCGCAGTCTAATGAACCTGAGAAAGTTAATGAACTTAAGAACGTACAGTCCGCTCTTGAGAAGCTTGCATCTGGATATGCTACAGAAATAGCTAGTGCAGATGAAAATGCAAGAGTTGAAGCTAGAGCACAAGAGCTTGTTAAAAAGGCCTTCCTGGGATTTGGCGAAGACGAGGGTAGTGATGAATCAATAATTGAACTTATTAAAGCCTACATAGCAGAAAATCCAGAAGTAGCTGCTGCTCTTGGTTTGGGTACCGCAGGTGCTCTTGCTGGTGGCGGAATTGGATCTATGGTAGGAGACGGCGACCTTTCATCTGTTCTTGCTGGTGCTGGTATTGGTGGAGCCGCTGGTGGTGCTGCTGGTTATGCAGGTGGGGAAGACCTCATGAATGCATTCGCTGCTGCTAATCCTGCTTTCACAAACGAGCTTATCAAAAAAGCTACAGTAATTAAACTCGCTCAGGACCTTGGAATTAATCCAGCTGTTTTAGAAGCACTTTCACAGCAGGCTGCTCCAGTTGCAGCTCCTGAACCAGCTATAGACGAAGCTGCTCTTATTGATGAACTTAAGAATATGTATAACAAGTCAGCTTCAGCTGATTCTATAGTTGAAGAGCTTGTAAAAAGAGCTGCTTATAATGACGCACTTGCAGAAGTTACAGATGAACTCACAAAAGAAGCTGCTTATAGAGACGCTCTTGCAGAAGTTACTGAAGAGATGAATAAGAAAGCTGCTTTAGATGAACTTGTAAGATTGCTTGTAGCTAAGAAATAACTATTATAAATAAGGAGGCTTCGGCCTCCTTCTTATTTTGAGGTGCGTATGTCTCTGTCTGGGTTTATTAAAACAGCGTCTTTGTTAGTTCAAGACCATAATATGCAGAAGAATGCTTTCTTTGAAAGATTCACTGGCTTAAATAGACAGCTTAATAGATATGGAAAGAAAGTACTTGGCATGGAAACTCCTCATGAAATGGGAGCTGCTCTTGCGGAAGGTAAACTCGACCCACAAGTACTAGCTTCTTTATTTGCAAGTAAAGGTGTAAAAAAAGGTGAGATGCTTTCTCAGGATTTAGTTAACCTGCAAGGCTTAAGAAATAAACTCGAAATGCAAGCACAGAAAGGCGGCACTGAGTATACTAATCTAGCTACTAATTATCAGGAAGCTCTTGCCAACTTAACTAAGAATTATAATTTAGATAAGAGATACTTAAGATCGTTTGATGACTCAAGCAGATCATATATGGAGAACCTTAAGAATAAGGCTGCTGCAGTTCCAGTTCCTAAGCCACCTATTACTATGGTGCCTACCAATAAAACATCTGAGGCACTCATAGGTGGACCTAAGATTCCTAATACTCAAATAATACCACCTGACATGAACCTTAAACAGCATGCAGAACCACAACCTATAACTACTGCTACTAAACCTTCATGGTGGAGTAAACTTCAACCTGAAACTAGATCTAAGATAAAATGGGGTTTGGGTGGGGCAGCTGCTATAGGAACTCCTATTGGAGCATATAATATGCTTAAAACTCCTGAACAGAAACAGCCTTACGGCTATTGACCGTTTATCATCTGATTTACAGTAAATATAACTTCATCAAGCGCTTCACTAGATGCCAACCCAGTTCTGAACTCATTAAGTCTAAGTATGATCTTGTCTTTAGCTTCTGTGTCTGAAAGTCTCTCAACATAGTCATACATTTCAGCCCACAGATCATCACCATGCTCATACTCTGAAGCTAGTTCCTTAAGATCTTTATGCAAGACCTTTATAGTGTACTGCTTTCTAGCCTGAGGTGTTTCATTTTCCAGTCTGGCAGCCTTAGCTGGTGATGGTACTTCATATTTAACCTCAGAGTTGTTTATATGTTCATCCAGCTTAGTAGCTATGACAGCAACTAGGGCATACAAGTCTTTTATTTCTGGATTCATCTTGACATTATCCTGACTGCTAGCAGGGCTAGACTCAGCTGCTCTAGCTACTGGTTTGTCTGTCATTACTACTTCTGATGCTGGAGACCGTAATGCCACTCGCATCAGGATATCATAGTTGATAGGATTAACAGCAGCAACAAGAGCTGATATCTCTTCTACTTTGGTGTCATCCATATATACTTCAGCAAGTTGATAGAGCTTCTCATTTACGGAAGCCATAAAAGCTTTGGGTACAAGTACATAGTCCTCTGGTGTTTTCTTTAGAGCCTGAATGGATTCACTAAATTCTAGTAAGCTTTTCATGGTAATTAACTCCTGTTATTATTTATTTGTAGTCCTATACGCGCCGCAGCTTCACTTGCCAATACTCTAGGATCATTATATTTTAATTTACATAGTTCTCTGTAGAGTAACGCATGGTCATTTATAGTGGCGGTAGAGCTGTAGAAATCCTCTCTGTGTTCTTGCCATGCTACAAGCTGATTCCGGTAACAACATCCAGGATCTATACCCTCTATCATGTTCTCAAAGTCTTGAACTGTGGCTTTAAAATTCATGGTGTATTCTGGGTCGTCAAAGGTGAACTCAGCTGGTACAGCCAGCATTTCAATAACACACTTAGATCGTGGGACCTGATTAGGCATGGTGCTAGAGATTTCAAATGCTACCTTCGTAACAAAAGGTAATGCTTCACCCGTGTCATCATTTTTAACAAATGTTCCGTTTGATGTTCCATCCGACTTAATTAAAACTCTAATGGTTCCTCCAATAAAAATAGTTACTTTGTCATTATAGCTTATTATTATATAATGTCAACCTAATCTATCAAATAAGTATCAAATATATATTTCTCTACATCCAGCTTATTCTTAAGAGCAAACTGAACCTTATCATCTACTGTACCTTTACCAATAAGAGTGTATATGAACATGTGGTTCTCTTGACCAATTCTGTTAATGCGGCCTTCTGCCTGCTCAAATACTGCTGAATCATAGCTTAACTCATACCATATCATATACTGAGTCTTATTGAACTCATTAATACCAGTACCAAGAGTGAGTGGATTTGCAAGTATGAACTGTATTTCCTTATTACGATATTTATCCTGTATTATCTTTCTTTCTGCCTTAGGTGTATCACCATATATCATGGCTACTTTAAATGAACTCTTTAGGTACTCAAGCAAGCGTTCGCCGGTTGGCCTAAACGCAAACCAAACTATAGCTTGCTTATCTTGGGGTAAGCTGTTAAGAATATCGTGCAGGGTTTGTTCTTTGGGCAGGTTGGTATCCAAGGTATCATTAACGTGGAATTCGATTCCTAGCTCATTTCTGTAGTCCAGGTTAACGTTTACAAAACCACTTGATACTTGTCTTAGTAACATAAGTCTAATAGCTGGTAATGGAAGTGGTATTTCTGTCTTACTTAGATCGGTGTAAATCTTCTTAGTTTTTATTTCTTTAAGGGCGTTCTTCTGATAGCTGGACATTTCATAAGGTACGTTTATATAGCTGACTGGTGGAAGTTCTACTGCTTGAGATGTCTTTCTAAAGTCGCAATATTTATGGAGTATTACATCTATGTCCTTATCCTTGCTGGGTAGAACCTTGTAGGTGTAGTAATCTTTATTAGTACACACACAGTAGGAGTTCCTAAATTGGGTTATGTTGTGCCCAAACACTCCAGGGGCTACTAAATCCATCTGAGAGAATACTTCGGTCTTGCCATTAGGAAACGGTGTTCCAGATAACAGAAGGACTTTATCAGTGGGTTTAATTATTTTCTTTAGTACTTTATAAGCCTTAGACTGGTGGCTCTTTATATTGTGTGACTCGTCACAAAAAAAAGTATCATAGGTAAGGTTGAGGGTTCTTCTAAATATTAAACTATAGGGTATAATAACAACTCTGTGGCGTTCACTTGGCTCCGACTCAACACCTTTCTTGGTTGTTATTGGTTTGTATATGAATAATAGTTCAGGATTAAGACCAGCCTTAATAAGGTCATCTTCCCACATATTAACCAGTCCAGGGGGCACTACTACTAGTACTCTTTTGGACTTCCCAGTATCAACCAGTCTTACGCAGCCCTGCATTGTTACAAAGCTCTTGCCTAAACCCGGCTCCCAGTATAAGGCTCCTCTGAAGTTATTGGCTGCCCATTTGGACATAGCCTGTATTTGATATTTCCTATAAACTACACTCATATATCACCCAACTTAATATCCAGGGCAAGTATATATTGCTGATATGTGTTTGTCAAATAATTTTAAAAAAAATAATCCAGTGCCCCACCCGGGGCACCAGCAGTTTGGCAACTATTAAATATTATTTACAGCAGTCTGGATAGCTTCTTTAGCCAGTTCAGAGAAGGGACTTCCAAAAGAAAAGCTATGCTTCATAAGGTTGTCCAGGGCCTTATCGCGCACGGCAACATGAACTGACTTAAGTGCGGCTTCTCCGGTCTTGTCTGATTTTATGAAGTCCGTAACGTTGGCAACCATGGCATCAAAGCTCCAGAGTCTTTTTTTCTTTGATTCTTTCTGGTCAGCAACTTCTAAGTCATGGTGTTTCTTTTTCATTCTAGCATTCATGTGTCACCTCTTTGCATAGATTTAATAAAGTCCTAACACACCACCTATTGGTGATTTGGATAAAATATACTCCACTTTCTTATAACATTTAATATGCTCAGTTTACTATAATATATACAGACTAGCAGAGGTACTAATGAACTTACCATCCTTACCAAATAAATTCCCAGCTAATGGTTATGTTCCTGTTTCATCAAAGGCATTGGACTCAAATATAATTAATGTTAATAAACCCGCTGATCTCTTTAAAGAGCTTGGTTGGGGTACCGTTGGAAGAGGCTTATTTGGTGCTTTAATAGCTGCTAAGCTACTTGGTAAAAGAGCTGCTAACACTAATGACTTACTTGATCTAATCAAAAAAAATTCCTAATTATTATGGGGGCCTTCGAGCCCCCACCGTTTAATGCAAATGAATGCCACTTATCTCAGTAAACCTCTTTTTAATCAGCTGCTTAATAATACCATTTTTATGGATCTCTCTTAGAGATTCACCACCTTCCAATAAACGATCTAAGTTTCTGCAACGTAATAAGCTCTCAAGATTTGTGCAACTCCAGTCGAGTTTATCTTTAGACCAAACATGTTCAATCCATACCCCGTATGTAAAGGGGGTATTCATTTCACACAGCTTCAAAATGGTTGGCATTCGGTCATCTATAAGAACTCCTGGTCTTTCAGATATGTAGTAAGGTTTATCATCACTACTAGCTACACATATGATGGAGTCTATTGGTAACTTAAACAACTCAGGGTAATTCTCTCTAGTTATTTCAAAACTAGGGTAATTAACTGTTGGGTTTTTGTAGTTAGCATCATTATATAAATCATAGAACTTACTACATGTTCCAGTGCGAAGCATAAGCCCATGCTTAGTAATCATTTTATTGGGGTAAAGAGTAGTATCGTCATTCAATATACCAGCCTTAGACATATGCATAAGTAGCAAAGGTATGTCCCTATCCAGTTTAGCTGTAAGTATATGTATTGATGAAAACTCCCCTGAGTTAATTATTGTCATAAGTGACTCAATAGAGCCAGGTATTATCCCACACTGCCTAACATACCAATTATAACGATCTTTGTATGATTGCAGAAATTCAGCATCAAATTTAGTATATAGTTGAGACTGATAAGTATTATATTCCTGATCTGGATAGGCTGCCATTATTGATGTACACTGATCACAGAATATACCGTCGTAGTCGATGTATAATCTCATAAGTTGTCTCCTATTCTATTAGATTGATTTTAGTGGCAATTGGACCTAGGTCTATAAATTTTATATTTAAAAAATTATGATTAAGATACCCGTAACATTTTCCAGTGGTGTCTTCATCATGGACAGAGCATACACCATAATTTTTTGTAACAAAAAAACAGCCTATACAACAGCGCCCTATATCGTCATCAGCAGCTACTGTTTTTAATATCCGCCCCTCGTACTCAAAAACTTCATCATAAGGTCTTATATACACCATAATTATTCTCCTATTCTGTAAGGTCAAGCCTTGTTACATTTAGTGCGTCTTTAACATACAAATAAGACACTATGCATGAGTCTACGGTTCTATGTTGCGATGGAGCGCATTGTCTGGGCACTGGAGCTTTACACATTTCATAGACTGGATCCCTAAAATGGCAGTCATTACAACTACCATCTTTTACAACTTTTAGAACCTTACCATCATATACAAACTCTTGGTTTATTGCGTATTCTTGCATGTATTACTCCGTAAGGTCAAGTTTAACTATCTTAGGCTCATCCTTTATATATTTAAATACAATAAATTCTTTATCTATTGTTCTACCCATTTCTTTACAACATGGCTCTGGTCTTCTGGTGTTGGTGCACATGTTATTCCTAAAATAACAACCCCAACAGGCATGCTCTAGCCCCTCTATCGCATACTTTTCTACTAGCAGCACTCTGCCATCATATGTCACTGTATCCCCTATTTTAGTTTGTGGCATGCTCTACTCCGTTAGATTAATTTTGGTGACTGGTCTCTCATATTTTATGAACATTCTATAGTGACCATCACTTGCGTTCTTGTAGCGATCATCAACACAACTCCCAGCAAGCTCCCTTGCGGATGAGCACCCAGATAGATTATGTGGTTTATAATAACAACCTGTGCAGGTTACCTTCTCGTTTTTAATTATTATTAGATCCACACCATTATCATTAAACACTTCTCCTATCTCTAGCAGCATAATACACTCCTTATTCAGTAAGATCTATTTTAATAGTTGGGGCTTTGTACTTCAAAAAATATCTATAGCTGACTTTTGATGCATATAAAACAGAGCACATACCCGTCACATCTCTAGGTCTTAAGCACCTTATAGATCCAAGGCTAATATTATCATAATAACACCCTCTGCAGGTTGCTTTAGGATTCTCACTTACTATTAAATCAACGCCGTTATCATTAAATATCTCACCAATTTCTCGTATCATGTTAGCACCTCATTCAGTAAGATCTATTTTAATAGTTAGCGGATCATATTTAGTGAACACCATAAATGTTCTGATGCCATGTATATCCCTGTCAGTAGTGCAAGCACCAGATATATGTTCTCCGTTCTTACAACCACCATGGGTAGCGTTATAATAATAACAGCCTTTACATGAACTACAATCTTCACTTAACTCAACCTTTAGAATAACATCACCATCTTTAAAAATATCACCTATAGCTCTTATCATAATACTTCCTCATTCTGTTAAATTAAGCTTAACTACTTCAGGCTCGTTTATTTCCAGAAATAAAACATATTTATGGTCTGGTCTAAAGTCTGCGTGGCAGTCCCCAGTTGTGCCTCGCATCTTGTTTATGCAATATAGCTTACCACTGCTAAAGCAAGAAAATATGCAGGGTCTACACCCACTATTTATTCTAGCCACTACTTTCAATCTTACTTTAGGGTCACCTAATAGGAACTCATCGTTTATGGGTCTTTTTGTACTCATGGCAGTTCTCCTATTCGGTTAGGTCTAACTTAATTGTTTTTCTTATGTGTTTTTTAAAGATTATAAAAGACATAACCCCTGGGTACGGATTATTAACACAGGTGCCTGTTAGAGAATTATCTCTAGCGCACAACGTTCTTCCGTTATGGTAGTAACATTCTCTGCACCCGTATCCAGAACTAGGATGAGCTTCTATTTCAACCCCATTATCTATAAATATATCTCCAACAGGTCTCATAATTCTGCTCCTATTCTGTAAGGTCTAATTTAACTACTGGCTTATTAACAACTACAAACTTAACGTAATAATTTCTCAATAGATTGGAAGAACAAAGCCCTGATATTCTTGTCCTTACATTACAATCTAGCCCGCTGTCAGTTTCATAGTGGCAGCCTTCACAATCAGTTACATTGCATCTAACCACCTTTAGCCATACACCATTATCCTCAAATACCTCGCCTTCTAGTCTATACTCTGACATAACTTACCCCTACTTAAATTATTTATATAACCAATAACTATGATAACCCCTTATTGCTAAGGGGTTACTTATTTACCAGTTAGGCATTATTAATTTCCTTTGGTATGGACTACCAGCCGTAACTCTCTTAAACCAGTTGAGTTTACCAAGATAAGATGCCATATCTGTCCTTGTATAAACCTTGCCTTTGTAATTAATAGTAGGCTTCTTATTAAGATTTATTATAATCTGGTTCAATTCATACATCTTTCTTCTGGATAGCCTTATGTCACCTTTGGTGTCGCTTATAGTACCCAAGACCTTCCTATCCGCATCCTCATAAATATTGATCTTACTTGGATTAAGCCTTATACTTAACTCAGAACACACTTTCTCAACTTTGTCTCTTATTATATACTTAACTGGTCTTGCTGTTTCTTTCTTACCTGTTGTTGCATCAATGCCAGCAAGGGTACCCTTATTAAAGAATACATATACATTGTCTGAATATATGCAAATGCGGTAATCCACTTCTGGCAACTCTTTCTTTAAGTGACTAAGTATCTTTTCATTAAGCAGATTTGCAACAGTTCCGCTTGTTGGTCCACCTTGAGGTAGGGCTTTGAATACCTTGTGCTTGTTACCATTGTCCTTTGAAAATAATCCTAAGGTTTTATAATAAGCTGGACATTTTTTAAACTTCTTAGCAGTACCCACTATAGTGCCACCTTCCCCGGTATCAAAGCCAAACACTTCATCAAGATCGGTTTTAACCACCTGCTTGGTTTTAATGAACTTCTCGTACCCTGATGCTGATGGAATATTGCAGGTCAATATTTTGACTAGGTTATCGTACTGTACTGAGGTTAGTACATCGAAACCACCCCTACCATACCTTACGGGTTGCTGTAAATTTAATTTAAACTCGGTCCCTAACTTACTCTCTATTACTTTAAACAAAGCTCTTTTATTGAAGCTCCCTGAATAAGAGCGTATGGTGGAATCATCCCCCATTAATCTTAGGTCTGGAACAGCAGTGTGGAGATCATTGATCTTGAAATACAGGTTGTGTTCAACTATAGCTTTAAACATGAAGTTAAGTAAGCTATTACCTATGGAGGGCTTATCTGAGTCGGTTTGGGCTAGGCGTACGGCACTCTTTAACATATACCAAGATCTTTTCATAAGTAACAATCTCTGTATTTTCAAAATGGCTATCAACTTGGTCATAAAATTAAACACTTGATCCTGGTTACTTCTAACAAACATTAGTCTCAATCTAGATCTTAGATGATTAGGCCTGTTCTCAGCCAGTGCTAAATACAGCTCATCTAGGTCTTCAAACTGCACTACTATATCCTGACATGGTTCTAGAACAAGAGGTTCTAGTCCTATGTTTTTACACATGGCTAACTCATAATCTAGCTTTTGCATAACCGAGTCTATCTCTAGGTTCATTGCTATAAGACAGGCTTTGTAATCTGGTAAAGATAAAGTTAACCTGTTTTTAATAGCTTCGGACACTTTTAATGCTAGAGAGTACAGCTCGTTTTTACTATCAGGAAACAGATACTCTCCCAGAGCTGTATGAAGTTTGCTACCACGTATTTCTGAAAAGTAGTTGCTGAAATCAACTGATAACATGCTGTCGTATGCAAGCCTTGAGTCCTTTAAATATTTAACATGATCCGCACCTGGCTTGTAAGCTACTATGCTATCATCAAATAAATGAGTAACTTGCATAACTCTGTTTATTTTAGCCTGAATGTACTTGAGTTCTACATTAGGTGCAGTTATAAGACGCAACGACTTGTATCCTTTCTTGGGGGCTAGGAAATAGGAGTATCCTTTGGGTATGATATTGCTGTCAAAAAATACCCATCCTTCCTGTGAGGGTCTGGCATTACCAATATGAGATACAAAGTCGCTCATACTAAGTAGACCTGATTTAGGATCGGTCCTCTCTATAGCTGGTGGACGTTCGGGTCGGAAAGGTCTAAAATCATGTAGAGAGGAGTTTATTAAATCTGGTATAGATATTGAAATTGGTACACATCTCTTGATGCCATCTACTATACCAGCTGTTCTTGGATCCTCCATATTAATATTTTCAGTGTTTATAGCATACCCACCTTCCTCTCCTAGGTGAATATATTTGCCTGTTTCATCAAAGTACTTTGATATCTCGTTGAAGCAAGCCCCCATCATGTCTGCGTATACCCCATCTATTTCATCTACTTCAGCTTTCGGAACAAGCGTAAGAATGTCATGTGCTATGTCGTTTTGTATAGTGTGAAATTTCTCGACTCTCCTAACATCTGTTCTGGATGCTGATATATAGTCCCTTATGTTGCCAAAGAACATATTGAATTCACCTTCCAGGGTTGTGCTGTCTGAACCAGAGGTTTTGTACATGGTGTTTAGATACTCATGAAAGAAGCCTAATATGTAGGACTCTAGCTTTGATTTCTTAAATGATCCAAATCTCACGGAATTAATATCATTGTTGGAATGATAAATCATGGTAGCATTCAGAGCATCCATATAAGCAAAGGCATTAACGTCTATAGCAAACCTAGTGGCAGCTTTAGATAAATGTTTAGATTCTATATTGATTATTTTCAAATTGTCACCTCATGATATGAATTGGGATTTTAGCAGAGTTCCAGACTTCTATAGATACAGTGCTTACAAAACTTAGGTTTTAATTTCCTGGTAGCTTCTTGGAACTTAACTATGTCGCTAGATGCTGGATGATTTTTAAGTATAGACATCATGTATTTCTTAACAGTGTCAATAGGGTCTATACCATTATCTTTTAGGAATTCAGGAGTCAGCTTCCAGTAAGCTGGAATTATAACATCAGCTTCTGTTATGAATATGGGGGCTATCTTTATATTAACATTTTTATGCTGTGATGCAGCTATGTTAGCTAATATAAATAACTTCTCCTTTACCATTTCAAGAATAGTAGCCGGGTCATAATCTCCTGTAATAAACTTAACATAGTAGATATAGACTTCCTTGCCTATAATAGAAAAAATATTGTTGAAATTTATCAACTGTGATCCATCATGGTCTACGAAGTACCCAGTTTTATCTACCTGTAGAACTGAGGGTTTATCGTCAGACTTATTCTGATCCAGAATGTAATCTACATAACTATACAGCTTAAGAAAAGTTCCTGGAGCTACCTTAAGGTTATAAGACTTAACTATTGACTCAAGTTCATTAAGCGTTAAGTTCTTATACTTACCCATAAGAGTTCTTATAAGTATTTTACGCTCTGAGAACTTGTCCTCTACGTCAGGTTCATATTTCTTCTTATAAAGGTAAGTCATCATAGGGCACTTGGAACTAAGAGCATACATGGACACAGGAGCCCATAACTTTAAAGTGTCTTCATTAATAACTTCGTTTTGAAACATGGAATAGTAGTATTCCAACTGAAGCGATGTTTTATCCGGCATTATAAATACCTCTCTGTATTGTTATTCATCTTCACTATCATCTTCATCTCTTTCCAAGTTGTCAAGGGCTTCTATGCTACAACCCTGAGCACACTCACCTTTATAGTCGCAGAAGTTACATCCAAACTGGCTCTCTCCTATAAAACCTAAGTTGTACTTCTTAAGTATGAGTAAAGACTCAAGTTTTAACTGGTATCTTGTGTTGTCGTGTTCTGAGAACTCTATTTCCTTATCCACTATTTCGAACTTAAGATTTAGGGCATCTATAGGTTTCCTGTATGTTCTGGGTTTCCTACCCAATTCAGCAGCCTTTACTTGCTCAGCATCATTGCGTCTTTTTAACGCTTCTTCAGGCGTTAACCAAAAAAGAGATATGTCAGATGGCATCTTAAGCTTTATATACCTAAGTGTTTTAAGTACGTTGGTAATGTTGGGTATCTTGTGGTCTGCTATCATCAAACCATATATCCACAACTGGAACAAGTACCTAGGTGTGAGTAACTTATTCTTAGTACTAAACTTGAATTTGTAGTCAAGAGCCCTTATGGTGTTGGCATTAACTAAGCATATCTTATCAATATAACCATACAGTAAGCACTTATCGTCATAAGGTAAATAACCACCAATTTCAGAAGCCAATGGTGGCTCTTTAAGGATTTCCTTTATAAACTCTGGAGTAAACGCAGCATAACACTTATCGAATATCATTGCCATCTTCTGTATATCAGTTAAAACTGCTTTCTCTTTTTCTTTACAGAGCAGCTTACCAGTAAGAACATCAATAGGCACCAGCTCTATTTCGTCTCTCACTATCTTATTGTACACCCTTCTAAGCTCCTTAGAATTGGATATATCTTCAAGAATTTCTGGATAGGGCGTGGCTTCAGCTATACATCTAGCCATAACTCTTTGGGTAATTACATTCATGAACTCGTGAAACACTTTACCCATTAGTGAAGCTAGACCGACTCCTCTAAACATCTTTCTAAACTTGCCCTTCTCACGGCAATCCTGATAGTCTGATAACGAAGAAGCCGACTCATGCCGACTCCCCGTTAAAGCTTCGTATTTAGTCTCAAGCTGGTCAAAGTATTCCTGGTCTGCTTTGGAAAACAACAGCATTATCTCCTCCTGGCATTTTGCTCTTTATCTTGCATTATTCTTAGTGCTGTCATTTCAGCCCTGGTTCTGCGTTTACGCTTTTCTTTTACAGGCACGACCTTAGCAGGTTCCGGAACGTTGTTTCTTATCTTCTCCACTATAACCTTCTCGGCAGCAAGTTGCTCCTTAGAACGCCTTATTCTTTTTGGAGCTTCAACCTTTGCAGGTTTTGTTTCTACTTCTGGTTCGAATGATGTGACCGATTCCGGACTATCATCTAAGAACTTCTTTAAAGATATGATGTCTATTTTCTTTGCAGCTTTAAGTCTGTCTGTAACCACAAAGGCTAGTGAGTTAACTTCAGAGGTATTGAACCACTGTTTTAAGTTTACAGACTTACCCTCAGCTGTTATAATATTAGATCCGTGCTTCGCTACGAATGACTTAACAGTGTCTTCTAGTTCTTTACCCTCATCGTTATAAGGTATAAGCTCAGTTGTAATTCTTATGGCATGTGATATCTGATAGGCATCTTTTATCTGATCTAAGGGAAAGGATTTTAAATCCTTGGCATCTACCATTATTAGTTCATTGCTCTTATTAACTATTGCGTACATGGCTACTCTCCTCTGTCTCAGCAGTTTTACATTTCCACCATAGGGTTTACTGGGGCATATCTCATTAAATATACAGAACCTTCTTCTAGCATAACACTCCTTAAATAAGTGAGCTCTCTGTATACAAAACTTCTGATTGCCAGTTTTAGATTTCTCGTATCTATCCATACTTAGTCTTGGATCAGATAACTCTACTTCTTTTAATATTAGAAGATCCCATAGATGCTCTTTGTTAGAACAATTATGGTCACACTCTAAGCATGATCCTAACATAACTTTTATAGGAATGTCAGAATCGACTTGCATCTTCGGGCATGACACCCAATATTGTCCTGATCTATCACGTTCTAGCATGCGTACTCCTAAAGAAAGAGGCCCCATGGGGGCCTCCTAAAAAAAGTTAATTCCGATTTACATCAGAAGGGTAAGTCATCCTCTTCGCCTTCACATACAACATCTGGGGCCTCTGGAGCTTCTACATCAGCGGATGCAACTACAGCGGCTGGTTTAGCAACAGCACTTGGTGTAGCTGCCTTAGGTAAAGCAGCACTAACCTCTGCGTACTTCGCTGCTACATATCTGGTATTAGATTCATATCTGTCAGCTTCGTACTTAATAAGTTTGTCCATGAACTCTTTAAGATCATTCCATGAACCATCTTCAAGGACATTTACAATCTCAAAATCAGTTGAGTCAGGTCTGTAAACATCATTGTTGTTTTCCTGGAACTTCTTAATTTTAACCTCTACTACAGCTTGAGGGTAATCCTTAATGTTAAAGTCTTTCAAGTGAGCAGTAACATTGTCTGACAGTTCTAACAGCTTAGTGATGTTAGGTACTGTTGTTTTGAATCTAGCGAAGTACATCTCGTTGTCCACTATTGGCATGAGATAGTAATTCTTAAGAGTTCTGATCTGGTACTTAGGGTTGGCTACCATGTTGCCATTCGCATCCTTAGTCTTGTAGGGGCATTCAGAACATAAGTTTCCACTTATACTGTGCCTTCTGTTAGGACTTCTGCAAATAAGGGTCTTGGTGTTAGCTGCTAATGTACATCTACATTCAAGCTTGTTATTTGTGTACAACAATACTGCTTGAAATGGGTTAGGCAGCGTTATGTCACCTTTAGATTTGTGCTCTAGAACCGCACCAGACTTACCTTGTCGGATAATAGAGAATCTAAACGGCTCAAACGTTGTCTTTGAGTTAGGAGAATACTTAGAAGCTTCTCTATAGAAGTCTTCAAACTTAGGCACCTTAATACTAAGTGCCTGTGTTGCTACTTGCTGAGTCTCAGCTGTTTTCTTTGGCATGCGTTAAACCTCGCGCAAAAAAATAGTTGTGTAAAAAACGACAGAGGAAAAAGCCCCTTCATTTTCTTATAACATAAAAAGTCATCAGATTTAAAAGAGCCGTTCCTCATAATACTTACTTATTTCCTTCTGTCAAGGAAAAAAATGTTGATGGGTAAACTGAAGCGTAGTACTCCAAGTACAATCTATCCAGCAAGCTTCCTGCCCGTGGGGAGTGTTTAAGTGTTCTGTGGAACACATCCAGCCGGTACTGACCCCAAGGGTGAACTAGAAAAAACGTTTAAACATATCCTTAAGATTTGTTTCCAAGAATCTTCCGAGTATACCACCAGCTAATGACAATGCATAACCCTTGGCACTTATCTCCGCTACATCTCTAAGCAAGAGTGCTTCGAAGTAAGAGTCGTTGGATATTTCTTCCGGCGTAGCTGTATATACTATGTATGAAGCTATATTGTTGAATACTCTGTGATTGCCGTATCTGGATGGTTTGAAGTATTGATTTATTCTGGTAATCATTTCAGTAGTTTGGGTGTTGTTAACCATGCGACCAGTGATATTACTACCATCTTTTAGTTTTATGGTGAATGAAAGCACTGCGTAGTTCTTAGACTCCTCCAGATCTTCGCTCTGGAATATGGAGTCAAAGTACTTTGTTATTTCTATATCAGAAGTAGATATAAAATCACCGTATTTCTTTACAAACTCTTCATATGTTTCTGGAATTGGGTACTGTGTTCTAGTCGGTAGTAGCTTATCGAACTCCTCCTGTATGTAATCATCATACACAGTAGATTGCTTAGCTAGTATGGTTGCGGCCAGCTTCTGAGTCTTCCTTACAAAGGTGTTTATCTTAATAAGCAGCATGGACTTCCATTTCTCTATAGGAATATCTGCGCTAATTAATGCTCCAAAAAATATCTCTGGAGTAAGTGTAGTCTCTTTGACTTGCTCAAACATGGAAATTGATTTGATTGGTAACATGGGTAGCCTCTTAAAGTATTTAATAACTTATACATTATATTAATTTAACAAGTAAAGTCAATATAATAATTGTGGGTATTAGTATGATAGCGGCTAAGCCAACTATGACGTACTCTTTTAATTCCTGCTTTCTAACGCAAGACATACATATAAATTTGGGATTATCTTCTGTATCCACCAACTGTATTGTGTCATGCCTATGGGCTCTGCATACAAAGCATGTATCATATTTATTAACAGAGTATTTATAGTTCATCTAATAACCTCAAAGGTTGTATATACTGATATATTATAGGACTGTACCTGAGAAAATTAGGCCATTCAATCTAAGTCTATAAGAGTAGCTACTTAATGCCTCTGCTATGTCAGTTCTTATTGTTATTGCTGTATCGGTAACGGCTATTACTTTATCAAAAAGGAATACCCCATACTCGCTATAGTCAGACACATTGGAGAGTATAAGCTTAAATTCTCCAAAGTAAGGCATAAGGTTTGTTCCAGTTACTATGAAGTCGGTGTGAGTTGCACCATCCTGGGCTATAGAAGTAACCGTTGTTACTGTGTCGCTTATTGGGTAAGAATATACAACATTGTCTGGTTTAAGTAAAGACATGGTTATCAATGATGTAGGGGAGTGCGATCCTAATACAGTTCTAGTAGTTGATTTCATTACAAAAAAAATACCTATGTTCTTAATGTAAATGTAATCATCTTCTCTAACCTGGGGGAAGGAAGGCATAACAGCAGTTATTACATCATATGTTGTGGGCTTACGCTCATTAACAGTTCTATTTTTAACTTCTTCTTCTAAGACTAACGCATAAGAGTGCATAGGGTAATAGAACCCACCAACATAGCCCTTTCCATAACAGGTTGGGCAATTAGGCTTGGCAGAAGCTTTTATATCCCTAGACCAGCAAGTACAATAGGTTCCACTCTTTCTAGGTTTAAGTATGAACGCCTCTTTACTCCACTGATTATTACGAAGGGCTATCTCAGCGTCCCTTGATAACACATTAAGAGTTCTACTTAGTAACTCTTTATCTTGTGTGTCAGTCGTAAATATAACCTGATCTAATACTGTTTCAGTTGGGTCATCACCAGGATTAACTGGGGGTGTTATTAGTAAAGCATCAACCTTATAGGTTATTCTTCTATTGAGAATAGAGTGATCGAAATTAATATAATCAGTGTAGTACTGGTTGGTTGTGGTGCCAAGCTCTTCCCAGTCATTAGTTATTACTTCTTCCCTGCTGTACCATATTCTATAAGATGTGGCTGTAGCTGGAACTGTGTCCCAGGATAGGTGTATGTATTTACCTACTATATTTTTAACTAAGATGTCTAGTTTCATGGATTTGGGTTCCTATCAGTGTCTCTTCTTGATACATTGTTATAAGGGGATTTGATATGGGAATAGGATCCCTTAATGCCTTCTCCAGTTTTAAATTTAATGACCTGCTGCTCAAATGCATTGTCAAACTGATAGAATAACTTCTCATATACTGCAGCTAGTTCACCTTCTCTTATGTTAAGACCATTCTCAACTATTCCTGGAGCTGAGTTAAGTGAATAGTGTATATACTTCATATTGAACAACTGTGCTAATATTCCGGTAAGCATAACCCACTTAGGTATAACTGCAACAGTGGCTGCTTGTCTGTACGGAGGTATTGCCAATACCCTTTCCACAGCCCAACTAGTGGCCCTGATTATATCGTTATCCTCGAATACCTCGTCATCATACTTAAAATTCTTTATGGCATAATCAGTCATGTATGCCCTGACTTCAGCTGTGGTGGGTAAAGCCATGTTAGTACCTCGTTATTACTTACTTTCTTTATTCAAAGCTTCTTCTAATTTTTCCCTACTCATTTTAGTATAACCTTTAATTCCAGCTAACTTAGCTTTTGCTTTAAGATCATCAAGAGTGGTCTCTTCTGATACACCCTCTTTGGCTTCTACTTCTGAACTCGGCTCTTCACCTGCAAGACCAAATGAATCGTCTTCAACTTTAACTTCTTCTACCACTTCGGGAGCCTCAACTACTGCTTCCAAGGGTTCGATAACTGCTGGTTCTATGGGTTCAGGGATTATTACATCAATAATGGCTGGCTCTATTACTTCTGGTGTCATTTCAGAAAAAACAGGACTTGCTACTACCCCAGCTATATTATGCTCTACTGATGTAGTATATCTTTTTATGGAATCATTATACTTAACTTCATTTTTAACATTATCAACGGTTTTAAGACTTGCATTACGCCTGAGAGCTGGAGATACCAATCTTTTGGGAAGATATGTTTTAAGTATATCCATAGCTTCGTCGTGAGTCTTAGCTATCATTATCTTGCCTTTGTTGAGCAGTGCTGAATATATTGAATCCCACTGCTTAATAACTTTTGTACCCAAGTACAGGATACTAAATTTCTCTACATATCTACCATCAAGAGCTATGTTCTTGTTAGTAAGATTAACTACGTACTTTGCCTCTTTCTTGTGCATCTGGAACCTCTTTATTTAATTACTAAACTGCCGTGGGCTCTTCAGAGTATTGACTCTGAGTATTATTAAACTGCTTAAACTCCCTCCACTTTCCAATAACAATGTAGTAAAGTGTTGGGTTTTCATTCTTAATCTGGTTGAGGTAAGACTTACGCTGACCTGATTCAGCCATAGCTGAAAGCTGCTGAATGTGCATTTCTGCTTCCTGGTCTAACTGATATATTGCTGCTGTTGTATCTACCTTACCTGTAGCTACCTGACTATCTTGTGAAGCCATCATAAGGTTCTGGTCTATCTTAGCCATTTCCTGCTGAGTCTTCATATCATTCTTATATTTCTGGATGCCTTCTTCCTTCATTACGGATTCCCAGTACTGTAATGATGAGTATCCCAGGTCTTCTACAAGCATTGACATAGGAAGAATATTCTGTCTGATAAGGTCAAGCTTAACGTTATAGTCAAGTCCACCCTTAGCTGCCCCTATCTTTTCCATTATAAATAACTTGCCTGTTTTACTATCTGCTTTGTCTTTAGCATATGTTCCATGTTTCTTCTTGAGGGTGTTATCAATAAGTCTTGAGAACTTAGTTTGAAAACTGTTCAAGAGTATTTCCATAGAGCTAAGATTGAATGGTTCATTTATAATACCAGTGGTTCCATTAAGAACATCTGGAGAGAATCCAAGTGATGTTATAACATTAGCTTGGAAGTGTGTTAACTCCTGAAGAGCTAAGAACTTCTTTCCATCACCAAACATAGGTATTGCATTAACTGGAACTGGAGAGTAGATAAGTCTGTTGATGTCACCCTGAGCGTGTTCTTTAACTTCCTGTAACATGAAGTCCTTGAAGTTCTCCTGGTCTACTAAGCTAAACGCTCCGTTACCAGACGGGTCTGTGGGAGTTAGCATATACAATGGATTAACCTTGGAAAGGGCTATACCCTCATTACCAAGTTTAAGTATATCTATGTGAAGTAAGTCTGAAACTGCAGAAATAAGTGTACTAACACTTCTACCTGATCCAAGTGCACTAATTTCTTCCATGGAGAAGATCTCATAGTATTCATTATTGGGAACGAAGTATCTATCTCTACCCGCAAAGCAACATATAAGATCCCAGGTCAAGCCTTCAATATGATAATGTCTTAGAGGAATAGTCATATCAAGGATTCCATCATAGTTATCTGGGTTAACTCTCAGGTATTGTTTGCCAGCATCATTCTGGTATACATCACACCACAAGGGGTTCATTAATTTAAGAACGCCATTAGCTCTGAAGTCCCATTCTACTTTGGGAGAGGATACATGTTCAGTACCGCAATGGGTGCATGTTGATTCAATACCAATAGCTCTAGCATAAAGTTTACGCTCTTCGGGTGGAAGACCTGAATCCTGCTTTATCCTGCCATCTATATGATACATGTCATCTAAGTACTGGAGAGAGAATGAATAGGGATACTTATTGTTAATAGCGTACTCGGTCTTACATTTAGGACACTTTACACTAATGTTCTGCTTGGGTATGTGCATAAGAATAGCTTGGTCATAGATGAACATGTTGAATATAGTATTGAACTGTATTGTCATATAATCGAAGCTTTCCAGTATTTCGTTGATGGCTTTCTTTGAGCCTTCGTCTATTGTTGTAACTATTATCTTCTTGGTAAAGAACGCTGATATTTTTTTGAGTGTTCCTCTCAAGTACCCGTGATGTAGTACAAATCTAGTTAGGAACCTAATATACTCAACCTTATCATTATAAGGTATGATGTTACTTCTCATCATATAATTATTGAATATATTCAAATAATTATTAATGGTGTATACACTATTGGTGCTGCTAGTAGATGCCATCTGGTTTACCTCTTATTGTACATTAACTTTAACTGCCCAGAAGGACTGTGGATTCTCAAGATCCAGGGTAGGTATACGCCTTCTTAATTCTACTTCTATTTCTTGTATCTTACGTCTTGTTTGTTCTCTATCGTTCTTAAGCTGAACTAGTTCGGTCTTAGCTTCTTCTATATGGGTTATGGTTCTGTCTCTCTGCTTTCTAAGCATGTTAAGAACTGTTTCCATATCAAGCTGAGCTACCAACACATCCATGTTGAAGTTTTTCATTGCTGAAGATACTCTTTTCATAACACCGGCTTTGGCAGACAGTGCTATGGTTGTTGGCATGGTAAATGAATTAACTGGTATATTAGTTGATTTAGATTTAAGTATGCTGGTGCTTCTAAGTGCTGAATCTATTTCGGTGCCTATACTTCCCTTGTTAGAAGACACAAATGCACTGGTTAGGGTATTCTCAAGGCTTACTATATGAGAGCTCATTTCCGCTACCTGAACAGCCTGATCGTCCAGGGAATCCTTAGCAGCTGCCATATCGCTAGCTAGGGTATCAACTATCTTACCAAAGTTATCTAGTGTTGGTAAGTCCACACTGAAGTTAGAGGTAGTGGCATAAAGCTTATCCATAATATCGAACTGCTCTATGTTGATATTTTTCTGGTATTCCAAGAGTGGTAGGGTTACAGTGTTTATCAACTTAATGCGCTCAGCTATTTCCTGTTCTTTATACTTGTACCCATTGAGGGTTTCGATCATACCATCAACTTCACCTTCTATATAGGTAGGAAGAACTACTGTTTCATCTATCTGCTCATAAGCAGCATAACCATATATGTTATTAAGGTCAGAAGTTAACTGATAAACTGCGACTCTAAGTAAACTTTTGTTTGCAAGAGTATCAGCTATGTTATTGAAAAACTCAGAGAAGGTATTTGATCTGTATAAATCCCCAGCTTGACCAGGAGCAGTACTATAGTCCTTAAGATCCCTAATAGTAGCTACTCTTACGAACTCGGCTTTGGTTGCTGTGTTCTGGTTTGTAGCTTTGTATACAAAACAATACTCTGCTTTAAGGGGCCTAATTTCCTCATGAAATACCTGACCTATTGAGGCGCTGGCTATTAGCTGAAAACCAGTCTTGCCTTCTTTCCTCTGTAAGTCAACTATGGTGGTGCTTAGTATTATCGTGGACTGGAAAGGGGTAAACTTATTTTTGGAAAAAATAGCTGTGTTTGGCATTCTTCATCCCTGTAGCTTATTAACTGGTATTATTATAGTTATTTGTGAAGTAATGTCAAGGAATTGTATAAGATTTGAAACTATTTAACTATTATGTCGCCTTCTTCAACAATACCATTAGTATTTACAACATAATAGGTTACTCCTGCTGGAGAATTATAACCAAGAACATTGTTGGCAAACTTGCATGTTCCGAGCAATGATAAACCACCAACTGTTGTGATAGAAGTTCCTGGTATTCTAAGACGACTGTGGAAGTGTCCTATCATAGCATACTTAAAGAAGAATGGTTTAGCTGCTTCAAGGTTGGGATTATATAGACTCAGGTCTATTTCTCCAGTACGGCTTTTAGTAATAGCGTCCTGCCAATTTCTAGCCCATCTAGCCGATGTTGTTACCGCACTAGCTACTGGAAGACCACTCTGTCCTGCTCCGCCTCTAATAGCGTGGCCATGACTGAATATGTAACCTACACCTTCTATTGCGTCAGCTATTGTTAGTGATCCTGGTGAGTTGAACGTTGTATATGGGAGAAGGTTACTAAACTTCTCTTTGAGTCTACATCCTGAAGCATAGTCATCATTGTCTCTTAAGAAAGCCGTTGCATCAAAGTCTTTAGGGTTAACTCTTGGGTGATTACCTGGACATACGTGTATGGTCTTTATGAAAGCGTGTTCCGCTAATGTTGAAATCATTTCTGCCATCATGGCTTCACCTTTCATTACAACTTCAGTCATGGTGCTGTCATCATAATCTTTGTCATGATTATTGTGAACTCTACCGCTGTAGAAATCACCCAGCATTGCCAGTATAATGTATCTGGGTCTCTTAGCTTTAATTAAATTAACAGCGCTAGCTATAAACATATCCCAACGCCTTCTAGCTATTTCTTCATTATACTCATTAAGAAGCATAACATCACGTCCATCTATCTTATTAAAGAAGTGCATATCAGAGATATTGAAAATGATAGGGTCACTGCCACCTTCAAGTTCCTTTGCTTTATATGGTGCTGTGTTAAGTACTTTGGAAAAACTTAGTGTTTTTCTGGGTTTGCATACTACCACCTTGGCATCTTCAGCGGCTGGGACCTGCACTATAGGTACGGAGTATAGGTGGCATATGAAATCGTACAACATATTTAAAGATGTTGATGAGTTGTCCGTTTTGTGATGACTGTACTCCATGAAGTTCTTAAGTGTTGATATTTCAAAGCCATTGGCTTTTTTCTCGAAACCCATAGTGGTCATTACGTCATCAAGTGATGCGCTGTCTAGTTCAATGTTGAAAAAACTGTATCTAGCTTGAATAAATGATAAAAAATCTGAGCTCAATATAACTATCTCTGTAGCTGGAGATTCTCCTTTGCAGCTAGCTGGGTAATAGGTTACACTTTCATCAACGCCATGAACGTGGTTATCCACGGACATCTCCTTAATTACATTCCAAACATCTTTAAGAAATAAGGAATAGAACTTGGGGTGAATCATTAAATCTGATACACGGTGATAAGTCTTTGTAAAAGCATCATTCATCAGGGAGCCTCCATAAATTGTTAAAGTAACCAACCACAATATAGTTATATAGTTATCTTATGTCAAGTATTTTTATAAAAAAAATAAAATAGTTGTTCAAAGACCTTATCTAATCATAATTAGAAATCTCATAACTTAATTTTCTTTAATTAAAAATTAAATATTTTAAACAATAACATTTTGAGGCCTTTTTATTAGTAATTATAAATACTTACAGAAAAATGCCGTTCCTTTGCCGTACCCTTTTTTGGGGTTAAGT
>Ga0209099_1001475_pt1 | contig 23269 bp, 16 predicted proteins | sample AD_JPNHW2_MetaG_FD_184430 | JGI IMG/M metagenome (GOLD analysis project Ga0209099, IMG submission 184430) | Active sludge microbial communities of municipal wastewater-treating anaerobic digesters from Japan - AD_JPNHW2_MetaG (SPAdes) (version 2) | ecosystem: Engineered > Bioreactor > Anaerobic... | reverse complement strand
CCTCGCCTAGAATTTTTCCATTTATTCATTTATTACATCCTCTTTGAAACGACTCCGATAGGAGCGTTTCAAAGAGGTGTTGTCGTTTATGTCAGCCTATTCAAATTTACCAATATATAACAATATCTTTTTCCTACTAAAAGACCTGTATGAAAGGGTTCCAAAGTTTAGTAAAAGCTATAAGTATTTACTAGGGGATAAAATGCTTAACTGTTGTTTGGAAAGTTTAATTTTTTTAAATAAAATAAGTGAGAGTAGAAATAAAGATGAAAGAATAGAAATTTTATCAAACATAGAATATAAAATGAATGAATTGTTGGTATATATTAGGATAGCTAATGAATTAAATCAGCTTGTTAAGAAGGATAATTATTTTTTCTTATCAAAAAAGGTCGTAGATATTTTAAATCAAATAGAGAACTGGAAAAAGTTTCTTCAGAAAGAGAAACATTCCCAGAGTTGTGTATCTGTCTGATACACAAGAGTGGATAAAAAATTCCACCCTTCACTCCCTATAATAAGTCTATCAATTATAGTAGGGGATAAGAGGTTATCATGATTTAGTTGAAGGGAAAAATTGAGGTTTCGTTGCGAACAACTATTGGTCTTCTACCCCCGTCCCGTCTTCGCCTCTCTCGCTCGCTTACAACCAGAACATGAACAATGGTAACTTGAACAACAACAGTCAGGGTAACGGGAACTATGTTAGGTGTGTTCGTTAGTAGTAGCCTCGCCTAGAATTTATTGTTTCCAGTTTTCTGTTTGATGTAAAATATGACTATTTTTACTATAGAAAAATTATACAAAGCCTACAAAGACTGCTTAAAGCACAAGAAAAATACTATCAATGCTCTTAAATTTGAATTAAACAGAGAGAAAAATCTGATTAATTTATTAAAAGATTTAGAGACAAGAAAATATAAAATATCAAGGCATATATGTTTCGTGGTAACAGAACCGACACCGAGGGAAATTTTCGCGGCTGATTTCAGAGATAGAATAGTGCATCATCTTTTATACAATGAAATAAAAGATTTATTTGAAAGTAATTTTATAGATGAATCTTATGCTAACAGAACAGGCAAGGGGACTCATAAGGCTGTTAAAAGTTTGAAATATAATATGGTTCGGGGTGGAATAAATGGAGAGCGATTGTATTTTTTAAAAATGGATATAAAAGGATTTTTTCGGAGTATTAACAAAGATATTTTATTTGATTTAGTTAAAAAGGGTGTTTTGAATAGCAAAAAACTAGAACAAGAAAAAAGAGAAATAATATGGTTGGTTGAAAAAATAATTTATAATGATCCAACTAAAAATTATTGTTTTAAAGGAAATGTAAATTTAAAAAAAGTAGTTCCCAGTAGTAAGTCATTATTTTTCGGAGAAAAGCAGAAAGGGTTACCAATTGGTAACCTGACAAGTCAATTTTTTGCCAATGTTTATCTTAATGAATTAGATCATTTTGTAAAAGAAGAACTTTGTTTTTGTCGGTATTTGAGATATGTTGATGATTTTATAATTTTAGATGAAGATTATAATAAATTAGAAAAGGCGGAAAAAACGATTGAAGGTTTTTTGTTTGAGAAACTTAAATTATTAATTTCTAAAGATAAAGTTTTTATTAAGCCGGTGTCTAGCGGAATTGATTTTCTTGGTTATTTTATCAAACCAACTCACACCTTGGTGAGAAGAAAGGTGGTAAGAAGATTTAAAAGAAAAATGTACGATAATATGGATCGAGAAGACGGATTTTATCCTATAGAATTTAGCTCAGTTATTATTTCTTATTTCGGTCATTTTAAATATGCTAATAGTTATAATCTGATTCAAAAAATAAAAGAATTTTAATAAATCCTTAGTAACTAAAGGTTTTTAACAGATTTGCAAACAAAATTTGCCAGTAGTATAATATAAAGCATGAAAGAAATAGATGAATAAAAACATATCCTTAAATGCTTTTTAGCTGTAAACGCTTGACAAGCCATTGTTTTTTGTATATACTCCTCTTTAGATTGAAAAAGATTGAGTTATGGATCAATCCTCATTTATTAGACAAAATAGGCTCTTGTGTTAAAAAATAACATTGCCATTAATTATCAATAAGTTAAAGCAATAGGGTTTTGACCGACCTTAGTGTTTTTTTGTTATAAATTTTTATATGAAAAAAACTGCGATAAGAGAGAAGAAGTATTTTAGTCGATATAAAAAACCATTGATTCCGTTGCCCAATCTAATAGAAAACCAATTGATGTCTTTTAATTGGTTAGTTGAACAGGGGCTCAAAGAGGTTTTTAAAGAATTTTCACCTATAAATGATTATTCTGAGAAAAAGTTTCAACTTGATTTTACATCATTTGTTTTGTCTGAGCCAAAATTTGATGAGGAGTATGCAAAAATAAATAAATTAACTTATGAAGGTAATTTAAAGGCAAGAGTAAAACTTCTTAACAAAACTATTGGTACAACAAAAGAGCAAGAAATTTTTATGGCAGACGTTCCAATGATGACTCGTCATGGAACTTTCATAATTAACGGAGTAGAAAGAGTTATCGTTCCACAACTAACTCGATCTTTTGGAGTTTTCTTTACAGAATTGGAAATAAAAGCCAAAAGGTTATTTGGAGCAAAAATAATTCCTGCACGAGGAGTTTGGATTGAAATAGAATCAGATAACGATGGAGCAATCTATGTGAGAGTTGATAAAAAGAGAAAATTCTCAGTCGCTTCTCTTTTGAGAGTTTTGGGACTTGAAAAAGACGAAGATATCTTAAAGGCTTTTGAAGGCAATGAAGAGGCAGTTAAGACAATAAAAATTTCTATTGAAAAAGATCCAGCAAAATCAGCGCTCGAATCTTATATTGAAATATATAAGAGACTAAGAGATGGAGATTTAGCTACACCAGAAAATGCTAGAGATTTCATTACATCATTATTCTCACCAGAAAGATACGACATTTCTCCGGTTGGAAGATTTAGATTTAATAAGCGTTTCGGTATGGGGATGACAGACAAAGAATTGGAATTAAGAACGATAACTAACGCAGACATCGTGGCTATGATTAAGAATATAGTTCTATTGAACGGAGATCCAAATGCAAAAGCTGATGATATTGACCACTTGGGACAAAGAAGAGTTCGTTTCGTAGGTGAAATGCTTCAGCAAAAGTTTAGAGTTGGTATGACTCAAATCAAGAGAAACATTCAAGACAAAATGTCTGTTATAGATGTTGGTACAACAATGCCTATCCAGGTTATCAACCAAAGACCATTACAGGCTAGAGTGAAAGAATTTTTTACTGCAAACCAGCTTTCACAATTCATGAACCAAGAAAACGTGGTTGCAGAAGTAGAACACTTGAGAACTTTATCCGCACTTGGTCCTGGAGGTTTAACAAGAGAAAGAGCTGGCTTGGAAGTTCGAGACGTGCACACTTCTCACTATGGTAGAGTTTGTCCTATTCACACACCTGAAGGTCCAAACATTGGATTGATAGTTCACTTGGCTACTTATGCGAGAATCAATGAATTTGGAATAATAGAAACTCCATATGTTAAAGTAAAGAATGGAAAAATTACAAACGAAGTTGTTTACCTAAATGCTCTAGAAGAAGAAAAGAGTAACATTGCTCATGCCGGAGTAGCTTATGATGACAATGGAAATATAATCAAAGATAAGGTAGAAGCTAGAATAAAAACAAAACCAGGTATTATTCCTAGAGAAGAAGTTGAATATATAGATGTAGCTACAACTCAAGCTTTCTCATTGGCGACTTCGATGATTCCTTTCTTGGAACATAACGATGCACACAGAGCACTCATGGGAAGTAACATGCAGAAACAAGCATTACCTTGTGTAAACCCAGAAGCCCCATTAGTTGCCACAGGAATAGAAGAAAGAGTCAGTCGTGATTCAGGAAGATTAATAATCTCAGAAGTGAACGGAGAGGTTGTTTTTGTGGATGCAAAAAAGATAACAGTTAAAGATGATAAAGGAAAAGATCATAATTATCCGTTAGTTATTTTCTCAAGAACAAACAATTTCTCAGTATTTCACCAAAGACCATCTGTTTCATTGGGGGATAAGGTTAAAAAGGGAGACGTGCTTGCAGATACAAGTACTACTGTTGGAGGGCAAACAGCTTTGGGGCAAAATGTTCTTGTTGGATTTATGTCTTGGGCAGGTGCTAACTATGAGGACGCCATAATTCTTTCAGAAAGATTGGTTAAAGATAGTAAATTTACAAGTATATATGTCACAGAATTCGTATGTAATGTTCGTGATACAAAACTTGGACCAGAAATAACTACTAGAGATATTCCAAACGTTGGAGAAAATAAATTAAAAGATTTGGATGAAGACGGAATAATTGTTGTCGGAGCAGAAGTTAAAGAAAACGATATCTTGGTTGGTAAGATTACACCAAAAGGGGAAACAGAACTTACTCCAGAAGAAAGATTGTTGAGATCTATTTTCACCGAAAAAGCTCGAGACGTTAAAGATACTTCTCTTAGACTAGAACATGGTAAAAGAGGAAGAGTTATAGGAGTAAAGATATTCTCTAGAGATCAAGGTCACAACCTAGAATCAGGAATAATAAAGAGGATCGTTGTTGAAATTGCTCAATTAAGAAATATCTCAGTTGGAGACAAACTATCAGGACGCCACGGTAACAAAGGTGTTATCTCTTTGATATTGCCAGAAGAAGATATGCCTTACATGGCAGATGGTACACCACTGGATGTTATCTTGACACCACTTGGAGTTCCTTCACGTATGAACCTAGGACAGATTTTGGAAATGCACTTGGGATATGCAGCTAACACTCTAGGATACCAAGCTATCGTTCCTCCATTCACTTCCGCAACAGTTCCAGAAATTAAAGAAGAATTAGTAAAAGCAGGATTACCAGAAAGTGGAAAAGTAACATTATTTGATGGAAGAACAGGAGATGCTTTTGACCAAGACATTGCAATTGGTTATATGTACCTATTGAAACTTCACCACATGGTTGAAGATAAATTACACATGCGTTCTATCGGACCATACTCTTTGATTACTCAACAACCACTAGGAGGAAAAGCACAAGGCGGAGGACAGAGATTCGGAGAAATGGAGGTCTGGGCACTCGAAGGACATGGAGCTGCTTATACACTAAGAGAAATGTTAACTATTAAGTCTGATGATATTATGGGTCGTTCACAGGCTTTTGACTCAATAATTAAAGGAAATCCTATTGGTGAGCCAAACATCCCAGCATCCTTTAATGTTTTGTTAAATTATTTGAGAGGTTTAGCATTAGATGTAGAGCTTAAGAAATCTACGGAAAATAAAGATTAATAATTTATTTATTTAAAATTATGAAAACTATTGATACAACAAATTTTGATTCAATCTCTCTTAAGCTAGCATCACCAGAAGCCATTCGTGAATGGTCTTATGGAGAGGTTACAAAACCTGAAACAATTAACTATCGAACAGGAAGATCCGAAAGAAACGGATTGTTCGACGAGAGAATCTTTGGTCCAGAAAAAGACTATGAATGTTACTGTGGTAAATATCGAAGAATTAGATATAAAGATATCGTTTGTGAAAAATGTGGAGTTGAGGTAACTAAATCAATTGTTAGACGAGAGAGAATGGGCCACATTGAATTATCTTCACCTGTTGCTCACATCTGGTTTTTAAGAGGAGTTCCTTCCAGGATGTCTATTCTTTTAAACATAACAGTTAGCGACCTAGAAAAAGTAATTTATTTTGCTGGTTATATAATCACTAATGTATACGAAGAAGAAAAAGAAAGCATAATCAAGAATCTTGAAAGTGAATTTAAATCAAAAATAAAAAGCACTAACTCAGAAGAAGATAAAGAAAAACTAAAAGAACTTTTGCTTAATGCGAAGAAGGAAATAGGAGAAATAGTACCTGGAAAAGTTCTAAATGAAATTGCATATCACCATTTTGGACTAAAATATGGTAGTTGTTTTGAGGCTAATATTGGAGCTGAGGCAATTTACTCTTTGTTCAAAAATATGGATCTTGAAAAGGTTAAAGAAGAAACAGAAACTCTGATAAAGAAGGCTTCTAGAATAGACAAGGAAAAACTAGAAAAGAGATTATCTTTAATTCGATCTATGATTAGATCTTCTATTAGGCCTGAGTGGATGTTCTTAACAGCAATTCCTGTTATACCTCCAGCTCTCCGCCCTATGGTGGCACTTGATGGTGGAAGACACGCCACTTCAGACTTGAATGATCTTTATCGAAGAGTAATCAACAGAAATAATCGTTTGAGAAAATTAAAAGAGATAGGAGCACCTGATGTTATCTTGAGAAACGAGAAAAGAATTCTTCAAGAAGCTGTTGATGCTTTAATAGATAACTCAATCGCTAAACAAAATGACTCTCAGGCAATTTCTTCTTCTCAAAAGAGGGCGTTGAAATCATTGTCTGATAACTTAAAGTCAAAACAAGGTTTGTTCAGACAAAATCTTCTTGGTAAACGTGTAGACTATTCTGGACGTTCTGTAATTGTTGTTGGACCAAAACTAAAATTGGATCAATGTGGTTTGCCAAAACACATGGCACTAGAATTGTTTAGACCTTTCATTATTTCAAAACTATTAGAAACAGAGTTAGCCTTTAACATAAGAGGAGCTAACCGTTTGATAGAAGAAGGAATTCCAGAAGTTTGGGCAATATTGGAAGAAGTAATTAAGGGTAAATATGTTCTTTTGAACAGAGCTCCTACCTTGCACAGACTAGGTATCCAAGCTTTCAAACCTGTTTTAATTGAAGGAAATGCAATTCAAATACACCCACTTATCTGTAAAGGTTTCAACGCTGACTTCGACGGAGACCAAATGGCAGTTTATGTTCCTCTTTCAGAAAAAGCACAATGGGAATCTAAAAACTACATGGCTTCCAATAAAAACCTTCTAAACCCACAAGATGGAGCACCGATTGCTGTTCCTCGTTTGGATATTGTTCTAGGTTGTTACTGGATGACAAAAACAATGGAAGGAGAAAAAGGAGAAGGTATGTCATTTTCAAGTCCTAACCAGGCCATCACTGCTTATGATTTAGGAGCGATTACCTTTAGAGCAAAAATAAAAGTAATTGGAAGTGAAGACAAAATAAAATATCAAGTTTTTGAAGGTAAACCTTTTGAAACTACAGTAGGACGATTATTCTTTAACAGTGTTCTTCCTGATGATTTTCCTTATATCAACGAAGAGATAACAGCAAAGAGAATCCAAAACTTAGTTGATGAAGTTGTTGCTAAATATGGAATAGATCGAACTCCTCAAATTCTAGACAAGATTAAAGACTTCGGATACAAATATCTAACTCTTTCTGGAATCACATGGGGTATTGATAATGTAAAAATATCAAAAGAAAAACCAGACATAGTAGCAAGATACAAAAAAGAAGAAGAAAACATAAGAGAAAAATATGAAGAGGGATTATTGTCTGAAAGTGAAAAGAGTCAAAAAATAATTGAAGTTTGGGAACAAGCACAAAAGGAATTAGAAAAACTAGCCCCTAAGAGTTTGGATATTAGAAGTTCCACGTACGATTTGATCATTTCAGGAGCAAGAGGTAATAGTTCTCAACTAGCTCAAATGTGCGGAATGAAAGGTATTATTATTAACACCTCTGGAGAAAGAATCGACTTTCCAATTATCCCATCTTATATTGAAGGATTATCTCCACTTGAATATTTCATTACCACCCACGGTGCTAGAAAAGGTACAGCCGACACAGCTTTGAACACAGCTAAAGCGGGTTACTTAACTCGTCGTTTGGTAGACGTTGCTCAAGATGTCGTAGTTACCGACGAAGACTGTGGAACAAAGAAAGGTAAAAGAATCTATTCAGAAGATGGTAATTTTGCAAAACTTATTAATGGAAGAGTTCTACTAGAGGACATCAAAGGATCGGATGGAAAAGTTTTGTACAAAAAAGGAGAAATGATTAATAAGGAAGCTTCAAAAATAATCGAAAAAGAAGGAATAAAAGAAGCTTTTGTTAGAACTCCTTTAACTTGTGAGACAATCCACGGTGTATGTCAAAAATGTTATGGTTTGGATATGGGGAGAAATACGATGATTGAAAAAGGCCAAGCTGTCGGTATTATTGCGGCTCAAGCTATCGGAGAACCTGGAACACAGCTTACACTTAGAACTTTCCACTCAGGAGGAGTTGCTACTGTTGACATCACGACAGGTCTTCCAAGAGTTGAGGAAATTTTTGAAAGAAGAATTCCTAAAAATCCAGCCGTTGTTGCTATGACAGATGGAGAAGTTATAGACATTAAAAGCGATGGAAAAGAAAAAATAATTAAAGTTTTATCTGATTTAAAGGCAGACAATAAAGCAGGAACAAAAGCAGGAAACGAAGTTGAATATATTGTTCCTCCAAGAAGACAACCACTAGTAAAAATTGGGTCAAAAGTTCTAAAAGGAGATTTGTTAACAGATGGTTCTGCTGATATAAATGAAATTGTGAAATATGGCGGAGCAGAAAAAGCTGAGGAATACATAATAGATGAGGTTAACAAGGTTTATGATCTTCAAGGTGTTTCTATTTGTCAAAAACACTTGGAAATTATTATCAGACAAATGTTTTCTAGAAAGAAAATAAAAGAAGCTGGTGATACAACATTCTCTCCTGGAGAAATAGTTGAAAACGTAGAACTTATTGACGAAAATTCTCGAGTAGAAAAAGAAGGTGGTAAAAAAGCAGAAGCTGGAACTATCGTTTTGGGTATATCAGAAGTTTCTCTAACAACCAAGAGCTGGTTATCAGCCGCTTCATTCCAAAATACAAACAGAGTCTTGATAAATAACGCTGTAAGAGGAGGAGTAGACAACCTAAGAGGGTTAAAAGAAAATGTTATTGTTGGAGGATTGATTCCAGCAGGTACTGGTTTTGGAATAAAAAGAATAGTTGAAAAAGAAGAAGTATATGAAGATGGTGAGTCGTTTGAAGAATAATTCAAACAAAAATAAAAATGAACGACCTTGTTCAAAAAATTAAAGAAAGACTATCTATAGTAGACGTCGCTTCTTCTTACCTAAAACTGGAAAAAGCAGGTAAGAACTATAAAGCCAGGTGTCCTTTTCATAATGAAAAAACACCATCCTTTTTCATCTCTCCAGAAAGAAACTCGTACTACTGTTTTGGCTGTAATGCAAAAGGGGATATCTTTTCCTTCGTAGAACATTTTGAGGGCACTGATTTTATCGGTGCCCTCAAAGTGTTGGCCGAAAGAGCAGGTTTGCCGTTTAGCTTAAATAACAGCAACGATGAGACTTCTGTTCTTTACAAAATAATGGATGAGGCTACAAAGTTTTTTGAAGATAATTTATCAAAAAATAAAGAGGCATTAGATTATTTAATTAAAAGAGGTTTGAAAAAAAATTCAATTTCAAACTTTCGTATAGGTTACGCCAAAGAAGAGTGGGGAAGTTTGAATGATTATTTGCTGAAAAAAGGTTTTAAAACCAAAGACCTTGAATCGGTTGGTCTAATTAAAAAGAGTCAAAGTGGGAATCGATATTATGACAGATTTAGAGGGCGAATTATGTTTCCGATTAGTGATTCGTCTGGCAGAGTCATAGCTTTCTCGGGGAGATTCTTTAAAAAGGTAAATGAAGGTTCGGAGATAGAAGAAGCAAAGTATATAAATAGCCCAGACACACCTCTTTATAACAAATCGAATGTTCTTTATGGTTTGGATAAAGCCAAGAGTACTATCCGTAGTCGAGACTATACTATTGTCGTAGAAGGGCAAATGGATCTTATCTTGTCTCATCAGATAGGTTTTACTAATACTGTAGCAGTTTCCGGTACTGCTTTTACTGACTCAACAAAAAACAATGAAGATAAAATTAATAATCTTGGACTAGTTAAAAGATTATCTTCCAATGTAATTTTTGCCTACGACGGAGACGATGCAGGGATAAGGGCAGCTTATAGATCCAGTATGATTGCTTTATCTTTGGATATGCAAGTCAAAATAGCTTTTACTAGAGATGGTAAGGATCCAGCCGATACTATTTTAGAGGGTCAAGAAAAGTGGAAGAATATAATAAAAAATTCTACAGACACTATCCATTTTATTTTGAAAGATATTTGTGAAAAAACAGACAATAAAGAAAAAAGACGCAACCAGATAGAAGAGAAAATTTTTCCATTTCTAGTAATGATAACTAGCTCAATCAAAAGGTCTAATTATATAAAAGATATATATGAAAAAACAGGGATTCAAGAGGAGGCTATAATTAGAGATTTTAGAGATTATGAAAAAAAACAAGGGAATAAGGTTATCTTAGAAAACGGGGTAATACAAGAAAAAGATAAACCAAATTCTAGACAAGATAGTTTAAGCAAGAGATTATTCGCTATTTTGTTTTGGGAAGGGGAAAGCGAAGTAGATAAAGAGGTAATTAAAAAAACAAAGAATGATTTTATTAAATCGATTGGACAGGAAGAGTTTGAAAAAATGCAAAATCTTTACGAACCATTTTCAGAAAATTTGATCTATGAAGCTGAAAAATGGTATGAAAATAAGGACAATTTGCTAGATAAGGATATAGAGGAAATTGTTTTAAATCTTGAAGAAGAAATTTTAAATAATCAGTTGTATCTATTATTTATAAATATAAAAGAAAAAGAAAAAAGTGGTAAAAAAGAAGAGTTAGAACAAGAACTTATTAATTATCAAAAAATAGTCGAAAAAATAGAAAGTATTAAAAACCTTCGTATAAAATAAAAATATGCCAAACAAAAAAACTCAAACTAAAAAATCGAAATCTAAGACAACAAAAAAAGTTACAAAGACTATAAAAAAGCCTGTAAAAAAACCAGTTGCTAAGAAAAAAATTGTTAAGGTAAAAAAAGTTAAAAAGGTTACACCTAAAAAGGTTGTATTAAAAAAGGTAAAAAAACCAGTCCTTAAAACAAAAAAAAGTGTTACAAAACAAAAAGCTAAGCCGGCCGTAATTAAAAAGGCCGTTGAGCCAAAAACCAAAATTTCGGCTGACAAGAAGGCTTTAGAAATGGAAGCCAAATCAAATCTTATAATTGAAAAAGGTAAAAAGAGAGGTTTTATTACTTATGATGAAATAATAAAAATCTTCCCTGATATTGAAGATAACGTTTTATTCTTAGATGAACTTTATGAGAAATTAACAGTGGCAGGTATCGATGTCTTGGAAGGAGGAAATTTATTAGATATAGATGAAGATTTAAATAAGATAGCTCAGAAATACAGCAAGGACTCTCCTTCTTATGATTCTATTCAGATTTATTTAAAAGAAATAGGGCAATATCCTCTTATTCCTGCTAGCGAAGAAAGAAGCTTGGCTTATAGAATAGAAAAAGGAGATCAAGAAGCAAAAAATTTATTAGCAAGAGCTAACTTAAGATTGGTAGTTGCAATAGCTAAAAAGTATGTAGGGAGAAGCTCTGATTTAACACTGCTTGATTTAATTCAAGAGGGGAACTTGGGTTTGTTTAAGGCCGTAGAAAAATTCGATTGGTCCAAAGGATTTAAATTTTCTACATATGCGACTTGGTGGATTAGACAATCTATCACTAGAGCATTAGCAGATCAATCTAGAACAATCAGAATTCCTGTTCACATGGTGGAAACAATTTCCAAATATAAACAGGTAGTTAGAAGACTGTCTCAGGATCTAGGAAGAGAACCATTAATAGAAGAAATAGCTTCTGAGATGAACCTTGATATAGAGAAAATTCATGTCATAGAACAAATTAATCAAGATACTGTTTCTTTGGAACAACCTATTGGAGATGATGATGAAAAGTCTACTCGTGGAGAATTAATTGCTGATGATAAAATCTTGAGACCAGATCAAGAAACTTCTAGACGAATTTTGTCAGATCAAATAAAAGAAGTCTTAGACACTCTTAATCCAAAAGAAAGAAAAATACTCGAATTACGCTATGGTTTAAATGATGGAATTCAACATACCCTTGAAGAAGTTGGCCAAGAGTTTGGGGTGACAAGAGAAAGAATAAGACAAATAGAAGCAAAGGTGCATGAAAAACTAAGAAATAATGATAAGATAATTAGGCTTAGAAATTATTTTGATTAGCATTAAATTAAAAAACCCTCGATTGAGGGTTTTTTAATTTAATGTTTTTATAAACTTTCAGTAAAGGATTTTTGCTCTGCTGGTTTGTTCGAATCAAAAATTAGTTTAGAGTATTTCCAAAAGGCGTCATTACCTTTTATTTTAGCTACACATTCACCAACCATAGCTTTAGTCAAAGAGTCTTGTCCTAGTATAGGCATGTGTCTGAATGTCCATGAGACTTGTCCTTCTGATTCATTAACCACCTGCTCTAAGATAGAGTGAACTTTATTACAATAGCCACACTGATAGTCTGAGTATTCAATAATTTTAATAGGAGCTTTAGGGTTTCCATAAACGTGATCTCCTTCTTCATTTAACTCGATACCGCCTTCGTATGGTGTAGCTACACTTCCATTAGACATGTCGCTAATTATTTGTTTGAAATGTTCATAAGTTTCAGCTCCTCGTACTTCAGTTTTGAGTCCATTGTCTGAAGCTATAACCATATAAGGAGTACCAAAACCTTCTAGATTGGTTGCTTTTGAGACACTTGCAACAAACTTATTAGAAAGTTCCTCAGCGTTTAATCCCGTTAAACACTCAGTAATCTTTTCCTTAGAAATACCTAATTGTTGAGAAAGAGTTTTTTCTTTTTTCTCCACATTAACACCTCCTGATAATATTATTCCCACCATGACTAAAAACCCTGCAACTATAATAGCCATAGGGGTAGTTATTTTTACTTGTTTTTCTTCTTTTTGCATTCCTTAATTTTAACACATATTAAAAATAAAGCTAATTTGTTAGGGCATTGAAAAATAAGCATAAATATGGTATATTTGAATTCGTAATGAACGGGGTTTATAGCACAATTTTTTATGTTTTTTCCTTTATAGCTGTATATATACAGATATTTTTTTTAGTGACATTTTTAGAAAAAAGAAAAAAGATATATAAAAATCCTCCCGTTTTAGAGCTCAAATCTTACCCAACCGTTACTGTAGTTGTGCCTTGTTATAACGAAGCAGCGACAATCGACAAAACTGTTGCATCCTTATTAGAAATGGATTATCCAAAAGATAAGCTTAAACTCTTTTTGATTGATGATGGTAGTAAGGATAACACATGGGAAATAATAAAAAAATATGACAATGGAGAAAACATTTTTTCATTTACCAAGCAAAACGGTGGTAAACACACTGCTCTAAATTTTGCTTTAGAAAAGCAAAATTCTGAATTTTTTGGTTGTCTAGATTCTGACTCACTAGTTCATCCTCAAGCTTTAAAAAGAATAATGGGATATTTTGAAAGAGATCCTAGAACTATGGCTGTTTGCCCATCGATAATAGTTTATAACCCAAAAAACTTTATTCAACATGCTCAAAGTATAGAATATGACATGAGTATTTATACAAAAAAGATGCTCGGTTTTATGGGTGGAATACACGTTACTCCTGGACCGTTTTCTATTTTTAAAACTAAGGTTTTTGACGAACTAGGTCCATATCGAAAAGCTCACAATACTGAAGATCAAGAGATAGCACTTCGAATGCAGGAGCATGGTTACAAGATAGATCATTGTCCAGATGCCTATGTATACACAAGTACCCCAAATACTGTTGTGAAGTTGTACAAGCAAAGATTAAGATGGATATACGGTTTTATTAAGAATTTAATAGACTATAGACGTTTATTATTTAAAAAGAAATATGGAACAGTTGCACTCTTTACTCTTCCGTCAGGACTTGTTGGGGTTATAGGGGTTGTCTTTCTTTTTGTAAATGTTACTTGGAATATAATTAGATTTTTCAGGGAGAAAATTATAGAAATTCAAACTGTAGGGTGGGGTAATCTCTTTAAGTTTGGTGGCTTTAATTTTGATTGGTTTTTCTTTAATACAAAAGCAGTGTTGTTCTTTTCTCTAACAATGTATATACTAATAGTGATATCATTGCTGTTGGGTAGAAAGTTGGCTGAAAACAAAACTGGCTTTCCGGTATCAATATTTTATTATTTTATAATTTATAGTGTTGTCGCTCCTTTTTGGATGTTGAGGGCTTTATATAATGCCATCATATCTAAGGAATCAAGCTGGACGCTTGAAAGAAGAGTGAAAACAAAATAGTTTTTATATGGAAAACACAGAACATCATCACGAACCAAATGATTGGAAAAAATATACGATAGTCTTATTTATAACGCTTACGATTTTTATATCTGGACTATGGTTTTCAAATCATTTAAATAGCAAGAAAATAGCTCAGTTGAAATCTATAGAAAGTACGATATCTTTAGACTTGCTTTCTTCTGAAGTGCAGTATTCGTTGCTTGAGGAACAGTCTTGTAAAGATATTTCAAACTCAGTTCTATCCAAAGAGTTGAACTCATTAGCAGATAAAATTTCTTACAGTGAAAGTAATATCGGAGTAGACAACACTGATGTAGTTAGTCTAAAGAAATACTATTCTCTACTAGAGATTAAAGATTATCTTTTAATGAAAAAGATAACAGAGAGATGTGGAGAGAAATCTATTTTTGTTCTCTATTTCTATAAAAATGACAACTGTGAAGAATGTACTAAACAAGGATATGTATTAACTACCTTAAGAGAAAAATATCCTAACTTACGCGTATATTCTTTTGACTACAAACTAGATAATCCTGCAATTAAGGCTATGATTTCTATATATAAAGTTCCAGATAATCTCCCAGCCTTGGTTATTAATGGTAAGGTTCATAGTGGATTTAAGAGTATAGAAGAAATAGAAAAGACCTTTCCTGAACTTGAAAAAAGCGCCAAAGATACATCTTCTAAGGTGAAGACAACAACTAAAAAATAAAAAAATGAAAACCCTCAATACTGAGGGTTTTCATTTTTTATGTATAGTCGCCTTAGAGACTCGAACGTGAGGAAGCCTCTTCGCTTTAGTTATGCTTTGACATAACCTATATGTTTAATAATGAACTGCTTAACAGGCTTAAACAGAGAAGCCCTTCACTTTAGTTATGCTTTGACATAACCTATATACTTGTTATTGAGCCGCTTCAGAGACTCGAAGGTGAGGAAGCACTTCGCTTTAGTTATGCTTTGACATAACCTATATTTTTTTACTGAGCCGCTTCTCAGACTCGAACTGAGGACCTTCGCTTTACAAAAGCGTTGCTCTACCAACTGAGCTAAAGCGGCATAATTTTTAATTCGTTTATATATTAACCGAATTAAAAATTTTTTTCAAGTTAATCGTCACTTACTTCCTTTTCTATTCTTTCTTTTATCCTGCGTATTTTAATTTTGGATTCAAGGATTGCTTTGCCTACAAAAGTTTTCTTTGTGCTCTCTTTCTTCTCAAAGAATTTGTGTATTCTAGGAGAATTTTTTTGAATCCATTTGTTAGTCTTTGCTTTTATTTTGAACCAACATTTAGCTCCGGATAAGATCAACCATTGAACTATATGCTTGGTCAAATATAGCATAATCTTTTCAATATGTCGAAAATATAGTTCAGGTGGTAATTTTCTCTGAGCAGAAAACTTATCCTTTTCAGCTTTGTCTATTTGCCAAGCTCTATAATATAGCATACCAGCTAGAGCCACGGTAGATAGAATGAAGATTACGATTAAAATAGTCATATTGCTTAGTTTATAGCTTCAGCTATAAAAGAATTTAGTTTAGCGTTATTTGTTTCTAGGAGCTTTTCTACCGTTATTTCGCTATTCTTTATATATGACTGGCTCATTAATGTGATTTCAGAGAAATAAGTGTTGATTTTACCGTCTAACATTTTTTTCTTTATCTCTTCTGGTTTGTCTGAAGAAGCAACTTCTTTTTCGTATACTTCTATAACTTTCTTTTTGTCTTCCTCTGTAATATCTTCTTTTTTAATATAAACAGGTTTCATTGCTGCGATATGCATTGCTATATCTCTAGCTAGTTCTTTGCTTCCTCCAGTAAGAGATACAACAACTGCGTTTTTTGTACTGTGAGCGTAAACGCCGATAACTTCTCCGGTAATTTCCTCAATTTTTCCGAGTTCAATTTTTTCTCCAACTTTTTGTACAACCTCACTAATTATTTCAGGAGATTTTGCTTTCATACTTTCGACTCCTTCTGACATTGCCATATCTGCTAATTTGTTAGCAAGATTAATAAAATCTTCGTTTTTGGCCACAAAGTCAGTTTCAGTTCTAAGGCTAAACAAAAGGGCTTTTCCGTCTGACTCTTTAACTAAAACCAATCCATCCTTAGCATTTCTTTCTTCTTTTTTTAGGGCGATACTGCTAGATTTATTCTTAAGAATAATCAAAGCTTTTTCCATGTCTCCCTCTGCTTCTTCTAAGGCATTTTTACATTGCATAACAGAAACTCCTGTTCTGTCTCTTAATTCTTTAACTAATTCTGCGGTTATTTGTATAGTCATATTTTTTAAAAATTAACTAATAATTCTATTTTAAACCTTGAGAACCTTTTGTATAAGCTTCTTTAATTTTATTTAAAAAGAAAGTTATACTTGAAACAGAAGCATCGTTAGCTACGATAGGGTAATCAACTTCTCTTAAGTTGCAGTCAGTATTTAATATAGCAATTACTGGCAATCCCATTTTTTGGGCCTCAGTAACAGCGATTGCTTCTTTTTTAGGATCTATAACAACTACAGCATCAGGAGTTTTTGTAATAGAAGTAAGACCTTGAAAATTCTTTGTCATGTCCTCCATTTCTTTTGCGATAAGTAACTTTTCTTTTTTTGTATATTTATCTAAATCTCCTTTTTCTTTTTGAGATCTTAAATCTAGCAATTTAGTGATTCTTTTTCTAATTTCTGGATAATTAGTTAAAGTTCCACCAACCCATCTTTCAGAGATGTATGGCATGTTAAGAGACAATGCTGTCTCTACTATTTGTTGTCTAGCTTCAGGTTTTGTACCGATAAATAAAATAGTTTTACCAGAAGAAGCTAGCCCTGATATAAATTCAGTTGCTTTATCAAGTAAGATTTCTGTTTTTTCGATATTTATTATATCTACTCCATTTTTAGTAGTGAAGATATAAGGTAAAACAGAAGGGTGTCGACGACTTTTGGAGTATCCATAGTGTACTCCTGATTGAAACATTTCTTCTACAATATTTTGTGAACTCATATTTTATGATTAATTAATTACCCTAGTTAAAGGGGTGTTTATAATAGTCCGTTTTGAAGCATTCCAGCTCGCCCCTTCCTAAAAGGGTCGGTTTTATCTCCAAAAAAGAGGGGATAAAACATTTACAGCCCGATAAATCGGACCACGGAACTGAGAAATATAATAACAGAAAAACCATTATTTTGCAACCTTGTATTTTTGACTAGTCCTGTTTTTTAAGGTAAGATAGGTTTTATGGAACAATCTAAGTTTGAGAACAAAAAAATTACAACACGAGCCGAAGATTATAGTCTTTGGTATCAAGATGTTATAGAAGCTGCTGATTTGGCTGAGAGTGCCCCAGTTAAAGGATGTATGATAATAAAGCCAGGAGGTTATGCTCTTTGGGAGAAAACTCAAAAGATTTTAGATGAAAAATTTAAATCAACGGGTGTTGAAAATGCTTATTTCCCGATGTTGATACCTGAAAAATTATTAAAAAGAGAGGAAGAGCACGTTGAAGGATTCGCACCTGAAGTTGCAGTTGTTACTCATGCTGGTGGAAAGAAGCTTGAGGAACCCCTAATTCTTAGACCAACATCAGAAACAATAATGTATGAAGTCTTTTCTAAGTGGGTGCGTTCGCATCGAGACTTGCCTTTGTTAATAAATCAATGGGCTAATGTTATAAGATGGGAAATGAGAACCAGACTTTTCTTGAGGACAACTGAATTCTTGTGGCAAGAAGGTCACACGGTTCATGCTACATATGAGGAAGCAGAGGCGAGAGTTCTGCAAATGCTAGAAATTTATCGAGACTTTGCAGAAAACTACATGGCCATACCTGTAATCCCAGGAAAGAAATCAGAAGCAGAAAAATTCGCTGGCGCTAGTGGAACTTATACCATTGAAGCAATGATGCAAGACGGAAAGGCATTACAGTTTGCTACTTCACACAACTTAGGACAAAACTTTTCCAAGGTTTTTGACGTTACTTTTCTAGATGATAAAAGTCAAAAACAATATGCTTGGCAAACAAGTTGGGGTCTATCTACTCGAGTTATTGGAGGATTGATTATGACTCATAGTGATGATAAAGGTTTGGTACTACCACCTAAGATCGCTCCAATTCAAGTAGTAATAATACCTATAATTCCAAAAGAATGGGATAAACAACTAGTAGACGAAGAGACAAAGACTATCCACGCTAATTTATTGTCAAAAGGTATAAGTGTCAAAATAGATGATAGAGATTTGAGACCTGGAGAAAAATTCTATGAATGGGAGAAAAAGGGTATCCCTGTTCGAATAGAAATAGGTCCAAAAGACTTAGCAAATAACAGTGTAGTTATGGCTAGAAGAGATACAGGAGAAAAGAAATCTGTAAGTTTACCAGATTTGTCTGAGACGGTAGAAAGTACTTTGGAAATGATACAAAACAGTCTTTATGAAAAAGCCAAAAATAGACTCAATGATAATACTGTAAGAGTGGATTCTTGGGAAGATTTCAAGAAAGCTATAGATGATAATAAGTTTGTTATGGCACATTGGTCTGGCGATCAAGATGTTGAAATGGCGATCAAGGAAGAAACAGGAGCAACAGTACGTTGTTTTCCAATAGGACAAGAATCAGAAGAAGGAAAATGTGTTAAGTCGGGTAAAAAATCAATAGGACGAGTTTTGTTCGCAAAATCATATTAAATTATGTTAAAAAAATTTTACAGAATGTTTTCTAATGATATCGGAATTGACCTAGGGACAGCAAATACTCTAGTTTATTTGAGAGGTCATGGAATAGTAATAAGTGAACCTTCTGTAGTGGTAGTAAATCAAAAAACAGGTCAAATCGTGGCTGTAGGGAATGAAGCAAAACAAATGCTAGGACGTACTCCTGGACATATTAGAGCCGTGAGACCAATTGTAGATGGTGTTATTTCGGATTTTGAAGTAACAGAAGAAATGATTACTTATCTAATAAATAAAACAGAAAAAATTTCTAAAAAAATTATTCACCCTCGAGTAGTGGTTGGAGTTCCTACTGGGATTACCAATGTTGAAATCAGAGCGGTAGAAGATGCGGCTAGATCTGCAGGGGCTAGAGAAGTTTATATAGTAGAGGAACCAATGGCTGCAGCAATTGGGATAAGATTGCCGGTAAAAGAAGCCGTAGGATCAGTGATAGTTGATATTGGAGGAGGAACGACGGATGTTGCTGTAATATCACTTTCTGGAGTTGTTTGTTCAAAGAATATAAAAGTAGCGGGGGATCTTTTAAACTCTGACATTGCCAATTACATGAAGGACGAGTTTAAACTTCTTATCGGAGAAAGGACAGCAGAAAACGTAAAAATTGCGATAGGAACAGTAATAGAAAGTGAACCAATGGAAGCTGAAGTTCGGGGTAGAGATTTGGTTACAGGATTGCCTCGACAAGTTATTGTCACAGATTCTGATATAAGAGAAGCTATCATGCCTTCAATTATGACACTGCTCGATGGAATAAAAGAAGTTCTTGAAACAACACCACCTGAATTATTGTCTGATATTATCAATCGAGGTTTGGTATTGTCTGGTGGGGGAGCACTTATAAGAGGATTTGATGTTTTGTTGAGAAATACACTTAAAATACCTGTTTATTCAGCAGAAGATCCATTAACAGCCGTAGCGAGAGGTGCTGGAATAATTTTAGATGACTTTGATTCGTATAAGGAAGTATTGTTAAACACAGATGATGCTCAAGTACCAAGATAAAAATAAAATAAGAAAAAATAAAAAATCTATTACCGGTATAATAGTTTTGGTTTTATTTTTCTTAGTTACAGCTTTGGGTGCATGGAGTTTTATCCGTGGCCCTATTAATTTTGTTAGTCGTCCGTTTTTAATGATTGGTGACTGGTTTTCTCGTGGTTTTAATAATATAGAATTTTATTTTGATTCAAAAAAAGAATTGTCCAATCAAAATGTTTTACTAAATGAAGAAAACTTATCTCTAAAAGCTAAACTAGAAGATTATTCAATTTTGGAAAATGAAAATGAAGAATTAAAAAATATCTTAAATAGAACTAAAAAAATAAATAATTATGTGCTTGCTAATATCTTAACTAAACCAAACCGTTCTTTGTACGATTCAGTAATTTTGGATATAGGTAAAAAGGATAGTTTAGAGATAGGGGATATGGCCTATGCTTATGGAGAAATTCCAGTAGGAAAAATATCCGAAGTCTATGAAAATTCATCTCTCCTAACCTTTTTCTCAAGTCCTGGATTGAAAACAGAAGGTTTTATTAATGAAGTAAACGCAACCATTGAATTGGTGGGTAGAGGGGGAGGTAATTTTGAAGCAATAATTCCTGTAGACTTGAGCCTAGAAAAAGACACCATTATTTATTTTCCAGAATACAATTCTCAGGTTTTAGCTAAAATAGTTGAAACAATTTCTAATCCTAGTGACCCATTTAAAAAAGTAATTTTAGTATCTCCTGTAAGTTTAGAAAGTTTAAAATGGGTTCAAGTTAAGACAAATTAATGAGTGCTTTTAATTTTAAAATAGAAAAAAAAATAGAAGGGGCTTTGGGGCGGGCTGGTGTTTTATCTACACCACACGGAGACATACTGACACCTTCTTTTGTTGTTGTCGGAACCAAGGCAACGGTTAAAAGTGTTTTACCAGAAAATCTAGTAGAAAATGGTATACAGGTGGTTCTATCAAATACCTATCACTTATATTTACAGCCCGGAGACGAGCTAATTAAAAAAGCAGGAGGATTACATCAGTTTATGAATTGGCATGGACCTATGATGACAGACTCTGGAGGGTTTCAAGTTTTTTCTTTAGGAGCAGCTTATGGTAAAGAATTATCCAAAGTTGTTTCTATTAGTGATCCAAGCTTACTTATTACTGAGAGGTCTTCAGCCGATGATGGAGTTCCAAAATTAGCAACAATTGGTAATGATGGAGTTTCTTTTAGATCTCACATAGATGGTTCTTTACATTATATTACCCCTGAAAAATCAATAGAAATACAACATAATTTAGGGGCCGATATAATGTTTGCTTTTGATGAATGTACTTCACCTGTTGAAAACAACAGATATCAAGAAGAGGCTTTGTTCCGTACTCATGCATGGGCAAAGAGGAGTCTAAAAAAGCATTTAGAATTGGAAAAAGAAAAAATTTCACAAAAAGAAGGTGATGGTGTTTCTGCGATAAAACCTCAAGCCCTTTTTGGTATAGTTCAAGGTGGTAGAAATGAAGAACTTCGTAAAAGGTCAGCAAAAGAGGTGTCGGAAATGCAAATAGACGGAAAAGGTTTTGATGGTTTTGGAATAGGAGGAAGCTTTGCCAAAGAAGACATGTCGACAGCTTGTAAGTGGGTTAATGAAATTTTACCTGAAGATAAACCAAGACACCTACTTGGCATAGGGGAACCAGAAGATTTATTTATGGGGGTAGAAAACGGAGTGGATCTTTTTGACTGTGTGGGGCCAACACGAATAGCTAGAAATGGAAGTTTGTTTACCCGATTTGGGAAAATAAATTTGTTAAATGAAAAATATAAAAACGATTTTTCTTCCGTAGAAGACGATTGTAATTGTAGTACTTGTAAAAATTATACAAAAGCATATTTGTCACACTTGTTTAGGTCTAAAGAAATGTTGGGAGCAACACTGGCTACTATTCATAATGTTTATTTTATAAACAAGCTCGTTCAAGACATGCGAACGTCTATATTAGAAAATAGGTTTACTGAGTTTAAAAATAGTTTTTTAAAAGATTACCAGAAATAAAAAAGGATCGTACACACAGCACGAGGCGTACGATCCTGGGGAACTTTTTGTGGGGCCTGCGCTTATAACTGGCCCTATTTTGTAAAACATACAGTAGTTTTGTAAAAAGGAAAACCTCAAATAAATAAAGAACATTCAGCACCTATAACTACTTAAGAACAAATTCAAAACTACTGTAGTTTGTTTATATAATTATAGCAAATTAAATTTAAAAAGTCAAATAGAAAAATGAAAGCAAAAATTACCCTTATATGCTAAGATATTATTAGTTTTATGTCCAAAAACATTTTCAAACTTAAGAGTTCATACTCTCCGGCTGGAGACCCCAGAAGTAAATTTTTAAAACGAATGCTTTTAAAAATTACAACGGGGCGGGAGGTGATAGCATAGTTTTAATTTTATGTCCAAAAACATTTTCAAACTTAAGAGTTCATACTCTCCGGCTGGAGACCAGCCGAAAGCCATTTTAGAGTTGCTTGATGGTCTAAAAAAGGGGATGGAAAAACAAACTTTGTTGGGAGCAACAGGAACGGGTAAAACTTTTACCGTGGCAAATGTAATAGAAAAATGGAATAAACCAGTCTTGGTTATAGCTCACAACAAAACTCTTGCAGCTCAACTTGCACAAGAATTTAAAGAATTTTTTCCAGATGCAGCAGTTCACTACTTCGTTTCTTATTATGATTATTATCAACCAGAGGCGTATATGCCAATCTCTGATACGTATATTGAGAAGGATGCTCAGATTAATAAAGAAATAGATCGCCTAAGACATGCCACAACCCAATCCCTTTTAACAAGAAAAGATGTGATTATCGTGGCTTCTGTGTCTTGTATTTACGGACTCGGTTCTCCCTCGGAATACGAAAAAGTAAACTTAAGACTAGAAAAAGGAATGACTTTAGATCGATTAGGATTGATGCGAAAACTTATTGAGATTCATTTTGAAAGAACTAATGCGGATTTAAATCCTGGTTCTTTTAGATCTATTGGCTCAAAAGTAGAAATAATGCCTGTTTCAGATAATTTCATTTTTCAGGTTGAATTTTCTGGTAATAAAATTTCAAAAATATCAAAAGTAGACCCTGTTTCTTCAAAAGTTTTGGATGAACCAGAAAACATTTTTATTTTTCCCGCAAAGCATTTTATAACAGAGAAAAAACAAGTCGAGATTGCTATTAAGGATATAAAAAAAGAATTAAATGATCAGGTTAAAAAATTTGAAAAAGAAGGAAAACTTTTAGAGGCTGAAAGA
>Ga0209099_1001474_pt1 | contig 23291 bp, 15 predicted proteins | sample AD_JPNHW2_MetaG_FD_184430 | JGI IMG/M metagenome (GOLD analysis project Ga0209099, IMG submission 184430) | Active sludge microbial communities of municipal wastewater-treating anaerobic digesters from Japan - AD_JPNHW2_MetaG (SPAdes) (version 2) | ecosystem: Engineered > Bioreactor > Anaerobic... | reverse complement strand
CGCCAGCGCAAGCCCCTTGTGGTAATATGCGTCCCCGTTTTTTGGATCGATCTCCAGCAGCACCTCAAAGACATGAATTGCCCCCTCGGACCGGTTGATCTTTTCCAGGGAGAGGCCTTTGTAGTAAAATGCTTCAGTGCTCCGCTGGTTCAGCCCGATGGCATTGTCGAAGGCATCGATAGCATCCTGGTACCTCCCGAGATCGAAGAAGCTCCGCCCGCATTTGATCCATCCCTCCTCCTGCTCCGGGTTGATCCGGAGGGACTTTTTATAGGAGACCACGGCTTCTTCCGTCTTGCCCAGCCGGTTTAAGGCATCTCCCTTGCGCATCCAGATCTCATACAGCGCCGGGTTGATGTCCAGTGCGCGGGTGTACGAGAGGATTGCATCCTGTATCTTCCCCAGATCGCAGAGCACATCGGCTTTTTTTACCCAGCCTTCGGCAAGGTTGGCGTTGATCTCCAGCGCCTTGCTGTACGCAAGGATGGACTCCTGCTTTTTACCCAGGCTGGACAGGGAATTGCCTTTCTGCATCCAGATATCGATCAGGGCCGGGTTCAGGGAGAGGATACGGTCATCGGTTTCAATAGTCTCCAAAAACCGGCCGAGCGCATAGAGCGATCCCGAGCGACAGATGAGGGCTTCGATCAGGGAGGGGTTGGATGCCAGGCTCCTGTCCAGCGCCCCGATGGCATCCTCATGCCGGTTTATTGCCGCAAGTGCAATACCCTTGTACATGTATGCGTCCATGATGCCCGGATCCAGGGAGAGCGCCTTGTCAAGAGAACTGATCGCTTCCCCGTACTGTTTCAGCTGGAGCTGGGCCAGGCCCAGGTAGTAGTACGTGAACGCATGGGAGGCATCGAATTCAAGCGCCTTGTTAAATGCCCCGACTGCTTCCTCCATCTGTTCGGTCTGGATTAACGCAATCCCGCGATAATGATGCGCCAGTGCATTCCGGGGATTGATCTTCAGCGACTGGTCAAACGCCCGGATGGATTCGGGATACCGTTCCCTGCCGGCAAGGGCGATACCCAGGTAGTACAGGCTTTCTGCATTATCCGGTTCGAGCGCAAGGGCTTTCTCAAACGCCGCAATTGCATCGTCATATTTTTCCCGCTGGGCAAGGGCAACGCCTTTATTGAACAGGATCTGGGCGTTATCCGGTGAGAGTTCCAGGGCCCGGTCATAGGATACCACGGCTTCAAGGGGTTTTCCGAGCCGGGCAAGAGCCTTTCCTTTCTCGAAAAATGCGGGGGAGCACCTGCGGTTGATCTCAAGAACCCTGTCAAAAGCGCGGATGGCATCTTCCATGTTATCAGAACCTGCGTCTGCTATCCCCAGGTAATACCACGACCACAGATTCCGTGGATCGTTCTTTGCGGCTTCGGCAAGAACGGTTATTGCTTCCGCATTCCTGCCCAGCCGGAGGAGGGACCTCCCTTTACGGGTTGCAGCTTCCGCATTTTTCGGGTTTTTCAACAACTCGTGTTCGAATTCGGTGATCGCCTCTTCGTCAGCACCTGTTTTTGCAAGAGCGATCCCGTCGTGCAGGGAGATATGCGCAAGGGCAGGGTCGTATTCCTTTGCGGTGGTAAATACCTGGTGCGCGTCCTGGTACCGTTCCAGGTGCATCAGTGCGAGTCCTTTCTGGTACAGGGCATTCGCGTTCTGGGGGGAGACCAGGAGCAGCTGGTTGAGAACCGCAATCGCCTCATCGTATCTGCCGAGCTCGTTCAGGGTTGTCCCGGTATAGAAAAGCGCAGGGGTATTTTCCGGTTCCCGTTCAGTTACCGCATGGAATGCGTTCACGGCATCTTCCGGTTTTTTGAGGTCAAGGAAGACCAGGCCCCGGTGGAACTGGGCATCCATACACCCGGGATCCAGCTGAAGCACCCCGTCAAATGATGCCAGGGCCTTGTCATATTTCTTCAGGTTGAAGAGGGCAACCCCTCTTTTGTAGAGGATATCCCGGTTACCGGGCTCCATTTCCAGGGCCCGGTCAAAGGAATCCAGGGCTTCCATGGGTTTCTGGAGGGATAAGCAGGCGTCAGCTTTTGCCGACCAGGCCCGGGTGCACGAAGGATCGATCTCGAGCGTCTTTTCAAACGACCGGACCGCCTCCAGGTGACGGCCGGTATGGGAGAGGGCGATACCCTTGTAGTACCAGACCTGGGGATTTTGGGGTTCTTCTTCGAGCACGCGGTTGAACACCGCAACAGCGTCATCGGATTTCTCAAGGTTGGTGAGTACGATACCTTTCCTGATCGCGGCCTCGGTCAGTCCGGGGTTTAAGAGGAGCGCTTTGTCAAAGGCAGTGACGGCTTCCTCATCTGCATCGAGGCTGATGAGGGCGATCCCCTTGTAGAGCCATGCATCGGCAAGGGAAGGGTTCAGGTCCAGTGCCTCATCAAAGGTCTGAGATGCCTCCTGGAAACGCGAGAGGTGGAGGAGAGCAACGGCTTTCTCATAGATCGCTGCCGTATACTGGGGGGAGATGGCAAGCAGGGTGTCAAAGGCCGCTATCGCATCCGGGTAACGCTGGACCTGCACGAGTGCCGAGCCCCGGTGGTACAGCGCAAGGATATAGGTAGGATCGATCTCCAGCGCACGGTCGAACGCGTCTATGGCCTCTTCATAACGGTCGAGCCCGGTGTAGGCGATACCCTGGTAGTAAAAGGCATTGACATAGTTGGGATTGATATTCAGGGCGTACCCGAAGGCATCGATCGCGTCCTCGAACCGCTCAATCTTGAGGAGCGCGATTCCCTTGTCATAGAACGATTGCGCATACGCAGGCCTGAGCCTGATGCTTTCATCGAATGCAGCTATCGCGTCCTCGTACCTGCCGGTCTTCACCAGCAGGGTACCTTTCTGGTGGTACGCCTGGGCATTACCCTGGTCCTCGGAAAGGGTCCGGTCAAACGCGGTAATGGCCTCCTCGTTCTTTCCGAGCTTGGCAAGCGCGAAACCTTTCTGGTACTGGGCCTCGGTATAATCGGGGCTGATCGTCAGCGCCCGGTCGTAGGAAGCAACCGCTTCTGCAAAACGCCCGAGGTTGGTATACGACAACCCTTCCTGAAATGCTGCAGAAGCGCATCCGGGATCCAGGGCAAGGACCTGTTCGAACGATTCGATAGATTCCTTGAGCCGTCCCAGTTTTGCACAGGCAAGTCCCGTGTAGTAGAGCGATCCTGCATGATCCTGCCGGATGCTTAATCCCTTGCCAAACGCATCCAGCGCATCCTCGTACCGGCTCAGGTGGATGCAGGCAACACCTTTCTTGTACCATGCATCGGCATTCCCGGGTGAGAGGGAGAGAGATTTCTCAAAATCAGGAACGGCCTCACGGTATTTTTCCTGGCGCAGGTACGCAATTCCCCGGTGATAATACGCCGGGGCACTGGACGGGTTTAGGGTGAGATTTTTTGAAAACGCATCAACAGCATCCGGATAATGAGCAAGCTGGAGGTCTGCCAGGCCCAGGTAAAACCAGGTATCGGCAATCTCCGGATCCAGGTCCAGCGCCTGTTTTAATGCTGTAACTGCTTCCTCAACGTTCCCGGTCTTGAACTGGGAGATACCCTTGAGCGTCCAGATATCGGCATGTTCCGGTTCCGTTGCAAGGAACATGTCCGCAGCCCTGACCGCTTCCTCGTTTTTTTCCTGTTTGGCAAGGATGAAACTGCGGTAATACCAGACCCACGTGTCGGAGGGGTCGATGGTATTTGCCTTGTCAAATGCCTCAAGTGCATCGTCGTACCTCCCCAGATCGTACAAAGAGATACCCTTGTTATAGAATGCCTTGGCATAATTGGGCACGACATCGATTGCCCTGTCATAGGAAGCGATTGCCTCGGCATGCCGCCCGAGGTCTGCGAGCGCAATTCCCTTGTTGTAATGGACCTTGGCATGCTGCGGGTCTACCATGAGAGCATGGTCGTAGGCGCTGATCGCCTCCTTGAACCGGCCCAGTTCGTACAGGGCAATTCCCTTGAGGATCCAGCCTTCGGCATTGTCAACTTTCAGCGCGAGGAGCCGGTCACAGGTTTCCAGGGCCTCCTCGTTTCTCCCCATCTGGGCGAGCGTGGCCGCTTTATTGTACAACGTATCCGGATCCGCAGGTTCCAGCAAGGAGGCCTCATCGTATGCTGCGATTGCATCATCGAATTTTCCCAGGTCATAGAGTGCAATACCTTTGAAATAATGGGCTTTTGCAAGCCGGGGGTACAGGGCGAGACCCCGGTCAAACATAACGATGGCTTCCTGGAACCTGCCAAGATCGTAGAGTTCGATGCCCTGCCGCAATAATGCTTCTGCATCACTCCTATTATTCATGGAATTGGATACCTCTTGCTGTTGTGTCGGCTGCCGATGGAAAATGCCGAACTGATCATACTGATATAAAGGTTGCAGTCCGGCGCCATATACCCTTTCCGGTACTATCAGTAGATGTGAGTCACTGATTTGTTAATAGTATTTTTATACACCCGGGCGTTTTTTTTCGCTTTACCGGGTGTTTATTATGAACCGCTCATATGCCGGATGACCCGGGCAAGCCGGCCCATGCCGGTGATAATGTTTTCGTCAGTGGAATTGGAGAAATTCAGCCGCATCGTGTCGGTGCCTCCCCCGTCCACATAGAAGGGCATCCCGGGAAGGACAGCAACGTGCTCCTTTAACGCCTGTTCGAACACTTCCATGGACGAACAGCCCTTGGGGAGTGTCATCCAGATGAACATGCCGCCGAGGGGGTGCGTCCAGGTGACCGTTTCCGGAAATTCTTCCTCAAGCATCCTTATCATCACATCCCGCTGGTGCCGGTATACCGCCCGGATTTTCCGGATATGGCTTTCGATATCGTTATGGAGAAGGTACTCGTATGCTATCCGCTGTGAAAGGTAATTCGAGTGGAGATCGGATGCCTGTTTGGCGATTACCAGCTGTTCCATGATCGCCGGTGGTGCGACGACCCAGCCCATCCGCATGCCGGGGGCGAGGATCTTGGAGAAGGATCCGGTGATGATGGTCTGGTGAGGCAAAAACGTGCGCATCGATGGCAGGGAGGTGCCGGAGAAATTCAGTTCCCCGTACGCGTCATCCTCCGCAAACAACACTCCCTTTTTTTTAAGAACCTCTGCCAGCTCCTTTCGTCTCTCTTCCGAATAGGTGATCCCGGACGGGTTCTGCGAGTTCGGGACACCGTAGAACAACCTGACGGGATATGAATGGCAGGTCTTGTCAAGCAGGGAAGTATCCGGGCCGTCCTCCCTGAGGGGGACCGGGTGGAACTCCGGCTCGTACAAGGAGAATGCCTGGATCGCACCCAGGTATCCCGGGCGCTCGATTGCAATATGGTCGCCGGCACCGATGAGGACCTTGCCGATAAGGTCAAGGCACTGTTGCGACCCGTTGGTTATCAGGATCTCGTCCGGGGATATATCAAGGCCCAGCCGTTTCTTATACCGGTCGGCGATGAACTGCCGCAGCGGGAAATAGCCTTCCGTAGTCGAATACTGTAATGCACACGGGCCGTCCTGTTCCAGTACTGAATCGGATGCAATGCGGATTCCCCCGACATCAATCAGGGAGGGACTGGGGAGACCCCCGGCGAACGAGATGATCTCCGGCCTCTCCGTGACCTTGAGGATCTCGCGGATGAACGATTTTGGTGTTTTTGCCATACGGGGTGCAAAGATATACCGTTGAGCGGTGAGCGTATCCTTGCCTTGGAGAGCGATGTGCTGACTCATGGTAAACCTGACGGGCTCTTTATTAATTCGGTGGAAAACAGGATAAAATGATCCGTTCACCATAACAATCTGTATCGCCCGGCAGTGTCTGAAAACATTTCAGAACCCGCCGGCAAAGAGGGCCGCCGTACACCCCCAATTCTCTGTCTTCCGGGTTATGCAATTACCCCCAGGCAACAGCCTGTCAAAGAATGCGACTGATGCTCAATGACTGAACGCTGTTTCTCTCTGGAGCGGACCGCTTTATCTTCCCGGACTCCTGCTGAACAAGTGCATTTCGACATATTTATAATTATTTACATCCAAAATCCCGTGCCGAATCTCATGCTCTGAGCGGGATTTTTGTAGTAGAATCTGTGAGGAGATCCCATTTATCCGGGCCTCTGTTTGGACAGGGCATGTGCACCGGCAATTGTGCTTTAAGCGCTTTCGATAAAAAAGGGATGAAAATGAGGAACCTTATCGCAGTTTTTATTATAATTATTCTGATTGCTATGGTGGCTGCACCCGCCTCAGCGGCAGATGTTACAGTACCCAGCAGCCTCCGGCAATGGGATGTCCATAATATCTGGAATGCCATCCTGAATCTGCAAAGCCAGATTAATACGATCAAACTGAAAGCCGGCCCAACCGGGCCAACCGGACCTGCCGGTGCAACCGGACCAACCGGGCCCGCTGGAGCAACGGGAGCGGTGGGGCCGGCCGGGCCTGCCGGGGCAAATGGGCCTGCCGGGGCAACCGGACCTGCCGGGGCATCCGGTGCGATGGGACCAACCGGAGCACAGGGAATCCCGGGTGTGGCCGGATCTGCCGGGCCGACCGGAGCTACAGGGGCAACCGGACCTACGGGGACCAGTGTTCCGGATGTACGCTTCGGCACCAATACGAACCAGGCGAACGAGGGGCTCAGCGGGCCCTATTGCATGCTGGGCGAGATCAAACTTACGGCAAGCTCAGTGGCAAGCGGGATGAAGGCAGACGGCCGGCTCCTCCAGATTTCTCAGCACTCGGCGCTTTACTCGATGTACGGGACGCGGTTCGGTGGAGATGGTCAGACGACGTTCGCTATCCCCGACCTGCGCAGCGCTGCGCCGAACGGGACCACATACAGCATCTGCACGACAGGGGACTACCCCTCGGCCGATTAGCGGGAGAGACCGGCTCCGGGCATGGTTCCCGGCATCTCTCTTTTTTTGATAATGCCAGATGGTATGCCGGATGCGATGCACCGGGCACTTCCTGAAATGATCAGGAAGCGGGGTACTTTCAAACAGAGCCCGTATATTACCTTCCTTTAACAACCCAAGGGCGCAGAACACGGCCAGATCTTTGCCAGCTGATTGCGTTCCGGTACAGCGGGATGTTCTTACCTGTTTACTGCATTACCGGGCACCCGGGTATATGTATTCGTTCCCCGGCAGAGATGAGCTGCTGGTGGTACCCGGATAATGTTCTGCGTAACCCAATAATCAGGGAATATTCCGTCATGGGCCGGGCACTGCCTGCAAGAATGGAGAAGCGGGAGTCCTCAAAGCACAGCCGACATCCTGTTCCCGTTCGGATTATAGGCGCACGGCAAATCCGCAACCCGCTCATAAACTATAAACCAAAAAAAACGGCGGCCGGTTTGCTCGTGAACAGAGTTCCCCCTTACGGGAAAACGGCTAAAAAAAATTCAATGTTCTGGTTCAAGCCTATGGCGAGATTTGAACTCGCGACTTCCTCCTTACCAAGGAGGCACACTGCCGGGCTGTGTCACATAGGCATGGGATGGTGGTATTCTGCTGCGGCCTGAACAAGGAAAATGTTTGTGCAGATTACCTTCTCCAGGTTGCTTAACAACGTTGTGAGTAATCCCTATAAAACATTGCGGAACGATTGGGAAAAACCGGGCGGGAGGACAAAAAAACCCTGTAACGCGGGGAACTGAAAGGGCAGTTGGCAGGAGTATCCTCCGGTTCAGGTTATAACGGGAGTAAGGCCGGAAAAAAGAGGAACGGGGAATTTTATTTTTTCATCCGTATTTCCATCTGGGGGAAGGGGATCTCGATGCCCGCATCTTCGAACCGTTCCGCAATCTGGGAATTGATCGAATCCCTGACTTCATCGGGATAATTGTATTTTCGTGCCCAGACATACATCACGAAGTTGAGGCTCGATGCAGCAAATTCAATAAAAAATACTTTCGGGGGTGGGTTATCCAGCAGATAATCTGTAGTATTTATGGTATTCTGCGCGATATCGAGCAGTATTTCCTTGACTTTTTTCGGATCCGTTCCATATGCAACGGATACCGGGATCGTTATCCTGAGCTTCTGGTCAGGCTCCGCATAGTTTACGATGACATTGGTGGTGATCTTGTTGTTCGGGATGGTTACAATCTGGTAATCAAGGGTCTTGAGACGGGTGCTTCGCGGGCCGACACTTAACACATCCCCGTAATAATTGTCCACTTTGATACGGTCGCCAATTCTGAACGGCTTGTCCACCGTGATAAGGGCCCCGCCAAAAAAATTGGAGATGAGGTCCTGTGCAGCCAGCGCAACGGCGAGGCCGGCGATCCCGGCACCGGCAAGGAACGGGGTGATATCCACGTTATAGACGGACAGGACAAGCATCAGGGCGATGAACCAGATTACATACCGGATTACCAGTTCGAGGAGTTCCACCAGCCGGTCATCTACATCGCTCTCTGATTTCTCTGCGATCTCGTGACCATAGATCGAGATGATATCGTGGAGGAACGAGGAGATTATCCATGCACCGATGAAGATATAAAATGCCGTGACATTCTTCGATTCCAGGATCCATTGGAGGTTTGCCGGAAGGATGCCGAAATATTTGCACGCGATATAGACACTGACAACGACAATAGCCACCTGTACAGGTGTCCCGATTGCGGCGATGATAATGTCATCCCATTTTGTTTCGGTCTGACCGGCTTTGGATTGGAGCCATCGGACAATGGTTCGCGCCACCAGTGCGAGCAGGACGCCGGATATTAAGGTAATTATTGCGTAGATATAGTTCATATCCGCAATTTCAAACGCCATATACGTACTCTTATGACATCCGGCAGTAAATACTTTTGAGATTTGTATGGCGACGGGAAAGGAGATTGCGCAGAAACTTCACGAGATGGTGGACCGCGATATGACATTCATGCATATCTGCGGCACGCACGAGGCGGCCATCGCACGCGCAGGACTCCGGAGCCTGCTCCCTGATCAGCTGAAGATCGTCATGGGCCCGGGATGCCCTGTCTGCATCACGCCGCAGGGGGAGATCGATGCGGCGCTCGAGCTTGCCGGTAAGGATTGTATCATCACAACGTACGGGGATCTCCTCCATGTTCCCGGGTCCCGGGGGTCCCTGGAGTCCTGCGGAGGGGACGTCCGGATCGTGCAGGGGATCCACAAGGCCGTCGAGATCGCCAGGAAGACCGACAGGGAGGTGGTCTTCATATCGGTCGGGTTCGAGACAACCGCCCCGACCGTTGCCGCCATGCTCCTGGCAGGACCCCCGGATAACTTCTCGATCCTGTCCTGTCACCGCATCGTCCCTCCTGCCATGAAATGGCTGCTCAAACAGGGCGAGGCTAAACTCCACGGGTTCATGCTCCCGGGCCATGTCTGCACGGTTATGGGATACAAGGAGTACGAAGTCTTTCCGGTCCCGCAGGTCGTGGCAGGGTTCGAACCGGAGGATATCCTGCTTGGCCTTCTTATGCTGGTAAAACAGGTAAAAGAGGGAACGCACCGCGTAGACAACGCCTACCCCCGCGCCGTCAGCCGCGAAGGGAACGTCAAGGCAAAGAAGATTATGTACGAGGTTTTCGAACCGTCCGATGTCGAGTGGCGGGGCTTCCCGGTTATCCCCGGCTCCGGTCTCCGGCTGAAGAAGGAGTTCGGGCAGTACGATGCGCAGAAGAAGTTCGGTATCGAGTTCAAGCACGTCACCAAGCATTCGGCCTGCATCTGCGACAGGGTCCTGCGGGGACTTGCCCAGCCGTCAGACTGCAAGCTCTTCGGGAAAGTCTGCAGCCCGAGGACGCCGGTCGGGCCGTGCATGGTCAGCCACGAAGGTGCCTGCAAGATCTGGCACATGTACCAGATGAAGAAGGCCTGACCTTTTTTTACGTGAACTTTATCTGGTTTCGCGGTGTTAGTTATGTGGTACTTTGCACGCGGTGTGCAGGGTAAAAACGTGCCTCGGTAGGGTAGTGGACATCCTAGAAGCCTCCGGAGCTTTTGACCCGGGTTCAAGTCCCGGCCGAGGCGTTTTGCGCAATGGCAACGCGAGTATCTGCGTGCCCATCTGGAATTCAATTGCATCCTGCCATTTTTTTTAAAATCGCGATCACGATCGCGATCGAAAACCGATCTGGATCGATCAGACCCTGGATGAAAAGCGGAGCGTCCGGCAGCTCACCCGGGCCGGAACCAGATACAGGAAAACGAACGGCAAATGATATCCGATCTGGTTCAGACCGGAGGTTAAAAAAAACCGGAAAAGAAAGAACCGGGCAGGTGATCAGAGCACCGGTTTTTTCTTCAGTGCGGCAACGAGCAGCTTCACGCCAGCTTCGACATCCTGCATGTCCAGCACCTCGACAGGCGAATGGATATACCGGGTCGGCGGGCTGATGGTCGTGCTCGGGATGCCACCCTTGGTCAGGTGGATTGCGGTGGCATCTGTTGTCCCGCCGGTCCCGACCTCGAACTGGACCGTGATCCCGTTTGCATCTGCTGTGTCCTTCAGCCACTTCACGACCCTGCGGTCGGCGATGAGCCCCCGCCCGCTGGAATCGACAATGGTGATGACCGGGCCCTTGCCCATCTCCACGGGGGCGTCTTTCATTTCTATGCCCGGGTGGTCGCCGGGGATCGTCACGTCGGTTGCAATGGCAATGTCCGGTTCGATCGTGTACGCGCTCGTACGTGCACCTTTCAGGCCGACTTCTTCCTGGACCGTGAAGACCCCGTAAATCGTGAGCGGGGACTTGACCGTCTGGAGCGTCCTGATCAGCATAGCCACGCCGGCCCGGTTGTCGAACGCCTTGCCGGTCACGCGGGAGTTAGCGAGCTCGCGGAACTCGCGATCGATCGTGATCGGCGTGCCGACATCGATCCCGAGGTTTGCCACCTCTTCCCGGTTTATTGCCCCGACATCGATGAACATGTCATCGATCTTGACGCCCTTCTTGCGTTCCTCCTCGTTCATCATGTGCACGGGCTTGCCGCCGATTACCCCATAGACCGGCCCTTCTGCCGCATGGATGACCACCCGCTGGGTGAAGAGCACGGGATCGTACCAGCCGCCAAGGGCAGCGAATCGGATGAAACCTTTCTCGTCAATGTACTTGACCATCAGCCCGATCTCGTCCATGTGGGCCGCGAGCATGACCTTGAAGGCATTCCCTTTCCTGACAGCGATCAGGTTTCCCATGGTATCTTCGTGGATCTCGTCCACGTATCCTTTGAGTTCCTTCCTGATCACCGAAAAAACGCTGCCTTCGCTGCCCGATATTCCATGGGCATTGGATAATTTGCGCAAGAGTTCTTTTACCATGTTATCACTTCACGAGTCTTTCAATACGCTCAAGTGCTGTCATAATATTCTGCCTTGAAGTAGCATAACTGAACCGGGTGTACTCCGGCGCATTGACCCCGAATGCCGTGCCCGGTACTGCGATCACACCGCCTGAAATGATCTGCTGCGTCAGCGCCGGCTTCATGGGCACAAAGATATAGAACGCGCCTTCGGGCCTGGGAAAGTCAAACCCCATCCGGGTCAGGCCGTTCCAGATGAGATCGCGCCGGGCCTCGTACTCGTCCCGCATGGTTGCAACCGCGCTCTGGTCGCCCTCGTATGCGGCAACCGCGGCATACTGGGAGATAGAGGTGGCACAGGCCTGGCAGTACTGGTGGACTTTCAGGCACTGGCCGACAATCTCCGGCGATGCTGCAAGATATCCCAGTCTCCACCCGGTCATTGCATAGGTCTTGCTCGTGGCATTGATAGTAACGACATTGTCGCCGAACTGTGCGGCGCTGTAATGCTTTTTGCCATAGATGAAGTGCTCGTACACTTCATCGGATACGACGGTTACATCCGTGTCTGCTGCGTATTCCACTATCGCTTTGATCGATTCCTTGCTCTCCACCGCACCGGTCGGGTTGCCGGGCGTGTTCAGGACAAAGATCTTCGCTTTGTCCATCAGGGCCTTGGCTTTCTCGACATCGATATGGAGTGTCAGCGGGACACTGACTGGTCTTCCCCCGGCGATGGTTGCCAGCGATGCATACGACACGAACCCCGGGTCCCCGCAGAGGACACGGTCGCCGGGATTGATGAGGGCCTGCATCACGATATGCAGTGCTTCGCTTGCGCCGGCGGTGACGATCACCTGGTCCGGATGGTATTTGATCCCGTTCTCGTTCTTGAATTTCTTACTGATGGCGGCACGCAGTTCCGGTATCCCGTTATTCGTGGTGTACCCGGTCCTGCCTTCCCGGATTGCTTTAACCGCCGCATCCTTGATGTGCTGCGGCGTGTCGAAGTCCGGTTGCCCGAGGCCGAGATTGATAGAGTCAGGGCCGGCAGCCTCGAAAATTTTCCGGATACCGGAGATCTCGATCCCCGCCACCCGTTCTGAGAATTTCACGACCATATGCCACTTCCTTTCTACTCGATATTGGTGTGCCGGTTCTTTAAGGCACTCTCATCCACCTTTGTTATCTCCATCATCCGCGAGATCACTGCATCGGCAAAGACCATCGATGCGGTCTCGAACAGGGTCCCGAGCGGTGCAAAGGACTTGTGGTCCCCCATCATCTGGCGGATCTCGAATTCTGCCGCATCGTCAGCCACCGCATCCCGCTGGTGCTCGATGATGACGGTACAGTCGGCGATCTTTCCGATCCGTGAATCCGCATTGGAAGTGATCAGGCAGATCCTGCCGCCGATCTCCCGGGCAGTCTCGGCCAGATCGGCCACCGTCTTTGTACGCCCGGAACCCGAGAAAATGACCATGACATCGCCCTTGTTCAGCGCAGGTGTTATTGTCTCCCCGACAACGTACGCGTGGAGACCAAGGTGCATGAGCCGCATGGCAAACGCCTTTGCGACCAGGCCGGACCGGCCGGCCCCGATGACATATATCCGCTTTGCACTCAGCAGTTCCAGAATGAACTTCTCTGCCTCATCGTCAGAGATGGAATTGGCAATCTCCCTGATCTTCGATGCCATCAGCCGCATCATTTCCTGTACCCGGTGGCTCTCCATGCTTCTCTCACAAAGATGCATTCACAAAGTAGATGAGAATATCGACACAGTTTCCCCCCCGGCAGGTCTTTCCGGAGAAGATCTATAAGCGAAGATCGCCAACATTACCGGTGTGATTGCACCCATCCTCAAGTGGGCCGGGGGAAAACGGCAGCTCCTGTCCGAGCTGACGCGCCGGCTCCCCGAACGGTGGGACACGTATTTCGAGCCGTTCATCGGCGGGGGAGCGCTTCTTGTTGAACTTGCCAACCGGGGCCGGCTCGGGAGGGCGGTTATCGGGGATATGAATCCGGAACTTGTCAACCTGTACCGGGTCGTGAAGCGGGACCCTGAGGAGCTCTCCCGCGCCCTGTCGGATGCGAAGTTCCAAAATAACGAAGAATCCTTCCGCCGGCTCAGGAGCGAATTCAATGCATTGATTGGCACGCGGAAGCATCCGGTCGACCGTGCGGCCCTCCTCGTGTATCTGAACAAGCACAGCTACAACGGTCTCTGGCGGGTGAACCGGAAAGGGCACTATAATGTCCCGTTCGGAAAATATGCCCGGCTCAACCTCCCGTCATCCCAGAACCTGGAAAAGTTCAGCCGTATGCTTGAAGGGGTCACGCTGATGCACGCGGATTTCGGCCGGATCGTCCGGACGGCAAAGCGGGGGGATTTTGTCTACTTGGACCCCCCGTATCACCCGCTCTCAAAAACAGCCTGTTTCACGGACTATACCACCGGAGGTTTCTCGTTTGAAGATCAGAAACGCCTTGCCGCCGTTTTCCGCAGGCTTTCGGACAAGGGAGTCCGGTTGATGCTGAGTAACTCCAGTATGCCCGAGATAACAGATCTGTATAGCGGATTTTCTATCCACACCGTGACGGCCAGACGGTTTATCAACTGCAATGGCCGTAAAAGGAGCGGCGTATCCGAGCTGATCGTGACGAATTACTGATCCTGAAAAGAGAATTACCCCGTGCGGAGGTTAAACGTCCGATACATAGTCCAAAGAATGTTCATGAATCCCTCCCTCATTTTTGCGAACAGACCGATTTTTTTCAATTCCTGGCCTCATACCGCTCAATTGTCCCGACGGGAACAAGTTTTCCGTTCTCCAGCACCGAGACCGCCCCGTGCCCCCCGCAGATGAGACACCGTTTATTGCTCTTTTCCAGATACTCATCCGTTTCCTTTGCGAGTTCGAGAAGGGCCCTGCGTTCCCTGGTTGCACGCTCGCTGTCCACGTTCACGGACGTGACAAGGAATGCCGCGAGCGAACTGTAATCCGCCCGTTCCTTCGAGAGGCTGGCAAAATTGATCACGCTGTCGGCGGCAAACAGCAGACCATCTTCCCGGGAATAGAGGACAATCATGCCGAACGTGTGTCCGCCAAGGCTCTCCAGCACATCGAAGGTGATACCGCCAATCTCCACCGTCCCGATCACCGGGAAAATACCCTGTTTCGCCCCGGTCGGTTCACCGAAGCAACGGATATCCGAAGGCGTGTTGAACTGCGAGAAGAGGTTGATCATCTTGGTATAGAACGCTTCGAGAACCGAATCCTCGTTCCGCGAGCCATAGGCGCGGTTGTTGGTACGGATAATCTCGCGCGTCCCTGCATGCATGAACGAGGGGACCGCAAAAAACCCGGCAGCGCCGCAGTGGTCTGCATCGGCATGCGTGATGATAATGCGCGATAACCGGGAAATATCGGCAAGACCGTAGTGGGAGAGCATCTTCATGATGTCCCTGTGGTAGATCCCGTACCCGGTATCGACCATGATCATGTCATCGCAGGCCCGTATGAGGAAGACACTCCCCCCGCAGGGAAGCTGGAAGCAGAACAGCGTTGTCATTTCATTGAGGGTGAATTGCTGCACGTCCGCGTAAAATGCGTCGCCGCTCGTTGCATTCATGGTCCTGCCGGTGGCAAGTACGCTCTCGAATACCTTCCGCGGATCGCAGCCCCGGTCCATCAGTTCCTGCGCGATGTGGTTGGAGTCGGCAAGGAACGAGAGGATGAAACTGTCCTCCGACTCACCGATCAGCTCGCGGACCGCCTGGCCGTACCGGACATAGAACACGGTATCGTCAAGGTGTTTTCCTGTGGTATCGTATTCCAAAATTTCCAGGCGGTACCGCGATTTCAGCTGATCCAGGAGCAGTTCGACCTCCCGGTTCTGCTCGAGGTTCAGGCTGACAGTGAGCCGGTCCGGGTGGCGGCCTTTGTCATCGAAGTCGATGTAGGCGATATTGGCCCCTGCCGACGTTGTATACCCGAGGAATTCGAACAGGGCGCCCGGGCGGTGGGGGAGGAATACGGCAAATTTCAGGAAGTTCAAGGGCTTGAGCGAGGTCTGGAGGAACCCGATCGTTTCCAGATCGCCGGTCATCTTACGGTAGGATTCGTCCGATGCAGTTACTTCATAAAAAACCGTGCCGGGATCGATGCGGCGATCGAACTGGATCCGGTTTATGTTGCCGTCATACTTCTGAATAATCTCTGCCGCCCGGTGGAGCGAGCCGGGCGTGTCGGGCATGTGGGCAATAAAAAAGAATTTCTTCACAGGTATTCACCGGGTTTGCTTTTACGTGTGTTCTCGTATTCACCGATATAGGTTATGGTGCGAACCGCACGGAGGATCCGATCGGATCATCTCAAAAAAAAGGGTTTTCTTATGAACGACGGAAGCTCCCGGCCACGATAATGCCGGCCATAAGTGCAGCAAGGATTGTGGGCAGTGCAACCGGTGATTTTGCCGGGCTTGTTTCAGATACGGGTGCGGCTGTAACCATTTCAGTCACTTCAGCGGTAGGGAGGGCAGATCCCTGTACCTGCGTCATGACAGTCGTAACCGGCTGGGTCTCTCCCGGTGCAACAACCGACATGACTGTCGTGTAGGGTGCCTTTAAGGAAGGGTTGCTGACCGTAACCGTGTATTCTCCCGTACCCATATCACCATGGAAATCATAACTCAGGGAACCGGAAGAAGCATCCACCGGGGACGTGAACGAGTGCAGGACCTTGCCGGATGCATCGGTTATCTCGATCTTTGCAGAAGTGATACCCTGTTCTGCGATCCCGGTCAATTCGATATAATCGCCAGGGTTCGATGGGTTTGGAGAGACCGTGATATAAAATGCGGGTTTTTTCAGCAGGAGGGCTGTCTTTGCGGACTCGCCGGGATGCGAAGAATCCGTGGCAGTAAAGGTGTACTTGGCAGTCTGCATTTTTTCCAGGCCGGGAATGTGTGCCGCATACCAGACAAATTTCCACATGCCGTCCTGGTCAACCCCGACAGATGTCGCTGTCCCGGAAGGCCCGTTGAGGTTGGTCATCGGCACGCCTTCTGACGGGAGGCCCGGGCCGGTGATCTTCAACAGGGTCGTATTCCCGAACGTGTTCCTGCCGTCGAATATGATCGTGTCCCCGATATAGGTCCCGCCGGACCCGCGGTAGGCAATCGTTATGGTCCCGTTTTCAGCCATTACGGGATGCAGGATGCAGGCTGCTGCACAGAGCAGCAGAAACCCATAAAAAAATCTGTTCACGTGAATGAATCCCATTCTCTGACCTCTTGATGAACAGGATATAATTTTTAACGGGAAATACATTTTCGTCAATAGGTTCGGACCGCGCTATCGTATTTATCCCGGCTTTCCGTTACCGTATAACGAAACTATATCTATCTTACCGGCTCACCCATGATGCGAGGGATGATACGTATGACCGACGTTGAGCTGGCAAAAAAACGCGGTGAAGAGCACCTGAAAGAAACCCTCCCGGCAATCAGGAAATCCTTTGCCTACGAGGACACGGCATACCACCTGCCCATATCGTTTGCACTGACCGGGACCTCCGTGCATGACCTGGATACTGCCCGGGACGTGTTTTCAAAAACCGGCAACAACCCTATCGTTGCTTCGGAATGTCTCCTTGCGGAAAAGACCGCAACACAGGGAAAGGAAAATGCCCCGTACACCGGATTCATCGGCGATACGATCATCCGCAAGCTCGGGTATTCCCTCGTTGACGGGAGTATCCTTGGTCTTGCCTTGGTGATCGGGACCCCCGAGAGTCCCGGAGCAGCTGCCGCCATCTGCCGGGAACTGCAGGAAAAATACATGCTCACGTTCCTTGCCGGCCCGGTCATTTCATCCCTTTCGGATAACGGCGTGAAGCTGGGTCTCGAATACCGTCTTATCCCCCTTGGCTCCACTCCGGCCTACGGTATCCATTTTGTGGATATCATCGCCCGTGTCGCCATGATGTTTGGCGGGGTTACTCCCGGAGACGCCAGCCGGCTCCTTGCCTATGCCACCGAGCGGGCAAAAGCGATCGTCATCGTGTTCCCCGGTCTTTCCGATGACGAGATAGCCCTCGTGGACGGCATGCGGGTCCTGGGATTCCCCATCCTTTCCCTTGGTGACTACAATGGCGGGGCGTGGCTCCCTGCGGATGCAGACACGATTGTCCGGAAAGGAATGGAGGAGAAAGGCATCCGGGTCAATATAACTGCCATTCCCATTCCTATGGGGTGCTCCCCGGCCTTTGAAGGGAAGAGCATCAGGAAAGAGGAGATGTATGTGGAGTTCGGCGGCGGCAGGTCTACCGCGTTCGAGCTGCTCAGGATGCTTCCTGCAGGAGAGGTAACTGACGGGCAGGTCACCGTTATCGGGCCGGAGATCGATTCGATGAAGGAGGGGTCGGCCAACCCCCTCGGCATCGTCATCGATGTTGCCGGGAAAACGATGAAGAAGGATTACGAGCCGGTGCTGGAGAGGAGGATCCACAATTTTGTGAATTACGGTGAAGGTTCGTGGCACGTTGCCCAGCGGGACCTCATCTGGGTCCGGCTCTCCAAGGAAGCAGTTGCAAAAGGGGTGAGGATCGAGCACCTGGGAAAACTCCTTGCGAGCAAGTTCCGCATGGACTTCCCCCAGCTCCTCGATGCAGTATCGGTCACCCTGATTACCGACCCGGTAAAAGTGGCCGAGGCAAGAGCCGAGGCCGAACGGATCTACGAAGAACGCGATGCCCGCATCAAGGGCATGCGGGACAATGATGTGAACACCTATTATTCGTGCACGCTCTGCCAGACCTTTGCCCCCAACCATGTCTGCATTATCACGCCGGAGCGACCGGCATTGTGCGGGGCCATCAGCTGGCTTGACGGCAAGATAGCGTACGAGATATCCCCTTCCGGCGCAAACCAGCCGGTCGAGAAAGGTGCAGTGCTCAATCCCCAGAACGGGGAGTTCGAGGGTGTGAACCGGTTCGTCCGCAAGGCAAGCCATGGGGAGATCGACCGGTGCTCGCTCTACTCCGTCATGGAATATCCCATGACCTGCTGCGGCTGTTTCGAAGCGATCGCGCTCATGCTGCCGGAAGTGAACGGGATCATGGTCGTGAACCGCGAGTTCAAGGGCCTGACCCCGTCGGGGATGTCATTCTCGACGCTTGCCGGTACAATCGGCGGAGGGGCGCAGACCCCCGGGTTTGCCGGAATCTCGAAAAATTATATCCTGTCCGACCGGTTCCTCCAGGGCGAGGGTGGTATCGAACGCCTCGTCTGGATGCCGTCCCAGTTAAAGGACGAGCTGAAAAACCGGCTCGTGCAGAAACTTGCCGACCGGGGACTCAAGGACCTATTTGACAAGATCGCGGACGAGACTAAGGCAACAACCATTGAAGAACTGATGGTCTACCTTGAAAAAGTCGGTCATCCGGCGCTTGTCATGAAACCCCTGGTGTGATGGAACCATGACAGCTGACGCACAATTCGGCTGGTCCGGTACTATCGGGGAAGTCACCCTCGGGGCAACCAAGGCCGAGGGAGGGACGCGCCGGATCTCATACCGGATAGGAGGCGGCACCACCCTGCCCTTCATGGAAAAAGAGAACTCTTCCCTTACCCCGCTCATCGCGTTCGAAGTGTGTGATTATCCCAAGACCTGGTCCCCGATTGTACGGAACTACTGCGGGGATCTCGTGAACGACCTTTGTGCATGGACAAAAACCGCAGACACCACCTACCGGGCGGACCTCATCCGGTTGCACCTGAACAGTACCCGGCAGAGGGATTTTTCCGATATTCCTGCCGTGGGAAAAACCGTGGAGGGCGTCCTGTCGGCGAGCAGCCTGCCTCTGATCATTGAAGGGAGCAACGAGCCGAAGATCGACAGCGAGGTGTTCCAGCGCTGCGGGGAGAGCGGCCAGGGGGAACGGCTGCTCCTTGGCACTGCCGAGGCGAGTCACTACCGGAGCATTGCCGCAGCAGCGCTTGCGTATAACCATTCCCTCATCGCCCAGTCGCCCATCGATGTCAACCTCGCAAAACAGCTCAATATCCTCTTAAAGGAGATTGGCGTCACCCGCGATCATATCATCATCGACCCCTATACCGGAGCCCTCGGGTACGGGTTCGAGTATTCTTATTCCGCCATGGAACGGATCCGGTTTGCCGCCCTCAAGGGAGATTCTGACCTTGCAATGCCCATCATCTGTTCGGCAGCCGACAGCCTGAACATCAAGGAAGTCCGGGAAGCGGATCCCGCCATGCAGGATGCGGTTGCCGTCAGCTGGGAATTCTATACCGGCATCGCCGCAGCGGCGGCAGGTGCCGAGATCATCTGTGTCCGGCACCCGAAAACTATTGGCATGCTCCGGCAGGCATTTGCCAGCATGAAAGCCCGGCCGGGTCCTGCAGGGGTGGAATAAGATGGCCCTCAAGGCGCTCGATATCTACAAACTCCTGCCGAAGAAGAACTGCAAGGAGTGCGGGGACCCCACCTGTCTCACGTTCGCCATGAAACTGGCCGGCGGAAAAGCTGATGTGGACCTGTGCCCGTATCTCGACGACCAGGCAAAGTCAGTACTTGGCGCCACCACACGGCCGCCGATCCGGCTCGTGAGGGTGGGGGTTGGCGAGCGGTTCTTCAAGGTGGGGGAAGAGACGGTCCTGTACCGCCACGAGAAGACCTTCTACCACCCGCCAGGCATCGTCTTCCGGGTCAGCGATTTGCAGACACCCGATGAAATCGCAGTCGTTACAAGGCGGGTGCGGGACGAGACCTTCACCCGCGTTGGGACCGACCTCCGCTTCAGCGGTATTGCGATAGAAAATACCAGCGGGTCGCCGGAGATCTTTGCAAAAACCGTTGCTGCAGTCGAAAAGCAGCAGGCGCACCTGCCGCCGGTGCTGATCGCGAAGGATCCTACTGCGCACTCGGCAGCCCTCGTCCACTGCGGCACCTACCGTCCGCTCCTCCATGCTGCTACCGGGGAAAATTACCGGGATATGTGTGCACTGGCAAAAAAACACGGGTGCCCGCTGGTTATCCGGGCGGCAACCCTGGACGGGCTTATAAATCTGGTGAAAGACTGTATTGCCGAAGGCGTGCAGGATCTTGTGCTTGACCCCACACCGGAGAATCTGGGGGCATTCATCAGCCGGTCCACTCAGATACGGCAGCTCGCGATAACCCGATCGGTTCCGGAACTCGGGTATCCGGTCTATCTCGATGCATCCTTAACCGGGCTGCAGGACGCAGCAATAGTGCTGGGAATCGTGAAGTACGCGTCTGTCATTGTTACCTCCCCGCTCATGCCGGGACCTGCGAAAGCCTCCCTGACGCTCCGCCAGAACATCTATACCGATCCCCAGAAACCGATCCAGATGAACCCCGGCCTCTATCGTGTCGGCAATCCCGAAAAGGACGCCCCTGTCCTGATGACGGTGAACTTCTCGCTCACGTTCTTCACGCTCCAGGGATACCTTGAGTCGAGCCGGGTTCCCTGTTTCATGCTGATCGTAGACACCGAAGGGCTCTCCGTGCTCACGGCCGTTGCCGCAGGCAAACTCAGCGAAATTCTTGTCCGTGACTCCCTGAAAAAATTTGGCGTGGAAAACGAAGTAACGCACCGGAAACTGATCATCCCCGGCTATGCGTCGCCGCTCTCCGGCAGGATTGAAGAAGCCACCGGCTGGAAAGTCCTTGTCGGGCCCCGGGACGCAGCGGAGATTGGGGAATTCCTGCAGGAAGCGTGGAAGAAACAGGGTTGAACGCCTCTCCTGAATCAGTAAAAATCAACCGATCTTATTTTATCCCGGTCTTTTTGATATTGTACAGGGATTACAGTGACAACGAAAACAAAACCTGAATCCGATACCGTTTTTTTCTCTCAGGGCATGATTGCCGTGATTGCGGGTATCGTTATCATACTCGTGGCTCTTCTTGCAATGAGCATGATGCAGCCGGGTCAGCAGGCAACCCCGCAGGTAACCCAGCAGGTAACCCATCAGACAACCCCGCAGGCAACCAAGGCTCCGGTAAAATCGGCACGGCCCGTGGCCGACTTGTATGTGATGTCTTTCTGTCCCTATGGGACCCAGGCAGAAACGGGCATGGGCCCTGTTGCCGATCTCCTCAAATCAAAGGCGGATATCCGGATACGGTATATCACGACCATAAGCGGTACAACTCCAGATTCCGTTAACTCGCTGCACGGCCCTTCCGAAGCAAAAGAAGACCTCCGGCAGATCTGTATCAACAAGTATTACCCCGACCAGTTCTGGTCGTATATCAAAACCTTCAATGAGCAGTGTTACCCGTCATGGCGCAATGCAACAGCCCTGGAATCCTGTCAGGAAAACATACTCGCAACCCTTTCCCTCGATAGTGCGAAGATCGATACCTGCACATCAGGCGCTGAAGGCATCACCCTGCTGAAAGCCGATGAAACCGCAGCAACCAACAACCGTGCAACGGCCTCGCCCATGCTGTTTATCAACGGTGTCCTGTATTCAGGTACGCGGACACCCGAGGCATACAAACAGGCAATCTGTAACAGCTTCGAGACAGTACCGGCAGAATGCAGTACGGTGCTCTCATCTGCTTTTACTACAGCGAGCAACACTTGCTGATAACCTATCTTTTTTAATTCCTTCCCGCCAATGCATAAACAATGTTTTTAAAGGTCCATCGCTCGCGGGATACGGGAGATATTGTCGCAGTCTGTGACCGGGAACTCCTGAACACGACGATATGCCATGAAAAACTCACGATAACCATTACTGACTCGTTTTATGGCAATACCCCCGCAACGGAAGATGAGGTTCGCAATGCACTGAAAAATGCAGGCAACATCAACCTCATCGGTGAGCGATCGGTGAACATTGCCATCGGGATGGGACTTCTGACAAAGTCCGAATGCATGATGATTGGAAAAGTGCCCCACGCACAGATCTACCAGCTATGAAAAAGGATATCACTGGGAATTTCTGCCCGAAATGCGGGAAACCCTCGGAGACCGGCGGATTGTGCAGCCAGTGCAGGATCGGCAGCACCCCCTGGTTCACATGCGACAAGCGGGTCCAGAGCACCAGCTGCCCCAGCTGCGGTGCACTAAAGGTGGTGAATTCCTGGACGGATTCTGCAGCAGAACGTGCCGATCTCGGTCCGGAAATTGCAAAATCCGCGGTGCATTTCCATACTGATGTGAAGAAACCCTCCATTGAGGTCACTATCCGGGACCTCACCGTAAACCGTTCACGTGCGACACTCGCAATCAGGGGTGTCCTGTACAAAAAACCCGTTGAAGGGAGCTGCACGGTGGATATCCTCTGGCATAAGGAGCAGTGCGATCGCTGCAACCGGATCAGCGGAAGTTATTATGAAGGTGTCGTGCAGGTGCGGGCGGAGGGCCGGACACCCAGTACCTTTGAGATCCAGACCGCGGCCTCAATTGCCCAGCAGATCGAGGATACCCTGCAGTCCGGGGGGGAACGGCTCTCATTCATCTCGGACATGAACGAGATCCACGATGGTCTGGATATCATCATCGGATCGCAGCATATCGGGTTGCTCATTTCACAGGGAATCGTTGCCCAGCTGGGCGGCCGGTATACGACACACCCGAAACTGGTGGGGGAAAAGAATGGCAGGCAGCTCTTCAGGGTAACCTATTCCGTCAGGCTCCCGCGGTTCCAGAAAAACGATGTCATCAGAATCGGGAACCGGTACTACGAAGTCCTGCGGGTGGAGTCCCACCACCTCCAGGCCATCGACCTCAGGGAAGGGACCGCGAAATCCGTCCGGGAAGACGATATTGAAAAGATCATCGGCAATTCACGGAACGCAGAGCAGGGCCTCGTGGTTTTTGCTGACGGGAAAAACATGGGAATTCTGGATCCGCACAGCAGCCTGACCCGGGAATACCCACAGCTGAAATGGCTGGAGGTCCGGGCCGGGGATCAGATCCGG
>Ga0209099_1001471_pt1 | contig 23376 bp, 21 predicted proteins | sample AD_JPNHW2_MetaG_FD_184430 | JGI IMG/M metagenome (GOLD analysis project Ga0209099, IMG submission 184430) | Active sludge microbial communities of municipal wastewater-treating anaerobic digesters from Japan - AD_JPNHW2_MetaG (SPAdes) (version 2) | ecosystem: Engineered > Bioreactor > Anaerobic... | reverse complement strand
GACTGAACTTAAATAGGATTTTATCTCCTTAATATACAGGCTAAACATAATTATAATTTTAGGTTGGCAAAAATAGTGAAAAATTATGATCTTAAAACAATCGGTTCTATTTTGAAAAATCAGGCAATGTTATTAGTTATAAATACTTTTTTTGCAATTTTTTAGACGCTAAACCCGAACAACATCTTCCTGGAATCTTATTTTTGCGTGAATTTAATCATTAAAATACAAATTATTAAAAATATAATATCCGGAATCCAAGCCCCTAATGCCGGAAAGATGCTTCCTGATATAGCAAAGACGTCTGATATCTGTTGCAAAAAAATGAAAATAAAAGCCAATGCTATTCCAAAAAAGAGATGTACCCCGATTCCTCTTCGGGTCTTACGGGAGGCAACACTTAAACCAAGCAAGGTCATAATGATGGTCCCCATGGGATTGGCTATTCGCTTATTCTTCTCAATCAGATAATAATTGACATAACTGGATCCTTTTGCTTTTTCTTCTTTTATATAATCCTGCAAATTTTTATAGGTCATGGTTTCTATAACCTTGACATCTTTGTTGAAATCATTGGGTTCAATGTTAAAAACAGTATCCATGGTTTTTCCAACCTCAACCGTTTCTATACTATCCCGAATCGTTCTTTTAGAATAATTTTCAAGCGTCCAAGTTTTATTATCCGGATTATATTTAATACTTCTGGCTTTTATTTTATAAGATATCATTTCATCGGAAAAGCACTCATAGGTAAATTGATGCCCTTCCATCGCGTTTCTGTTCCAACGATCTACATAAACATAGGTGTTTGGAGATGTTTTAACATGTATGTTCGAGCGTGAAGGGTGTCTGACAATAAAATATTCCTGTTTAAAATTATTGAAATTTTCATTGGTATGTGGAATAATGAGATTGGCAAAAACCAATGAAAGAGAAGCAATAATTAAGGCTCCAGCAATGTAGGGAACCATAAAACGGTAAAAATTGATTCCGCTGCCCAAAATGGCAATGATTTCATTTTGCTGCGATAAAGAGGAGGTGAACCATATTACACTAATAAAAGTAAAAAGCGGAATGAAGAGATTGATAAAGTATGGAATAAAATTTAAATAGTATTTGAAGACAATTTCACTAAAAGGGACATTCTTGTCCATAAAGCTCTGTATGTTTTCGGACACATCAAAAACAATGATAATGGTCATTAATAGCGCAATGGAATAGACAAAAGAGCCGAGAAATTTTTTCAAAATATAACTATCCAACAGCCTCCACCCGAGAATATCCCTGTATTTGTTGAGAAAAAATTTAATTTTAGATTTCATTGTCAGGAAGTTCCAAGAATTTTGAGCTTATTTATTGCATTTGATTTTCAAGATGGTTTTGTAATAATTGAGATGCCACAAAAGATGAAAAACAGCAATGATAGCCATGGCTATCCCGAAATCAACATGTACCTTCAACAGAGCTCTATAAAAATCAGGAATATGTCCATAATTGATCATGAATGCCATAATCAATCCCAAAATCCCAGAAACAAGAAAGGTGACGGAAAGCGCTATATTCCATATTTTACGATGAGTTGCCAATTTGATTTTTTCTTTATTGACAAGAAATAATGTTAAAATATATAATACTATCAGAATCATAAGAATGGGAACCAACAGATAGGGAGATTTATGACTAGAGGGATTTTTTGCGTTGAGGTTTGTTTTTTCTTGAACAGAAGTCTCTTGAGAAGATTGGAAAGAGCTATCCTGATCCGTTATCTCTTCAGCGGGCAAATTTTCTTTGGCAGGGGATTGAGCAGCAATACGTTCGGTTCTTTGATGGCGGATGGTATCGGTTTTTATCTCTCTTTCTTTCTTCACATAAACCCCGTTTTCAGGCCTTTTTACGGGAGTGGTCTCTTCTGTTTCTGTAATTTTCTTTCCTAGATCACAATATTCGTCTCCGTTTTCATTAATAAACCGGCCACATTTTCCGGTACAATTGGTTTCTCCGCGGGGACACTGCGCAACTTGAGCAAAATTAACCAACAACGCCATTGAAATTAGCAGGGTTAAAATAGTTTTTTTCATAGCATTCATCATTTTTTGTAAATATTCAACAGCTTTTTCCCTTTTTTATTTTAACCATTGATCCAACCATCTGAAAAATTCTCTTTGCCATAAAATGGCATTTTGTGGTTTGGTGACAAAATGAGTCTCTTCAGGGAAGAAAAGAAAACGGCTGGGAATTCCTTTCAATTGGGCAGCATTGAAAGCTTGCATCCCTTCTGTGTAAGGAATTCTGAAGTCATTTCCTCCATGAATTACCAAAAGTGGAGTATCCCAATTGCCGACAAATTTGTGTGGTGAAAATTCATAACTTTTCGGAACCGGCTTATTCCAGTAAGGTCCCCCGAGATCGTGATTGGCAAAAAATAACTCTTCGGTAGTTCCATACCAGCTTTCGAGATTAAACATGCCGCAATGAGCAATAAATGCTTTAAACCGCTTTTCATGATGTCCGGCAAGCCAGTATATTGAAAATCCGCCATAACTTGCACCTACTGCCCCCAAGCGATTCTCATCCACATAAGGTTCTTTTGCAATTTCATCAACAGCCGACAAATAATCTTTCATGTTCTGACCACCGTAGTCTAGACTTATCTGGTCGTTCCATTCGCTGCCAAAACCCGGCAACCCTCTTCTGTTGGGCGCAATGACAATATAATCATGTGCCGTCATCATTTGAAAATTCCACCTATAAGAGAAAAACTGACTTACAGCTTGTTGCGGCCCGCCCTGACAATATAGCAATGCAGGATACGTCTTGGTAGAATCAAAATTCGGGGGCAGTATCACCCAAACAAGCATCTGTTTCCCATCCGTTGTTTTTACCCAGCGCTTTACCGATTTGCCGAGTTTTATTTTAGATAAAACATCTTTATTAACATACGTAAGTTGTTTTTCATATTTGGTAACTAAATTAACGGAGAATAATTCTGTCGGCAGTGCATGGGTTGTTTTGGAAACTATTAATTCATTGCCGGCCAATGCCAGGGTGTTGTAATCATGTTCTCCTTCAGTAAGTTGTGAAATTTGCTTAGTCTCTAAACTTAAGGAGTATATCTGATAGGTTGCCTCCTTGCAGCTTAAAAAATAGATTATGTTCCCTTTAGTACTCCATACAAAATTGGTGGCATCCTGATCAAAATTGCTACTGTAATCTGTAGTTTCTCCGGTGTTAAAGTCGTGAATAAAAAGCCGGTGTTTTTCGGATTCAAACCCATCAGTTTTCATACTCCACCAAACAATTTTTGAACCATCAGGAGAAAAAACGGGATCCAAATCATAGCCCTTGTTTTCTTCCGTAAGGTTAATGGTTTGCTTAGTAGCTAAATCATAAATATAAATGTCTGAATTGGTGCTTTCGGCAAAGGCTTTTCCTGACAATTTTTTAGAACAGTAGGCAATTTTTTTGCCGTCCGGTGACCATGATACTTGTTCCATCCCTCCAAAAGGAGGCAATGGTGAGCTGAATTTTTCGCCTTTAAGCAGTTCTATTGGATTATCAACGGAAGGATATGCGGCAATAAAGAGGTGGCTGTAAGTTCCGTCTTCCCAGGCACTCCAATGGCGGTACATCAGGTCGTCATAAATGTAAGCATTTGCCTCGGGAAGGTCAGGATAGCGATCCGTAATTTTGGGGTCAACCTGAACATTCATAGAATAGATTAAATGCTTCAGGTCGGGAGCATAAGAAAAACCGTTAATGTCACCTTTTACATTGGTAATCTGTTTATTTTCGGTTCCGTCGGGATTACACTCCCAAATCTGCATGCCGTTTTCACTATTGTACAGATATGCTATTTTCTTTCCGTCCGGGCGCCAAATAGCCTGAAGTTCATCGTTGGGAGAAACTGTAATTTTGGTCGGATTGCCGCCTTTTACCGGCATGGTGTAAAGCTCCTGATTTCCCTTGTTAAGCTTGTAGTCGTAATATTTTACAGCAAAAAGCAGCGTCTTTCCGTCGGGAGAAACCTGCGGGTCGGAAACACGCCCGAGATACCAAAGAATTTCTTCGGTCATCACCCCTTTTGAAAAATCAGGAACTGTGCGGTTTTCTTTTGACATCACATCCTCATTGGGTTGTTCCGTTTTATTTTGTTTACAGGAAATTATCATCATTGGAAATAAAACTAATAAAATAAAATATTTTTTCATACCTGTTAAATTTTCTGCAAAAATATCAAAAAACTATCTATCTGAAAGAATTAAATAAAATGATTTTATTTGATTCTTATTTCTTTTAGGGAACGCACCGACTCACTTTCATCCTTTTTAAGGTTAATGAAATGCTGTTTTGAAAGAATGATTGTCGGAAAAGAATTTATTAACTATGAAATTGAAAACTTAAAATTATGGGCAAAAAATCGGAACAGGAGAATGGAATAATGGCTGTTTAAATTATATTGAGCAATCTGAGCAAAAAGATTTTAATTATTATTTTATGTTGTGAATAAACTTTGTCAAAAAAAGGTGAATATATATTTGCAAATTAGAGCCCGGAGATAAAAGGTGTTTAAAAAAATTGTACTTTTGTCCATTGTTTAACCTAATAAAATCTGTTATGGAAAAAGAAAAAATGAATTCCGAAAAACTTAAAGTACTCAATTCAACTCTCGAAAAACTTGAAAAAACCTTTGGTAAAGGAGCAATCATGAAATTGGGGGATTCCCCTATAGAAAATATTGAGTTTATCTCAACCGGGTCCATTGGACTCAATGCGGCTCTTGGTATTGGTGGGTTACCGAAAGGCAGGGTTATAGAAATCTTTGGTCCTGAATCTTCCGGTAAAACTACTTTGGCTCTCCATGTAATAGCCGAATCACAAAAAACGGGTGGAATTGCTGCCTTTATTGATGCCGAACATGCTTTTGATCGTACTTATGCTGAAAAATTAGGGATTAATACTGCCGACCTTCTTATTTCTCAACCTGACAATGGCGAACAAGCACTCGAAATTGTAGATAACCTCATCCGCTCCGGTGCTATTGATGTAATTGTTATAGATTCTGTGGCAGCACTTACCCCTAAAAGCGAAATTGAAGGGGATATGGGAGATTCTAAAATGGGACTTCAGGCACGACTTATGTCGCAGGCTTTACGTAAGTTAACAGCTACTATTAGCAAAACCGGTTGCTGCTGTATTTTTATTAATCAGTTGCGTGATAAAATCGGAGTTATCTTCGGAAACCCGGAAACAACCACTGGTGGAAATGCTCTTAAATTCTATGCTTCCGTCAGACTTGATATCCGAAGACTTTCTCAATTGAAAGACGGTGATTTGGCTTCGGGAAATCGCGTTCGTGTTAAAGTGGTGAAAAATAAAGTAGCTCCTCCATTCCGCCAGGCTGAATTTGATATTCTTTTTGGGGAAGGGATTTCTAAAGCCGGAGAAATCATTGATATCGGTGTTGAAAATAACATCATCAAAAAAGCAGGTTCATGGTTTTCTTACGGCGATTCTAAGCTGGCACAGGGACGAGAGGCTGTTAAGCAACTGCTGTCTGATAATCCCGATTTGGCTGATGAGCTGGAAGCTAAAGTGATGGAATCTCTTACTAAATAACAACTTCTTTTAACCCCTTGGGTAAAAGTATGAATATGAAAAAAATTGTTGCAATTTGTTTATTGGCTTTCTTGTCTTTGATTGCCTTTTCCTGTAAAGATAGTGTTGACAAAAAATATCAAGGAATGCCTTCGGAATTAGTCAGTTTGTGTAAACTTATTGATGAGAATCCCAATGACCCCGATGCTTATTTCAAGCGTGCTTCCTATTATTACAACAAAGGATTTATAGATGACGCTTTAAGCGATGCGCTTCGAAGTGTTAAACTAAACAGCAAGAATGCCGGCTATTATATTCTTCTCTCTGATATCTATTTTGCAAAAAAAGAGACCGATTTGACAGAAGAAATGCTTCAAAAAGCCATTACTATTGATTCAAAAAACAACGAAGCACGACTGAAGCTGGCAGAACTATATTTTCACCTTAAGATGCTTGATGAATGCAACAAGACTCTTGATGAAGCAATTGCTCTAAAACCTCATAACCCGAAAGCGCATCTGATAAGAGCTTTTGCCCTGAAAGATGTGAAAGATACTACCGGCTACCTGAGAATGCTCCAACTCGTTATTGATCAGGATCCAAAGGAGAAAAAGGCCTATCTTGAACTTGGTTACTATTATCAGCAAAAGTTAAATCCCATTGCTATTAATTATTATCAAAATGCTCTTCAGGTAGATCCCAATGACATAGAAATTAATTATAACCTTGCCAAATTGTATCAAGACCTGGGAGATAAAGATAATGCTATTTTGCAGTATAAAATATTGCTCCAGATAGACCCCCACAATGCCAATGCGCTGAATAATCTAGGATATGTATATCTTGTTTATGAGGATAAATATGATCAGGCTGTTTCTTGTTTTACAAAAGCAATTGAAGTGGATTCCACTTTTGTCAATGCCATTTGTAATAGAGGCATCGCTTTTACTTACCTGAAACAATATGATAACGCCAGACAAGATTTTATGTATTGCAGAAAAATTAATCCCGATTTTATGCCTGCAATAAATGAATTAAACAAATTGGATAAAATCAAAAAATAAATTATGGTAAATTCAAACCTCGATCCTTCTAAAACCAGAATGTCGGCGGCAGAAAAAGAATTTGAGCAAATGATTCGGCCTGCCGACTTTGACAATTTCTTTGGACAGGAACAGGTAATTGATAATATTATCATTTTTGTTAAAGCAGCAAAGGGAAGAGGAGAAGCTTTAGACCATGTTTTGCTTCATGGCCCTCCCGGGTTGGGCAAAACTACTTTATCCCATATTGTTGCCAATGAAATGGGCGTAAATCTTAAAGTTACCTCTGGTCCTGTTATTGATAAGCCCGGCGAATTGGCAGGCTTGCTGACCAATCTTGAAACCAATGATGTCCTTTTTATTGATGAAATACACCGACTTTCTCCTGTGGTAGAAGAATATCTCTATTCTGCCATGGAAGATTACAAAATAGACATCATGATTGATACCGGCCCAAATGCCAGAAGCGTTCAAATTTCTCTAAACCCTTTCACACTGATTGGTGCCACTACCCGTTCAGGTTTGCTTACAGCCCCCCTCAGATCCCGCTTTGGTATTAACCTTCGATTGCAATATTATGATGCCGACACCCTTACCAGAATTATAAAACGAGCAGCCGGTATTCTTCATATAAAAATATTAGATAATGCCGCTTATGAAATTGCTCGTCGGAGTAGGGGAACTCCACGTATTGCCAATCTTTTGTTGAGGCGAGTTCGTGATTTTGCGCAAATAAAAGGGAATGGAACTATTGACTATGAAATTACCCAAATAGCTCTCGCTGCCTTAAATGTGGATAAACACGGATTGGATGAAATGGATAATAAAATTCTGACTACCATTATTGATAAATTTAAAGGAGGCCCTGTCGGAATTACTACTATTGCTACTGCTGTAGCCGAAGATGCCGGTACTATTGAAGAGGTGTATGAGCCTTTTCTTATTCAGGAAGGTTATCTGATGCGAACTCCTCGCGGAAGAGAAGCAACAGAGGCGGCTTATCAACATCTTGGGAAAATGAAATTGCCGGAACAACAAAAGCTCTTTTAATTCTAATTTTCAATTAAAATTACATAAAATGAAAAAACTTTATTTGACAATTTTTTTGATCATTTTTGGGGCTGCCCTTTGGGCCCAAAGCACCAATCCTGCCGGAAGACGCGTTACAGTCGGGCTATCATTTGGCCCTTCTATTGATTGGCTCTCTCCCAAAACAGACAACTATCAGGGGGATGGGATAAAAATCGGAGTAAAATACGGAATACCGGTTGACATTAATTTTACCAAGCAAGCCAACTATTATTTTAGCACAGGTTTATTCTTTAGCCATAACGGAGGCAAATTAAAATTTATGGATAATACCATTCTGGATTCCAATACCTATTCAGTATTAATGAACAGGTCTTACAGTGCAACCTACCTGATTATTCCCACCGGAATAAAATTAAAAACTCCCAGCTTTAAAAATTTTGTGTTTGCCGGCAACTTCGGCCTTTCTCACGGTTTTTTATTGAAAGGAAAAAAATTAGACCAATGTAAAATCGGAGATCGTGACATAGTAGATCCTAAAAAAGTGAATTATAAAGAGTTGCTCTTTTTCAAAGAAACCGTTTACGTTGGGGTTGGGGTTGAATATATTATTAAAGATGATTTTAGGGCAAACTTCTTTATCAACTATAACTACACTTTTACCAACTTCTTCAGTGGAAAAGCTTTGAACGAGTACTATGGCAATATAAAAGAAAAAGGCAATTTGGGAAGTGTTGATTTTGTCTTCGGTGTGACTTTTTAACAGAATTTCATGAAAATTATTTGTGTCGGAAGAAATTATCTGAGTCATATCCGCGAATTTGACAATCAGGTTCCTGAAGTTCCTGTTTTTTTTCTTAAACCCGATACAGCGGTTGTAACCAGAAACCGTCCTTTTTTTCTTCCCGAATTTTCACAAGAAGTTCATTATGAAACAGAACTTTTAGTGCGTATTAATAAAGTAGGCAAGTATATAAAAGAAAAATTTGCCCATACCTATTATGAAGAAATAGGACTTGGGGTTGATTTTACTGCCAGAGATCTTCAACGAGAATGTATAGAAAACGGAAATCCTTGGGAAATTGCCAAAGCTTTTGACCATTCCGCAATTATTGGAAAATTTATCAGTAAAAACCAGTTTTTTGATATTTCCAATATAAATTTTAAGATGCTGCTTAATGATCAATTGGTTCAGGAAGGAAATAGTAAAGAGATGGTTTTTTCTATTGACCGGATTATTGCCTATGTTTCTCAATTTATGACCTTAAAGATGGGAGATATTATTTTTACCGGGACTCCAAAAGGAGTGGGAAGCGTTAAAATAAATGATCGGCTACAAGGGTTTATTGAAAATGAAAAGTTTTTTGATTTTAGAGTAAAATAATAACATAAAAACACTACAAATGAGTCTTAAATTTCGCTTAATTATCATGAATTTTCTCCAGTATGCGATCTGGGGGGCGTGGCTGATTTCTTTGGGAACTTATCTTTTCGGGAGTTTGCATTTTGAAGGAGTCCAGATTGGAAGTTTCTTTGCCATTATGGGAATTACTTCCCTTTTTATGCCCGGAATTATGGGTATTATTGCCGACAGATGGGTGCCTGCCCAAATTCTGCTGGGAGTTTGTCATATTCTGGGAGCTGTTTTTCTGATATTGGCTGCCTCTCAGACCACCTATGCTACGCTTTATCCGGTGATGTTTCTGGCTGTTTTGTTTTATATGCCTACTATTGCGCTCTCTAATTCTGTTGCTTTTAATGCACTTGAAAAACATGGTTTTGATACCGTGAAAGACTTTCCTCCAATTCGTGTTTTTGGAACTGTCGGCTTCATCTGTTCTATGCTTATTGTAGATTTTGCTGGATTTTCAACCAATCACAATCAGCTTTATCTTTCGGCTGCCATTTCTTTTATGCTGGGGGTATATGCCATGACTCTTCCTCATTGTCCCGTCACTAAAGTTGATGGCAAAAAATCTTTTATTGATGCCATGGGATTAAGAGCATTTTCTTTGTTTAAGGAAAAAAAGATGGCTCTCTTTTTTATTTTCTCTATGTTGCTCGGGGCTGCACTACAAGTTACCAACGCCTTTGCCAATCCTTACATTACAAGCTTTGCCGAAATACCTCAATATGCTGATACTTTCGGGGTTAAACATGCCAATGCTCTGATTTCTCTGTCTCAAATTTCAGAAACCCTCTGTATTTTATTAATTCCTTTTTTCTTGAAAAAATTTGGAATTAAAAAAGTTATGTTAATCAGTATGTTTGCCTGGGTACTCCGTTTTGGTCTCTTTGGTGTTGGAAATCCCGGAACAGGCGTCTGGATGTTTATTCTTTCCATGATTGTGTATGGAGTTGCATTTGACTTTTTCAACATTTCAGGCTCTCTTTTCGTAAACAAAGAAACAAATCCATCAATCCGTTCCAGTGCTCAGGGACTCTTTATGATAATGACCAATGGTTTTGGGGCTACTTTTGGCTCCTATGCTGCCGGTTTTGTGGTAGATAAATTTGTTTACAAATCCCCGGACCCAAGCTGGCCCACAGCTTGGTTTATCTTTGCCGGATATGCTTTGGTGGTTGCCATCATCTTCGGATTGGTTTTCAAGTATAAATATAAACCCGAGAATATTAAATAACTGGGGTTTAATAAATAAAAAGAGACAGCCATTTCAGAAATGGCTGTCTCTTTAATTTTGAATAGGTTGTCTTATCTTATATTTATCATAACTTTGTCAATGGTAGTATCAGATTCATCATTAACAGACTTGTTTATAATAATTTGAGAAACAGTATCTGTGGGATTTTCCTGGTAAATAATGCCATTAGTGGAGGATTTTTCCTGTACTGAGATATTATTAAACCATTCATACAATGTGCCATTTTTATATTTTTGTATTGCGATGGACACAAATACAACATTAACAATCAGTATTATAGCTGCTGTGATAAGCAATATCTTATTTGTATATTTTTTCATTGGACCTTATTTTTATTTATTAAATTCATTATACCGTTTTTCAATCTCTTGAATATCAATTTTAAGCAACCGCATATTTTTAAATAAATGCGGTAGATCTTCTTTGATAAAACGATTCTTACGGAAGGTAATAATCTTTTCTGTTGCATCTTCTGCAACAAAGTAACCAACACCTCTTTTGTTTATGATAATTTCCATGGTTTGTAAAAAATCATAAGTTCTCAAAACCGTGTTGGGGTTTACTTCAAGAAATCCGCCAAGTTCGCGTATTGACATCACACGCTCGCCAATCTTCCATCGGTTTGTGAGTATTTGTTCACAAACCCAATCGGCAATCTGTAAATAGATGGATTGTGTTTCTTTGAAATCCATATTAAACCTCCGTTTCTTTTAATCTTAAAAAACTTAACACCCAGAAAAATAATATAAAGAAAATGGTTCCTCCAATAGCAAATATATCCCAATATTTGAGGTTAAAAGGTCCTTCCGGAAAACTTTTTGCTAAAGTATAATTATAGGGAGAATCTACAATATTCTGATGTTCTGTGAAAAAATATAACAGACTTGAATCTACTATCATAATTAACAGAAAAAAACAAAAAAAATACAAGGCGACTTTAATAATAGCTTTTCTTTTAAAATAGACTGAACCGAAAATCAAAATTGATTCGCAAAGTAGAAGAAGAAGGATGGTTTTGTAATCAAAAGATAAAGCATATCTTAGTGAATCCAAGGAAAAAACAACACCATATATGAAAGTGTGAATTAAGTCTCCGAATAAACAGCCGAGCATGTAGCAAATATATAACGCTGCCAGATAATAAATGTTGGCTAGTATCAAATTTACCAAAGTCTTTTCCCCTGCTGAGGCAGGAATTAAAAGATAATTCATCCCTTTGGGCTTGTAGCTAAGCATCCCGAAAATACGACCGGCATAAATAAATGCTATTATCACAAAAATTATTTTTGACAAATTAAAAAAAGCTGTGTTGTATCCTGAAAATCCTCCTATGATGAATATAATCAGAAAGTTCGATAAATCTTTTTTCCAATTTTCAATAAAGTATTTTGAAAACAGATATTGTATTCGATTTAATGAAATGGTACTCATGTTAATATTTTTTATTTGATTATTTATTTAAGATTCAAAAATCTCTTTTATTCTTTTCTTATTTGCAATAATGGCATTAAAAAGCAATTCAATATCAAGTTTGCTTTCTAATTGCTCACTATTTTCTTTGACCACTAAAAGGCCTCGGACATTGTCTTCAGAGTATAAAACCGATTTTAAGTCAACATCATTGTCTTCAACTTTAAAAACAAGCTTTTCAGTAATTATATCTGACGGTTGGTTAAAGATTATTTCCCCGTTGTCTAAAATTATCACGGAGTCAATAAGGCTGTGCAAATCTCGAACCTGGTGTGTGGAAATGATGACCAGTCGATCTTCGTTGGTTGAAGAAGCCATCACTCTGCGGAAAATGCTCTTGGATGGAATATCAAGTCCGTTAGTGGGTTCATCAAGTAGTAGAATTTTTGTGTTGGTGGCAAGCGCAAAGGAAATCAGCAATTTTTTCTGCTGTCCGTGAGAAAGCTTGTCGGCATACTGCTCCTGATCATTGATTTCAAATTCATCCAGATATTTTGTAAACTGCTCCATGCTAAAAGATGGATAAAATGGGGAATAGACCTTCGCATAATTTCTTATTTTGAGATGAGGAATATACATCTCTTCGGGAAGAAAATAAATCTCTTTTAAAACTTCAGGATCTCTAAGTTCGGACCGTTTTCCCATGACGTTGGCCGTGCCCTTTTGTGAAAAGAGTAAGCCCGAAATAATTTTTAAAAGAGTGGTCTTTCCTGCCCCGTTTTTGCCTAAGAGGCCGTAAATATGCCCGGGAGTCAAATTCAGGTTCAATTCGGAAAAAAGCATTCGCTTTTTTGAATAGCCAAAATGAATGTTGGTTAGATTAATCATAATTGTATATTTTTGGTTTATATTGTTATAGTGTATTAGTGAAATAGTACACCGCAAAAGTAAAGCGTTAAAAGATATGTTGATTTATTTTGAGAAAAATTTTTCTTGTTGATTATCAGCAAATTATATCTCAATGCTCTTTTTGTTAAAAAAAACACGACTTATTTTTGGAAGAAAAAATCAAAAAATAAATATTTGCCTTTCTCTTTTAAGAGTTTCTATTGGGAGTAAAAATAATATCATAAATTTATTTACCTTTGCATTTGTAAAAAAGAAACTAAACGTTGAACATAATTAAATATAAATCAATATGATGAAAAACGAATTTACAAAAAGACACAACGGTCCAGGCACAGAGGATGTGGCAAAAATGCTGGAAACAATCGGGGTTAAATCAATGGATGAATTAATTGACAAAACTCTTCCTCAGGCTATTCGTTTTAAAAAACCACTTGACCTTCCTGAAGGAATGTCTGAATATGAATATTTATCTTCTGTAAAGGCTTTATTATCAAAAAATAAGCTTTATAAATCTTATATCGGGATGGGCTTTTATAACACCCATACACCTGCTGTCATTTTAAGAAACATTTTTGAAAATCCGGGTTGGTACACATCTTATACCCCCTATCAGGCTGAAATATCACAAGGTCGTCTTGAGGCATTGTTAAATTATCAAACCATGATTTCAAGTTTAACCGGAATGCCTGTTTCCAATGCTTCCTTATTAGACGAGGCTACTGCAGCAGGAGAAATGATGTTGATGTTTTATAACAGCAGAAGTCGTGAAGCTGTTAAAAATCAAGTATGTAAATATTTTGTTTCAGAAGATGTCCTAAATACTTCAGTGGCAGTCATGAAGACCAATGCTGCTCCGCAAGGAATAGAACTTGTTATTGGAAAAGCAGACGAAATTGAGTTAGACAATAGTTTTTTTGGGGCTATGGTTCAATATCCGAATCAGCATGGAGCTATTCACGATTATTCTGAATTTGTTACCAAAGCTAAATCACATAATATTTTTGTGGGAGTTGCCTGTGATCTGATGGCATTAACGATGCTCACTCCTCCGGGAGAATGGGGAGCAGATTGCGTAATGGGAAATACACAACGTTTTGGAATTCCAATGGGATATGGCGGACCTGCTGCCGGATTTTTTGCCTGTAAAGAAGATTTTAAAAGACAAATGCCCGGCCGTATCATAGGAATTACCATTGATACCCAAGGAAACAAGGCTTATCGTATGGCATTGCAAACACGTGAACAGCATATTAAGAGAGAACGTGCTACTTCCAATATTTGTACTGCCACAGCTTTGGTTGCTATTATGTCAGGCTTTTATGGTATGTGGCATGGTGCTTCCGGATTAAAAGAGATTGCAAGAAAAATAAATATATTCGCAGGAGTCCTTGGAAAAGAAGCAGCTAAATATGGTTATAAACAATACAATAAACACTATTTTGACACTCTTTGTTTTGAAGTTCCTCAAGGAGTTAAAATTGAAGATGTTAAAAGAATTGCATTGGAAAATAAAGTTAACTTTTGTTACTGGTGTGACACTTGTTTTACTGTTTCATTGGATGAAACTGTTGTTTTGGAGGATGTTAATTTGATACTAAGTATTTTGGCTAAAGCTGCCAAAAAGGAATTTACTCCTTTTGTTTGTAATTGTGCCTGCCCGACCACTATTCCTTCTCAATTTGAAAGAAAATCTCTCTTTATGCAACAGGATATTTTTACTAAATATCATTCAGAAACAGAGATGATGCGTTATATGAAAAAACTGGAACTAAAAGACTTGTCATTAAACAGGGCTATGATTCCGCTAGGGTCGTGTACCATGAAGCTGAATGCAGCTGCCGAAATGCTTCCTCTAAGCTGGCCGGAAGCCGGAGCAATACATCCTTATGTCCCCAAAGATCAGGCAGAGGGATATCTTGAAATTATTAGTGAAATGAGTGAATGGCTATGTAAGATTTCCGGATTCAAGGCTATTTCTTTCCAACCCAACTCAGGGGCAGCAGGAGAATATGCCGGTTTGACGGTAATAAGAAAATATCATCACAGCCGCGGAGAAAGTCATCGCAACATCTGTCTTATCCCCTCTTCCGCTCATGGAACCAATCCGGCCTCTTCTGCAAAAGCAGGCAACCAAATAGTAGTTGTCAATTCCACGCCACAAGGAGAAGTTGATATGGCAGACCTGAAAGCCAAAGCCAAACAATATAAAGACAATCTCTCTTGTTTAATGATTACGTATCCTTCAACTCACGGCGTTTTTGAAGAATCTATTTTAGATATTGTTAAAATTATTCATGATAATGGTGGTCTGGTTTATATGGACGGAGCCAATATGAATGCTCAGGTTGGGCTAACTGCTCCCGGTTATATCGGGGCTGATGTTTGTCACCTTAATCTTCACAAAACATTTGCCATGCCTCATGGTGGAGGTGGTCCCGGAGTTGGACCGATTGCGGTTTCTGAAAAATTGGTTGATTTTCTCCCTAATCATGTTATTGTATCTACCGGAGGAAAAGAAGGTGGACAAGTAGCTTCTGCACCTTACGGAAGTGCTTACTTATTGCCGATTACTTATGGATATATGAAAATGTTGGGGGGTTATGGAATGACAGAAGCTACTAAATATGCTATCCTAAATGCCAACTATATTCGTAAAAGACTTGAAGGACATTATAAAATATTATATACCGGTGCTCAAGGTATGTGTGCTCATGAAATGATTTTGGATTGTAATGAATTTGAAAAATCATCCGGAGTTTTGGTTGGTGAAATAGCCAAAAGATTAATGGATTACGGCTTCCATGCCCCAACCGTTGCTTTTCCGGTTCATGGTACTCTAATGGTTGAACCAACTGAAAGCGAACCTCTTAGCGAAATTGACCGTTTGTGTAATGCTTTAATCTCCATCCGAGAAGAAATCAGGGAAATTGAAGAGGGCAAAGCTGACAGGGTTAATAATGTTATCAAAAACGCCCCACATACTATGGGTGTTGTTTGTGCTGAGAATTGGGACAGACCATATAGTCGTGAAAAAGCTGCGTTTCCAATGCCTCATGATGATAAGTATTGGCCTACAGTTAGTAAAATTGATGATGCTTACGGTGACAGAAATTTAGTTTGCTGTATAGACTAAATACAAATTTTAGAAAGCCCTATTCTATTTTTAGAATTGTTTGAATAGTGCCCGAAGAGTTTTATAAAGTTTTTTTGCTCTTTTTAGCTTGCGAAAAAATCCTTAGGGTTAATTGTTCCGGAGGCTATCTTGTTGGCTTCTTTTAATTCTTATGAAAAAAAATAGTACTTTTGCCGATATTTAATAACATGAAAAACTCTTCCTCTACCGAAAAGAATAAAATTAACTTTTCTAAGATTATTCAATTGATAATTTTTCTTGGAATAGGGATCTTTTTTGTTTGGTTTTCCGTAAAAGACTTGTCTCCGGAAGATATTCAGGCTATAAAAATCAGTGCCTTAAAAATAAACAATCCTTTAAGCTGGTTTTTTCTTACTCTTTCATTGCTGTCCGGAGTCTGTGCTCATTATATAAGGGGGCTTAGAAGCATTATCCTGATTCAACCTCTTGGTTATCATGTTCGCAAAAACATTTCTTTTTATTCTGTTATGGTTTGTTATTTAGCCAATCTGGCTTTTCCACGGCTTGGAGAGGTCTTGCGCTGCACATTCCTGCAACGTTATGAAAGAGTTCCTTTTCAAAAAGCCCTTGGTACAGTTGTAACAGAACGCGCCATTGACACTCTGTGTTGGCTGATAATGCTTATTCTTGTCGTTTGGCTTAATACCGCCCTGTTGACTGATTTGGTCATTGATAAAGAATCGGGATTAACTTTCGGCATATGGCTCCAGAATAAATGGTCTTCTCTGGTATCAAATTCTACTTTATTTTATCTTGGGGGAGCCTTTGTTTTGTTTTGTATTTTAATTTATCTGACAAGAAATTATTGGAAAAAAATTTCGTTTTTTGTTAAAATTAAAAATTTCTTCTGGGGGATCATTCAGGGGCTAATTTCAATAAAAGATTTAAAACATCCTTTTTTATTTGTCCTTTACACCATACTTATTTGGGTATTCTTCTTTTTAGGCACCTATTTCTGTTTCTTTGCATTTGATTATTTGGCAACCTTAGGACCTGCGCCCGCTTTTACTGTTCTTATTATCGGAAGTATTGGTTATATGGTTGCACAAGGAGGACTGGGGGCTTATCCTTTAATAGTAGCAGGCGTTTTAGTAATGTATGGTATTAATTATAATGCAGGATTAGCTGCCGGTTGGATTGGTTGGTCGGTACAAACTATGATGATTATTGTTTTTGGTATTGCAGCTCTTATTATTGCATCTTTTAACGATAGAAAAAAAGAAGTTTTTAAATCTATAAAATAATATTTCGCCATTGGCTTTTTATTGGATCGTATAATATCTTTTTACTTATGGATTATCTTAAACATATTAATAATAAAATAATTTCCGCTGACTATTTTAAGTCAAAAAGGAAGTGTTTTAATAATAATAGAGTGATTTTTACCAATGGTTGTTTTGATATTCTCCATTTGGGACATATTGACTACCTGATTAAGGCTAGAAAATTGGGAGATGTTTTGATTATCGGACTTAACACTGATAACTCCATTAAGAAACTTAAGGGAGATAAAAGACCTGTTAATAATCAAACTGCGCGGGCATTGTTATTAGCATCGCTTGAATTTGTTGATTTTGTGATTCTTTTTGACGAAGAAACTCCAATGAATCTTATCAAGATGATAACTCCGGATGTTTTGGTAAAAGGAGGAGATTATAATATTGAATCTGTGGTGGGTGCTGACTTTGTTCTTAATTATGGCGGAGCGGTCGAAATTATCCCTTTTCTTGAAGGATATTCAACAACCGGTATTATTAATAATCTTCAAAATAATTAATACTTTTGTCGATACAATATTTGCAATAATGAAACAGCTTTTCTCTGTTTTTTTTCTATTGTCTTCTATTTGCTGTTCTGCACAGCAAATCACGATTGATATTGATGACAATGCTCAGAACAGGGCCCTCGCAGATACAACGATGGTTTGTTGTTACGATACAGAAAATATAGATTTTTCTACTGAATCTTTTATTAAGGACACCTATCAGATTCCCGCCTATAATCTCTACGGACAACATTGGGATCCTAAACACTTGCGATCAAAGCAGTTTGTTATTCCCTTTAGCGATGGTCAATTAAAAATAATATTGGTAGAATCTTATAACACACCTTTTGTTTTCCCTTGTAGAGGAGAAAAGATCGTAGATTATGGTCCACAGAAAAAGCTATTCCATCCCGGAACTGATTTTTCTCTTCCTGAAAATGCTCCGATTTATGCTTGTTTTGACGGCGTTGTTCGAGTTGCTAAAATCTATGGAGATTATAATAAAATAGTAGTCGTTAGACACTATAATGGACTTGAAACTGTTTATGCCAATCTTGGTAAAATTAATGTAAAGCCTGACCAAATTATCAAAGCCGGTCATATTGTCGGTTTTGCAGGGGGTGTTGGTCGTGGACCTTTGGCTTCTTTTCACTTTGAAAGCCGATTCATGAATGAAACATTTGATCCTGCTTTGTTATTAAATTTTGAGGATCGAACACTTTCCGGAAACATTCTGACCCTTGAACCTGAGAATTTTAATATTAAACCTCTTCCTCAAATAAGAGAACAAGTTTTAGTTCCGAAAAAAAATCCTATAGAATCAAATTCCGTTAAGAACACACAAAACTCATTTCCCTCTTCACATCCTTTATATCACATTGTCCAAAAAGGCGAAACACTCTATAAAATTGCCAAACAATATAATATTTCCGTTGAAACATTAATGAAATTAAATAATCTCACAGAAAACTCATTAATTTATTCGGGTCAAAAAATAAAGGTACAATAAGGCTTTTTTATCTCGTTATTGCTTGTCATAACGTTGAATCTCTTCCGAAAAATATTCCAATTTAACGCCTGCCATTTTAAACATCTCTTCTGATTCTTTCCCATCATGATATTTTTTTTCGCAGACAACCCTTTCTATTCCACAGTTTATAATTAACATTGCACACACACGACACGGTGTCATGCGGCAGTACAGAGTCCCCTTATTTAATGATATTCCTAATTTGGCAGCTTGACAAATTGCATTCTGCTCAGCATGAACTGTTCTCACACAATGTTGGGTGGTTGATCCGTCCTCGTGAATCATTTTTTTAAGTTGGTGCCCTATTTCATCACAATGCGGCAACCCCTTTGGAGATCCAACATAGCCGGATACCAGAATTTGGCGGTCTCTGACAATAACACATCCGCTTCTGCCACGATCACAGGTAGCACGTTTGCTTACAGTGTTTGCAATTTCCATAAAATAATCATCCCAGGATGGACGAACATATTTATTATTTTCCATTATTTAAAGTGTTGATTGACAATTTATTTAATATCTCTTCGAGTTGTTCATACAAAGCTTCTTTGCTTCCGCCATTGTTTAACAAAAAATCAGCCTCGAGAATACACTTTGATAGGTTTTGTTTATTGGGATCGGTAGAGGTCATTTCTCTTGTTTCATTTTGAATGAAAGTTTCTTTGGAAACCTGATCTGTTTCTGATTGTCTCAAAATTATTCTTTGATAACGTATTTCTACCGGAGCATCAACAGCTAATAAAACAAAGTTTTTGCTTCTTCTAAGCGACTCTATTTCCCCTGGTGTACGGATACTTTCAATAACGGCGTTTTCTCCTTTAGAAACAGCAATTTTATACAATTCATCTGTAATAAAAGAGGGACTATTATTCGCCCGTAAATCATTGGCAACCTCAACAAGTGTGTCTCTGTTTATTTCCTTCCCTCTTTTTTTAATTTCTTTTCCAATATAGTCTCTCACGGAATAATGTTTAAATCCGCGATTTTTCACCAAATATTCAACAATTGTTCCCTTGCCCGCCCCTAATGTTCCTGTAATCCCGATAATAATCATACTTTAATCGTTTTATAACCATTCTGCAAGATATTCTGCAGTATATCCTATTTTTTTAGACACAATCTCTTCCGGTGTTCCCGTTGCAATTATTTTCCCTCCATTCTTTCCACCTTCCGGCCCAAGGTCAATAATCCAGTCTGCCACTTTAATAACATCCATATTGTGTTCAATAACAATTACCGTATTTCCCATATCCACAAGTCTAAAAAGAACTTTCAGCAAAATGTCTATGTCGTGAAAATGAAGTCCGGTCGTAGGTTCATCAAGAACATAAACTGTATTTCCGGTATCTTTTTTACAAAGTTCAGTAGCCAGTTTAACCCGCTGGGCTTCTCCTCCTGAAAGAGTTGTGGATGATTGTCCAAGTTTAATGTATCCGAGTCCGACATCCAACATGGTTTTCAGTTTTAAGACAATAGAGGGAATGTTCTCAAAAAAGTCAAGAGCGGTTTCAACATCCATTTCCAACACATCAAAAATAGATTTTCCTTTATATCTGATCTCTAATGTTTCATCATTATATCTTTTTCCATTACAGGTCTCGCAGGTTACATATACATCGGGGAGAAAGTTCATCTCTATATTTTTAACTCCACCTCCTTTGCAATTTTCGCAACGACCCCCTTTTACATTGAACGAAAACCTTCCTGATTTATATCCTCTAATTTTGGCTTCGGGCAAGCCGGAAAAGAGTTGTCTTATTTCATCAAAAACCCCTACATAAGTAGCGGGGTTTGAACGCGGAGTTCTTCCTATTGGTTGTTGGTCAATTTCTATTACCTTATCAACATATTCGATTCCCTTTAGTTTATCAAAAGGAAGCGGCTGTTTGTCAGATCGATAAAAACGCTGACTCAGAATAGGATATAATGTATCGTTTATAAGTGTCGACTTTCCACTTCCGGAAACTCCAGTTATACAGATAAATGTTCCTAAAGGAAAAGAGATATTGATATTTTTAAGATTGTTTCCGGTAGCTCCTATTAAGGTTAGTTTTTTTCCGGAGCCAAGACGTCTTTTTGAAGGAATGTCAATTTTTTTCTTTCCACTAAGATAATCTGCTGTTAATGAATTTGACTTTAAAATATCTTCGTAATTACCGGTTGCTACAATTTCTCCACCGTGTTCACCCGCTGCCGGACCAATGTCTATAATATGGTCGGCTGCTTTCATCATGTCTTTGTCGTGTTCTACCACAATTATGGAGTTGTCATGATCTCGCAACTCTTTCATCGAATTAATTAGGCGGTGATTATCCTTTTGATGCAATCCTATGCTGGGTTCATCAAGAATATAAAGAACATTAACAAGCTGCGAGCTAATCTGGGTTGCAAGACGAATGCGCTGCGCCTCCCCACCGGAAAGACTTTTTGAGGATCTGTTCAGCGATAAATATTGAATTCCTACATCATTTAGAAATTTGAGCCGTAAAGATATTTCCCTGATTATTTCGTAAGATATTTGTTGTTTGCGTTCGTCCAGCCATTGGTTACAATTGTCAATCCATTCTGCAAGCTCAGAAAGATCCATGACGGATAAATCTACGATGTTTTTACCTCCTATTTTAAAATATCGAGATTCTTTCTTTAATCTCGTTCCGTGACATTCCGGGCAGGTTTTTTCGTCAAGAAATTGATTAATCCATTTTTGTATTGAGGCTGGGGCAGATTCATAATCATACTCCTGCATAAAACTGACGATTCCGCTAAAATATTCTTTGCTTGGCGCGAGTCCTGAGATTTCATGACTGATGTAAAGCGCCTCGTCGCTCCCATATAGTAAGATGTTAAGATATTCCTCTGAAAGTGTGCTTATAGGGTCTGACATTGAAAAGCCGTATTTTTCGCTAAGGGCTTCTATTTGTCTGAAAACAGTACTGTTCTTTTGGGGTCCCAAGGGTATTATAGCTCCCTCTTTAATTGACAAAGAGTTGTCCGGAATTATTTTATTTAAATCAATTTCTGTTATATAGCCAAGTCCATTACATTTTTCACAGGCGCCATACGGAGAATTAAAAGAAAATGTGTTGGGCTCCGGCTCCGGATATGATATACCGGTTGTGGGGCACATTAAAAACTTGCTATAATTCTTTAATTCACCATTTTCATTGTTTAAAACTAACAATACCCCTTTGCCATGTTTAAGAGCATGCCGCAAGCTATTGATTAGGCGGGGTTTTGAAAGATCTCTTACAACCAAGGTGTCAACCACAACTTCAATGTCGTGAATTTTATACCTGTCCAGTTGCATGTTAAGCATCAAATCTCGGATTTCTCCGTCAATTCGTACTTTAGAAAAACCCTGTTTCCGGATTGTTTCAAAAAGTTCTTTATAATGACCTTTTCTTCGTTTTACTATTGGCGCAAGTAAAGTAATGTTTTTTTCCTCGTAAATATTTAAAATAAGATCTATCAACTCCTTTTCACTATAACGAACCATTTTTTCTTCTGTTTCATATGAAAAAGCATCTGCAACACGGGCATACAGCAACCGAAGAAAATCATAAACCTCTGTAATAGTGCCTACTGTAGATCGAGGATTTTTGTTGACGGTTTTTTGTTCAATAGAAATCACGGGGTTTAACCCGGATATTTTATCGACATCGGGGTGTTGAAGGTGTCCGATAAACTGTCGGGCATAGGCCGAAAAGGTCTCCATATAGCGACGCTGACCTTCTGCATAAATAGTATCGAATGCCAGCGACGATTTGCCACTTCCACTTAAACCGGTAATAACCACAAGCTTGTGTTGTGGTATTGATAATGATACATTTTTTAAATTATTCTCTCTGGCACCAATAATTATCAGTTCGTCTTCAGCATAAGTATTATCTTTCATATGAAATGACCAAATCTTTCTATCTCAAAATAAGGGAATGCAAAAATACAATTTTTGTTGATTATTTTCTGTCAATAAAATCAAAATTTTGGTGAGCAATTCTTCTTCTATTTTGCTTTAATTTTCCATCTTCCCTCTATCTTAATCATCTTAAAATTAAGCACATCTTCGGTATTGTTGCAATAATAGACTTTGGCCTCAACTCTTCCCGCTTTTTTGTCTTCTGTCAGTTTTTGCTTTGTGATTTTAAATTTAGCTATGCCGTTTTTCGAGGAAACCTCTTTATTAATAACTCCTGCTATCATTTTCACATTTTCCCGGCTTAATGAGTCTGTAATGTCAAAATTGGAAATCGCTTTTTCATATTCGCCTTTTTTAATTTCTTTAAGATATGTTTTTACAACGCCCTGTGGAGTGTTAGGAGAACAAGAATAAAAGGTGATTACCATAAGGGCAATCATAAAATAAATTATCTTTTTCATATTTAAATTAATTTAAAACATGTTTTTGATCTATAATTTTACATGATTATGCTTTCTAAAACAGAGTATCGCCCAGTAATTCAAAAGGATTTGTAAGGTCTTTATATAAATATTGATAAAGCAATTTTGTCTTTTGAGGTATTTTTATGGTATAAGTTTTTGTTTTAACAGTTAGTTTTGTGCTTCTTAACCAAGGATTAAGAGATTTTAATTCACGATATAAAATATTATGTTCTCTGGCAAAAAGATATAAATCGGGGATGGTTGAGTTTACCGATATTTCATCACATGGAACAGGATAATAGAGATCGGCATTTTTAAGAGTTATCCCATATTGTCGTGGTTTTTCAAAAATTAACTTATAAGAAAGAATCCGGTATAAATATCTAGCAGTTTCCTGG
>Ga0209099_1001469_pt1 | contig 23404 bp, 23 predicted proteins | sample AD_JPNHW2_MetaG_FD_184430 | JGI IMG/M metagenome (GOLD analysis project Ga0209099, IMG submission 184430) | Active sludge microbial communities of municipal wastewater-treating anaerobic digesters from Japan - AD_JPNHW2_MetaG (SPAdes) (version 2) | ecosystem: Engineered > Bioreactor > Anaerobic... | reverse complement strand
AGAACATTGGAAAAGACGTAATTCCGGATACCCGCAGGAAAGCGAACCATGTTCCGGGAAAATATCTCCATGAGTGACTTCGCCGCATCAATAAAAAGTGACGGCTGCCCCCGCTCACTGAGCTTGTCGGGGTGCTGTATTTCACTCCTGCAGGCATACAGCTGATCTGCATCACGGCCCGGTTCCCCCCTCCCTCTGAATAAAAACCGGAGATTAAGCGTATTGATACATTCCCTGTATAACGAATATAAAATTTTATAATAATTGACAGAACTGACAATAATTCGTATATTTAAAATAATAGAAGAGAATATTGATAATTGTTATCAGCAATGATGAATATTTAGAGTATTCGCATGAAAAAGAAAAATATAGAAACGATATACAAAAAAAACCGGATCATAAGTAATATTTTTGATTCAATAGGATCCCGCAATAATTTTTTAATTCTTGGCCACAAAAATCCGGATGAAGACTGCATCTCGAGCATGGTAGCATTTTCTCTCATCCTCTCAAAGTTCAGTAAATCTGTAAGTATTTACCTGGGAGGGCCCGTTCACGAACATTTTCAATATCTCCTGAACATATGCAAATACAACTCTATAGAAATATATTATTCGGATGATTTTAAAGACGACAATATCGATACTATTGTTGTCTGCGATACCCCGAAGCCGGATATGATAGATGCAAGCGCGGCAATTAATTCATTATTTCTCCGGAAAGATATTCTGATAATAGAAATTGACCACCATATCGGCGCCGATAGTGAATATATCGGCAACGAAGGTTATTGCCTTGTAAATGAAGCTTCTTCAGCGTGTGAGCTGATCGGCCTTATAGGCCTCAAACTCTGCAACAGAAAAGATCTGCTGAAACTGTACAATATTTCAGATCCCTTTTCACGCAACTTTGTTCTGGCCATATTGTCAGGAATAATCGGCGATACAAAGATGGGTAAGTATCTCAAATCAAAACGTGAAATAAAATATTATCAGATATTCAGTACAAAATACAATGACATCTTATTAAAGGAAACAATTAAGGAATCAAATTTCTCTGATAAAAATCAGGTATATGATGAGCTTGAACGGCTTTCAAAAAATGAAGGGCAGTGTTTCGATTTTATTAACAGCAAAAAAAAGTTTTCTAATTCAATCGGCTATGTAGTTCTTGACCAGAAGACCATGGAACTTCTTTTCAGAGAATGCGGCAGTGACACTATAATTTCAATAACACGGGCGATCGCAGACATCCTTGCAGAAGAAAGCGGCAAGCTCAGCCTCATAGCTTATTACGACGATCCGGAACAATCAAACCTCATTCAGTTCCGGATACGGCGCGGAAAAAATTTTAAAAACTACGATGTGAGAAAAATACTTAAAATTTTTAATATTGAAAACGGCGGCGGCCACGAGGGAGCAATAGGATTCCGGATAAAAAAAGATTCAATTATGAATATATATGATTATGTGGATAACCTTATATCCGGCGTTGAACAGGAAATTTCAGATATAGGTTTTTCAGAATAATACACTGCATATGCCATGTAATAACATTCTCTGCTGCCCCTTCATGTTTTAAATCAGCCGCTCATCCCTTCTGCTCTGCCGCTAACCGTTTCAAAAAATCATAAACCTTCGCTTTCGGCACCTTCGATAACCGCTGCATAAGGCTGAACGGAACATTCCTGAATTTATAATGTTCTTTAATATCGCTGATCATTTTAATCCAGAGACGGCCGGTCATCTCGGCATCTGCAAGCGCACGGTGGTAGACACCGCTTGTTTCGAGTTTTTTATAACGGACCAGGGTTTCGAGCTTGTGATTCGGAGCTTCAGGATAGAGGCGTCTTGAAACAAGCATTGAACAGGCAAATTCCTGTTTTCGTTTTTCCCCTATACGGTCAAGTTCGGCATCAAGGAAACGGCAATCAAAACCGGCGTTATGTGCCACCAGATGGTTCTGTGCGATGAAAGAGGAAAAGTTCTCCATCACTTCGGCGGTTGACGGAGCGCCGCTCAGCATTCTGTTTGTTATACCGGTGTAATCCTCAATGAAACTGCTGATACGCATCTCGGGATTCATCAGGCTCTGAAAGCGGTCAACGACCTGATTGTCACGAATCAGGACCGCTCCGATCTCGATAGCCCTGTCTCCATAATAAGGAGAAAGGCCGGTTGTTTCAAAGTCGAGAACTACTACGCTGTAATTGCCCATACATTATCCAGGTGAACAGTTTGGTAAATAATACGATTATACCTTGCCGGAAAGCAAATAAAAAACCCCTGAAAATATCAGGGGTTTTATGCAGGCCACGAAGGACTCGAACCTTCAACAGCCGGTTTTGGAGACCGGTGCTCTACCAATTGAACTAGTGACCTATTTCTATGACATAAATAATAGTGAATAAAAAACGTCAAGTATTTTTACTACACATCATCCGGAGCTTTTCACATCCCAAGCCAGCATCCCGAGGGAAAAAAACTAGTAATAATCTCCGTTTCCTTCATCAAACTGAAATTTCAGATTATCTTCACACTCATCGAGATCATCAAGTTTGCAAGGATAATAACCGTCAAAACATGCTGTACAGAATTTCTGTGATGGAGCATCTACTGCTTCAATTAATGTATCGATTGTCATGTAGCTTATTGAATCTACCCTTAGATATTTTCTTATTTCTTCCAATGTATGGGTTGCTGCTATAAGTTCGCTGTGAGTCGGAATGTCTATTCCGTAATAGCACGGAAATTTTGTCGGAGGTGCGGATATCCTCACATGAACTTCTTTAGCTCCGGCATTACGGAACATTTTGATGATCTTTCTCATTGTTGTTCCGCGCATAATCGAATCGTCAACAACTACTACCCGTTTGTCTTTTACTACTGAAGCAACCACATTAAACTTGAGCTTAACGCCAAGATCGCGGATCTTCTGAGTCGGCTCAATAAATGTTCTCCCTATATAATGACTTCTGATCATTGCAAGCTCAAATGGTATTCCCGATTCCTTCGAATAACCAAGCGCGGCGCAGTTTGATGAATCCGGTATAGGAACAACAATATCCGCCTCAACCGGAGACTGTTTCGCAAGCATTCTGCCGAGTTTAATCCTCATGTCATAAACTGACTCACCGAAAATTCTGCTGTCGGGACGTGAAAAATATATATATTCAAAAACACATAGTGACTCTTCTTTTTTTTCAAAAGGGAAAAACGATCTTATTCCGGAGGAGGTTATTTCAATCAGTTCGCCCGGATTGACATCCCTCTCGTAAGTCGCTCCGACAATATCAAAAGCGCAGGTCTCGGAAGCAACAACCCAGCCGCCGTCAAGCTTTCCAAGACTTAACGGCCTGAATCCGTAAGGATCGCGCACCGCAAAGAGCCTGTCCCTGTTCATAATAAGCAGAGAATAAGCTCCCTTGATCTGTTTCAGAGAAAAAATCAAAGCATCCATTACATCTTCTTTTTCAGATCTGGCCATAAGATGAACTATTACTTCAGAATCAATTGTAGTCTGAAAAATGTGCCCTTTCTTCTCCAGCTCATGCCTGATTGTTCCGGCGTTGGTAAGATTTCCATTGTGAGATAAAACTATCGGGCCAAGTACCGAAGTAGCACGGAAAGGCTGCGCGTTTCTGAGATATGATGATCCTGTTGTAGAATACCTGTTGTGCCCTATAGCCATGCATCCCGCAAGATTATCTATATGCTCCTGGTTAAAAACATGATTAACTTCGCCCATCCCTGCATATCTGTAAATATGCTCTCCGTCAGAAGATGCAATCCCTGCAGATTCCTGCCCTCTGTGCTGAAGCGAATATAGTCCAAGATATGTAAGATTCGCAGCATGCGGATTGCCGTAAATTCCGAAGATACCGCACTCTTCCTTAGGCCTGTAATTCTCATCATCCAAAACTGATAAATCTTTAAGGTTCATATTCCATCCATAGTTAAATCATTATTTTCCCAGACATTACCTGATACGTATATTGTAAAGTAAAAATCTCCGGGAACGGTTACAAAACGGAGTTTTGTAACATAAGCAAAACATGCCGGGGTTTTTAAAATGTTTAATCAATTAAACTCCTTAAAACACAGTTTAATAAAAAACTATCCGCATAAGAACTAAACGCCCTTCGACAGACTCAGGGAACACAAAAAGAAAACTACTCCTCCAGGTCCTCCCTGAAATTGATATTTTTGAACATTCTGAACGGATCGTCGTAAAATCCGATTTCATCTTCATTTACCGCACGGATATTGTATCCTTCATAAAATCCGCTCATTCTGTAATCTTTCAGTTCAATCTTTCTCTTTATGCCGTCAGCACACCGTTTTGAATATATAGCGTGGAGAGGCTGATAACGGCCATTTAATTCAGGTACAATAATGTCATAATAATCAGGAATTTCCGTCATATATTTTATAAACTCTGTGTTTATAAAAGGCATGTCACACGGGAAGATAAAAACTCTCTCTAAATCAAGAGATTCAACGGCCGTATAAATCCCTCCGATAGGTCCAAGCCCGGGAATAATGTCAGGTATTATTTTTGCGTCCAGAAAAGAAAATTTTTCTCCACCTGGAGCAATAATATATATTTCGTCAAAAACAGGTTTTACGGCATCATAAGTGTGACTTATCAGAGGTTTCCCGTCATATATATGGAGAGATTTATCGCTCCCGAATCTTCCGCTTTTTCCGCCTGCGATGATACAGCACTTTATATTTTCAACACCCATTTTCCCCTCTTACCGGCTTAACATAACCGCAATTAAACGTCTAATTCCCGTTCTAAATATTCAAGGATTTTTCTTACATAGAAATCATAATTTATTGTTGCATTCAAAGCCATACCCGTTATTTTTTTCAGCCAGAGGTGAGTTTAATGAAGCAGCAGATTATTTCCGTTACCGGCCGGTCCGGTTCAGGGAAGACAACATTGATTGAAAAACTCATAGTACATTATAAAAGCCTGGGTAAAAAAGTATCAGTTATAAAAAGCATGCGCCATGAGTTTGACACAGATCCGGAAGGTAAAGATACATTCAGGTACCGGGAGTCGGGAGCATCGGCATCCATCATAACTAACGGGAAAAAATTTGCCCTGATTTCTGAAATCAGTAATGATGAGAATCCCATTGAGCTTGCGGAAAAATTTTTTTCAGATTCAGATGTTATAATAATTGAAGGATTCAAAGAGGGTAACCAGCAGAAAATTGAAGTCATTGGCGATTCAAAAGAAACTCCCCTGTTTCATGACGATAAAAATATAAAAATTCTGGTAACTGATAAAATTTTTAACACTGAACTTCCTGTTTTCAGGAGAGATGATGTTGACGGAGTTCTCGAAGCGATAGAAAAAAATTTTAACTGTTAGAGTAACTGCCCGAAAGAGCAAGCGGCTGCTGTCTCCTGCCCTATGGAGCGGCTTTACTCTACACCTTCAGCATCGGACTCCATATACTTCATTATTTTTTTCAACTCTTCATTATCCGGCTTTTCATCCGAAAGCTTTCTTATAACAGATGATACGCGTTTTTTCTCAAATCTTCTTTCACTGTATTCTCTATCAGCTTTCCTCGTTAAAACATAATAATTATATGACTCCCTGTACCTCCCGAGATGGAAGAGGGTTACAGACATATTCGAAAGAGCCCGTGCATAATTGCTGTCAAACTGAAGTGATATTTTAAACTGCTCTTCCGCCTTCAGGTATTCCCCCATCCTCATATATGCCGCGCCAAGATTATTGTAGTAATGTTTCTGTTTAGGATCTGCAGCAATAGCCGTAAGAAAAAATTCCGCAGCTCTTGCCGGATGGCCGGCATACAACTCATCCAGCCCCTTCTGATTCAACGATGAAAAATTCTCCGCGTCTGCGGCAGTGACTGTAAAAGCCGCAGTGAAAAATATCATCATGAATTTATTCCGCCATGACATAGCCTGCGGCTTCCGTTATCGTTTCAGTTTTATAAGTGATGGAAGATAATCCTCCGGCGCGTCATAGCCGAGCAGGTTGAGCAGTGTCGCAGCCACGTTCCCCAGTCCGGGATTTTTTACCGAAAGATCGAGTTCGTACTCTCCGCCGGACTGCGGATCATATATTATAACAGGGACAGGATTAAGCGTATGAGAAGTTTTGTTCTTTAATTTTCCGGTTTTGCCGTCTTTCTGGAATGATCCGGTTTTAGCATCAATCTCGAACATCTCATCGAGGTTACCATGATCAGCCGTGATAAATGCCGTACCTCCGCTTTTTTTAACTGACTCTAAAAGTCTTTTTAACGAGAGGTCAACAGTTTCTGCTGCAACAACGGCCGCTTCAAGATCTCCCGTGTGGCCGACCATATCGCCGTTTGGATAATTAAGACGTATAAAATCAAACTCTCCGCCTTCAATGATTTCAATCACTTTATCTGTAACCTCAGCAGCCTTCATCCATGGCCTTTCATTAAACTCCACTCTGTCTGATGCTATTTCAAAATAAGTTTCCATCTCCGCATTAAATTTTTCCGTCCTGTTTCCATTCCAGAAATAAGTCACATGACCAAACTTCTGTGTTTCAGAAATTGCATATTGTTTAACACCGGAATCCGCCAGATACTCGCTTACAGTTCTGTCAATCTTCGGAGGAAACACCAGAAATTTTTCCGGAATTTTAAGATCGCCGTCGTACTGCATCATCCCCGCGAAGACCACATCAGGACGGCGCTCTCTGTCAAAATATTTAAAATCATCTTTCTCGAATGCTTTTGTGAGCTCGATAGCTCTGTCGCCGCGGAAATTAAACAGAATTACCGAATCGCCGTCTTCAATCGTACCCACGGGCCCCTTTTCATCATTAATTGTAAACGCCGGCAGATACTGGTCAATAGCGCCCGGTTCTTCACTTCTGAAAGTTTCGATTGCTTCAGCGGCAGATTTAAATGGCCTCGTTTTGCCCAGTACATGGGCATCCCAGCCCCTTTTAACGATACCCCAGTCAGCTTCATACCTGTCCATGGTGGTAACCATCCGGCCGCCGCCTGAAGCTATACGGAAATTCAGTCCTTTAGCCCTGAACACCTCAAGAAAGTCTTCAAGCTGCTTTACATAGATCAATGCAGATGTTTCAGGAACATCACGTCCGTCGAGCAGTATATGCACCATTACATTTTTAACTCCCTCCTCCGCAGCTTTTTCAATAATTTTAAAAAGCTGATCAATGTGGGAGTGAACATTCCCGTCCGAAAGAAGGCCGATAAAATGAAGCTTTGTCCCAGCACTGACCGGTTTTGCCATAAGTTCATTCCATGTCGCAGTAGTAAAAACATCACCTGAAGTAATAGCTTCTGTCACAAGTTTTGACCCCTGATCAAATATACGTCCGGCACCCAGCGCGTTGTGTCCCACTTCGGAATTTCCCATGTCCGCATCACTGGGAAGGCCGACAGCCGTGCCATGTGCCTTTAAAGTTGTAAACGGATAAGTTTTCATTAACGAATTTAAATTAGGAGTTCTTGCGAGGAAGAAGGCGTTACCTTCATTCTCCTTACCAATTCCCATACCGTCCATAATTACAAGTACCAGAGGGCCTTTACGTTTGATTATATTATTTTTAACCAGTTTATTCATATCATACTCCACATTTATTTAAAATTTATAAATAGTACCGCTGAATAATCCGCAGTGCACTTTTATATTTCCTGTAATGTACAGATTTTTCATATCATAGTAAAATCGTAAAGAAGTTTAATGCGGGTTAAAATCTGATCAGGCTGAATAATTCAATCTTTCCCGGGATCAGGAAGTGAGCCCTGAACTGCGCCGGATGATGTACCGGGCTCGCCCAGGCTGTATATCTGCAATTAGTCCAGAAGAAAGTCATCAAGTCCTGATAGCTCAATAACTCTAAGTATACTCTCGTTGTAATTTATCAGTTTCATAGTACGGCCGGTTGCTTTCAGTTTTCTTTTAAATCTTATATACGCAGCCAGAGAAGAGGAATCAAGAAGACTGAGATCCGCCAGATCAAGAACAAGATCACGGTCATCGTTTTTTATAAACTCATTAATCTTCTCTTCAAGCAGATTCAGCTGGAAACTGTCGCCTGATTTTTTAAGTATAAATGTTCTTTCACTATCAGAATCTATTATCTCAAACATACATCCTCATTGTTGCTTTTATGATGTGAATACTACAAAAATGACAACAAATTTTTCACTTTCATTGAACATTTACAAAAAAACTCTCTGTTTTTATTTTGCAGATCATTACCTTTGCAAAAACAAAAATCAAGTCAAATAAAAATTTTTTTTCTTGACACAAAGCCCTGATGATTTAATTAACTGGTTAATTAAATCATCAGGGCTATATCATGATAAAACATATTAAAGACAGCGAAGAAACCAAAAAGAAAATAATTCACGCTGCAAAAAAAGAGTTCGCAAATAAAGGTTTCAGCGGCGCGAGGATGAGTTCAATTGCCTCAATAGCAGGAGTAAATCAGGCCCTGCTGCACTACCATTTTGAAAGCAAGGAAAATCTTTATATCAGTATTTTCCATCATTTTGTAGGGGATTCATCAACTAAATATGCCGCATCGATAGATGCCGAAATTAACTCATGGAATGTTTCTTTAGACATGAAGCTCTGTGCAATAATTTACTTTCTGATAGGTATGCACTTCGAATCTCATGATGATGAGATGAACAGAATCTTCTCAAGGGAAATAGCTGAAGGAACGGGAATTTTACATGAATTTGTAAAAAAGTATATGCTCCCTCGGTTAGTCATTCTGGAAGGGATAATAAAAGATGGTATTGATACAGGTATTTTTGAAGTATCAAATCCAAAAATGTTTACACTTAATATGTTGACCTTCATAACAGATTTTGTTCATGGAGAGGAATTTTTACGCGATACAGAATGGTATGATGAACTGTTCAGCAATAAAAGAGAAACTCTTTATAATTATATGCTGGAACAGTCTTTTAAAACACTTCGTCCTGTAAAAAAAGAGTTGAAGATACCTGTTCTGGACAAGGATAAAATGAGCAGGATGGATCATTACGTAAAATTGATAAATGATTATATGTCAAAGATATAGACTTTAAGGAGATAACCGATAATGAGAATTAAAAACATTACACTTTCGTCAATTATAATAGTATTCTTTACTGTCACCGCAGGATGGCCGCAGAATACCAGTGAAATTAAAATCAGCAGCAAACCAATAGAAATTGAACTTGCAGATGAAGCGGCAATAATAATAGGAGGAATGCGCATTACTATTTCCGATGCGATAAAAAGGGCGATTGATAACAACCATGACATACTTAGCGGAAAATATGATGTAGCAATGAGTGATACATACTACGAAAAATTTCAGGCGAAATATTCACCATACTTCAGTGCAAGCGGCGGAATGTCATCCACCGATTACCCGGAACTGATGCAGAGTAAATACGGCAAAAACGTGAAATCCATTGATATAACCTCTTCACTGGCCAAAACATTTTCAACAGGTACAACAATAGCCGGCGGTGTATCAAATACATACGCTGACACAAAATGGACTGACTCATATTCCCAGAATACATACAATCCGGTAGTTTATGTATCGCTGGAACAGGAACTTCTGAAAAATGCATTCGGATACAATGACAGAAAGCAGGAAAAGATTCTTAAAAATACAGCTCAGATGCAGAAGGATGAAATAATTTACGGACTCTCCCTTGTCGTGGTAAGTGTAATCGTTGATTACTGGAATGTAATTGTATATAAAACCCAGCTTGATAATTCAGCATTGATGCTTCAGGAAACACAAAAGGTCAGGCGTATAGTCGCAGACAATGTTAAACTCGGCCTTGCCGAACAGTTTGAGCTTAACTACTGGAACTCGCTCATCGCAACTTCCGAAGCTTCTGTATCACAGTCGAAACAGCTGTATAGAGATTCACTGAGAAAATTCCTCCAGGTTGTAAACATGGCTGACGAGATTACCATGCAGGAGAAAGCCATCCTGCAGGACAGGCTCCCGGAAATTAACAGTGAGGCGGCTATAAAAAAAGCCTATATAAAAAGAGCTGATTATCTCAATGCGGTAAGAAATCTTGAAAACGCCAAACTCCAGCTCGACATAGACGGCAACGGCGCCCTCCCGTCACTGACCGGCGGTGTAACAGTATCTTCTATGGACTACAATGAAAGCAAGTCTGAATCACATACCAATACAGCAGCAGGGAAATACCCGTCTTATGAGGCTCAGATCAAAATGACATATCCCCTTGCTGACTCGGACCAGAAGGTGAGCGAAAGAAACTCCAGGTGGAAAGTTGAACAGGCGAAATACCAGGTCGATAAATACAGCAGAATAGTAAAGGATGATATTAACTCCAAAGTTGAAAAGATAAATACAAACCATACACTTTATCTCAAGGCACGGGAAGCCAGAATTCAGGCAGGAATTTATCATGAAAAAATGCTGCTTAATCTCCGCAGGGGGCGATTTACGGCAGCAGCTGTGAGAAACTCGCTTGATGCGCTGATAAACAGCAGGCAGCAGGAACTCCAGCTGCTGGTGTTATTCAATGCGTCACTCCTTGAATTTGAAGTGGCCAAAAATGAACTTTTTGAAACATACAGAATTGATGTGGAAAAATATATTCCGAAAGAATAAAATTTTCCTGCGGGACGATCAGGGGGCAACCGCCCCCATGGATTCCGTTTAAGATCATATAATTATGAATTAATACTTGTCATTTAACCCCCCTCTATATTAGAATCGTTTTATTAATATTTAAACCTTAAAACTTTCCAGGACCAATATCATATGAAAATTATTGACCACTTTTTAGAGGGATACGACAAAAACGAGTATCTTCTCTATACCAGGGCCAGGCTGCTCCTGATATTCCAGCTGATTCTTTTCTTCGCTGTAATTTTTCTCCAGTTCAGCATGCTTTTTGCAGGCTGGGAGGATTTCGTAAAAACCCTTTTTGTCACTCCTCTTATATTTTTCGGTATGGCCATTGGAATGATAATTTTAAAAAAAGGGAAGTATGACGCAGCTTCAAAAGTTGTAATATCAGTATGTACTGTAGCAATTATAGGAGGGCTGATCCGTGAACCTTTCATGAATCCGGAGTTTGCCCTGTCGAGCTACATTTTTTTTGTCTATCCATGTCTTGCTCTGTGTGTTGTGTTCAGCACTACAAAATTCCTGGCAGTTGTCACCGGGGCATTCGCCGCTACTGATGCTGCTCTTTTCATGATCATGAAGTTTCTGATCCCCGGTGTAAATATGAAGCAGCTGATAATCTTCACCAATAACACAATATTTTCCTTTGCCTTCTTCTATCTGATTGCGCTTCTCATTTCAAGAATATTTACCAGGAACGTCGAGCTTGCAGCAATGGAGAGTGAGAAAAACATCAGGAACTATGTCTTTATAAAAAAAGTCCTTGGGGAAAACTCGACAGCAATTATCTCGTCCATGGAAAAAATGTCATCCAAGAGCGATCTGTTCTCTCAGAATACCCAGGACCTTGCATCCTCGATTGAAGAGATTACAGCCAACATTGAAGAGATAACCGCAGTTATCGATAACGTATCTTCTATAGCGGAAGTACAGAACACGGAAGTCGTTTCAATGAGAGAAAAACTTTCCGGGCTCTCCGAAGTGATTTTAAAAATGGGAAATATCATCAACGATTCCCTTGTTGCTACCAGGGATATTACTGTCAGAGCTCAGAAAGGCGAAGTATCACTGAAAGTAATGGAACAGAATGTGGGTAAAATCCGTGAGAGTTCACAGGAGATGACAAATATTGTCGGCATCATAAATGATATTTCAGATCAGGTTAACCTTCTCTCACTCAATGCGGCTATTGAAGCAGCGAGAGCCGGTGATGCAGGGAGGGGATTTGCCGTTGTCGCCGATGAGATTTCAAAGCTTGCTGACAAAACTGCATCAAGCATTAAAGAGATTAAAGCACTGATCATGACTAATGAAAATGAAACCCAGAAAGGTATGGGAGTAATAAAAGATACCGTTGAAATCATCAGCACCATAGTAAATGGTGTAAATATAATAAACGAAAAAATTTCGAACCTTGTCATTTACAGGGATAAGCAGAATGAAACCAACCTGTCCGTTACCGAGAGTGTTGAGAATCTTAAACAGAGATCAAGCCATATCGCGGCAGCTGCTTCTGAACAGAAAAACGGCATCGGAGAGATATTAAAGCATATCTCCGAGATAAATGAAATTTCACTTTCAAATACAACCGGCGCAGAAGAGCTTCACATTGACTCTGAAGAACTCGTAGGACAGATGAACAGCTTCCAGAAAATCATCGACGAATACAAAGTATAGTTTTCGTTACTCTATATCATTCGCGTAAAGGCAGGCGGTCCCGGATAAATCTGTTGGATTAATATTCGCAGGTCAGGGCACAAACCGTAAACTTTTTACAAAGATATATTCATTGACAGAATCGCCTGATTTTATTAGTTATAAATTAATACCGCAAAATTAATATTAACCGGAAAATACAACATGATGACACCAAACACTATGCCGCAGGGAATTAACAACGTGATAGAACTTGACCGTAAGCTGCGAAAGGATATCACTGAATATTTCTTCGCTCTCAATAAACTGAATGATCCGGCAAAGGCCGTTGAACTTCTCGCCGGGCATGTAGCTATAATGGTTGAAATGATTAACGAACTGAAAAAAGGTAAATAGTTCATTTCCACGGAACTTTAAAATTATCCGTTTAACGGAATGTAAATTGTAAAAACAGCTCCCTTCCCCTGCATAGAACTTACTGTAATTTTTCCCCCATGCTGAGTAATTATAGAATGGCAGATCGCCAGGCCGAGCCCCTGGCCCTTCTGTGATCCCATCTCTTTTGTACTGAAATACGGATCGAATATCTTACCGATTATAGCTTCAGGAATTCCGGATCCCGTGTCCTTCAAAGATACCGTTACATATTTACCCGGCTCAAGCTCTAACCTGTTATTTTTCTCCAGGGTAATCACGGATGAAACTATTTCTATAAACCCTCCATGCGGCATTGCTTCCTTTGAGTTCTCTATGAGATTTAAAAAAACCTGGCGGATCTGCCTTTCATCAATCATTACTGAAGCATCAGGGCTTTGATTGATATAATCTATAACTACTGACGAACTGCCGCTGCCGGAATCCACAGCTTCATTAATTACTTCTGCAATATTTTCCTGCTGGAGTACCGGCGCACCTCCACGTGCAAAAGTAATAAGCCGTGTTGTAAGCTCAGTCGCGGCAAAACATGACTTTTCCGCCTGTTCAATCCAGTGCAGGTTTTTTCCGCTTAAATTTTCAGACATCCGTAGAACGGAGAGCGATCCTGAAATCGCCATGAGGAGATTGTTGAAATCATGTGCTATGCCTGACGCGAGTATGCCCACAGATTCAAGTTTTTTAATTCTGAATGTCTCTTCTCTGAGATGTTTCTGGACAGTTACATCTTCATAAGTTCCGAGAATTCCGATTATTACACCGTTATTATCCGTAAGAGGAACTTTTGATTTCCTTAATATCTTCACCTTGCCGGTAGGGAGAAACAAATGATCCTCATAATTTAATTTCGCGATCCCGGTACCGAGAATCTCCCTGTCAATATCAGTGTAAGACAAAGCCAGCTCACTTCCAAAAAGTTCATCATCTTTTTTGCCCACTACGCTTTCCGGACTTTCAACTCCTATCAGCCTGGCAAAAGAATTATTGCATCCTGTAAATGTAAGATCTTTGTCCTTCCAGAATACCCCAACCGGGATAGTATCAAGTACAAGCTGGAGCATCATTCTGGATTTGTTTACCTCATCCTCTATCTCCTTCAGCTCGGTGATATCTACAGCTGTCCCGATCACACGCCGGGGCGATCCGTCAGGCAGTCTCTCGATCACTTTACCCCGGGAGAGAACCCATCTGTATGTTCCGTCTTTTGCTAAAATGCGATGAAAATTTTCATAAAGAGGTTTAACACCGCTGAGATGTTTCCCCATAGTAACCCGGATCATCTCCCTGTCATCTTCATGAATTTCTTTAAACCACTCTTCTATATCTGATATCGATTCTGCATTATTAATTCCCGGAGCTTCACTCCATTTCCGGGAAATAAAAATCTGATTACTGACAAGATCCCAGTTCCACACTACCTGCCCTGCTCCCTCAAGAAAGAATTTCAATCTCTCTTCATTGCCGGCAAGTTTCTCTGTCCGTTCTTTAATAATCTTTTTAAGTTTTCTTCTTTCCAGCAGGAGAATTATAATAATACAGACCAGTACCGCACCGGAATACCGTACAGGCTTACCATCGAAAACCCCACTCCCCATCCGTAGTTCCGGCAGGTGAAATATCTGTGCATTACTGTTCTTAAATATTTCAGATGCCGCATCAACCCGGCAATTTACACATAACAGAATAAAGACGAGAATAATCAGAAATCTTTTCATTTTGCAATCCAATTAATTTTAATAAATCCAGAGCGCCGCTTAAACCGGATTTTCTGCCAATAGAGAAGATTTTTCTAATTCCTGAAGACGGCTTCCACCTCAAACTCAAGCGAACAATTATAACATAAAAGTCTGCTTTTAATATTTAATATAATGAGAGATTTACTTTAAATACAATTAATATTTTATTAAAGTTAAAAATTTAAAAAACAAAAGTAACACATTTCCGGGATACGGTGTTTAAATATTATAACATATCGGAGGAACAGAATGAAAGTTTCAAAAATTCTTACTGCAGCTGCAGTATTATTTTTTATTACTTCAGCGATGGGTGAAGAAACAAAAAATGAAGGCAATACAGCAAAAAAAGACAATCCGCCCAGAATACTGCTTGATATTGATAGTGCGAATTTCTCAGGCTACGGAGGACTCTATACCCGGTATTCAAAAATCGGAGATGCGGGCAGCTGCCTTGCCGGTGCAAGAGGCGGACTCATTATAAATGATAACGTCGTTCTCGGCCTTGGAGGGATGGGACTTGTATACCCCACAGAAAGAGAAAAATTATCAGGTAATAATTATTCAGGTGTTTTAGACAGAACCAGTTTCGGTTATGGCGGTTTTCTCGCAGAATATTATTTTAACCCCAAGGACCTGATAGTTTTTTCCGCAGGCACGCTGATAGGCGGCGGCTCCCTCTCCTTTTATGAAGATGATAATGATGACGGAGATGATCATAATAACGGAGACACATTTTTCGTCATGGAACCTGAAGTTAATGTTTTTGTAAACATTACACGCTTCTGCAGGATCGGGGTCGGCGCATCCTACAGGTATGTTGCAGGTATTGACTCCAATGAATTTTCTGATAAGGATTTCAGGGGCCCGTCTGCTTCAATCATGGCACAATTCGGGTGGTTCTAAAGAAGTAATTACCTGAAAATTTGACTTAAAGCATGTCTCCGGCACGCCCTGCGCGCCGGAGAAGGAAATTGCCGGACGGGTTTAGTCAGGCACATTAACAAAAATTGCTATTTAAGATTTATGTTTTACAAAATATTTATTTTAAAATAGAATATCCTGAACCGGAAAAAAACTCCGCTCCTGCATACGCAATGCATGGAACGGAGATACAGGAAATTATTTATGAGTATAAACATTGAAGAATTGTACACAAAATACGGGCCGATGGTGCTCAGAAGATGCAGGTATCTCCTGAAAAATGAGGAGAAGTCACTTGATGCAATGCAGGATGTTTTTGTGAACCTTATATCAAACTGTGATACAATCGAAACCACTTATCCATCAAGTCTCCTTTATAGAATAGCCACCAATATCTGCCTGAATATTATCCGGAATGAAAAAAGGCATCCTGAAACTATCGATAATGAAATCTTTAATTATATTGCTGATTATAACGACCCGGCTGAAAACATTTCCGCCAATGATCTTATCGATTCAATCTTCCGGAATGAAAAGCCATCAACAAAAGAAATCGCCATTATGCTGTATATTGATAAAATGACTCTTGAACAGACGGCTTTTCAAACGGGCCTTTCTGTTTCAGGAATCAGAAAAAGAATGAGAGTACTGAAAGAAAAAGTTTCATTTTTAAAGGAGGAGATTTATGAAAATTAATCAGATACCGGATATTTATATAGAACAATATCTCCTGGGTGAACTGCCGGAAAATCTCCGCAATGAAATGGATGAACTTATAGCTCAAAATCCCGGACTGAATGATAGAATCAGCAGAATAAAAAAATCGAACGGGGATATACTTTCCGGTTACCCTGCCGGATTAATAGTACCGCAAATTATTAAAAAAATAAATATAAAAGGTGCAGACTTACGGCCTGCAGACAAAGCATTCAATCCTGCAGAAGCATCAACAGGTTTTATCAGTGCATTGCCGGAGCCATTAAAGAATATAGTAAAAACATTCAGATCAGTATCATCACGGCGTTACACCCTGTCACTTGCGTCTGCTGCTGCGGCGATGATACTTGTAATAATATTTATGATACCAGGAACCAGAAATACAGTTAATATAGACACACCTTACGATGATACTGTCCGTATTAAGGGACTTGATTCAAAACTTCTTCTGTATCGGATGAAGGGCAAAGAAATTGAAGAACTTAAGAACATGGATACAGCCCGAAGCGGAGATATCATTCAGGTAGGATACATTGCATCAGGAAATTACAAGTATGGGGTAATTTTGTCTATTGACGGCCGTGGTTCCGTGACAATGCACCTTCCTGATGAAAGCAGTTCCGGGAAAGAACTTGATTTAAACAAAAGAATTCTTCTTAACAAATCATATGAACTTGATAATTCGCCATCTTTCGAACGATTTATTATGATATTGTCAGCTGATCCGATCAATTCCTCTGACATAATAGAAAAAGCAAAAAAACTTGCAAAGAGCAGGGAGAGTGCAGTAAATGGATTAATTGGAACAGGAAAAGATTCCATTGAATTTTCTATTACCATTAAAAAAACCGAATGACCGGAGATTATCCGAAATGATTAAACCTGGACGTATAGCTATTATAATACTTCTTATCGCGGCAATGCCCGGCATAATAAAAACAGCTGAAGCTAAAAATATCCGCAGATTCGCAGTCATTGTCGGAGCAAACAATGGCGGCGACGGAAGGGTTATGCTGCGTTATGCGGTTTCAGATGCGGATACTATGATGAATGTGCTGAAAAGTATCGGGGGAGTTTCAGACAGCGACGGGCTCCTGCTCATTAATCCCGACAGAAGAAATTTCATCTCCGCACTGAATAAAATTAAAAATGAAATAAATGGAAGCAAACTAAAAAATGAACGGATAGAGTTTATTTTCTATTATTCCGGTCATTCAGATGATGAAGCTATCCTTCTGGGCAGGGAAAAAATCTATTACAAAGAGCTCAAAGAAGGAATACGCGGCATCCCGGCTGATGTGCGCATAGCAATACTTGATTCCTGTTCATCAGGAGCTTTTACAAGGATAAAGGGAGGTAAGTTCAGGCCTCCTTTTATCCTTGATGCATCATTTAATATGAAAGGCGACGCGTTTATGACATCAAGCTCCTCAAATGAAGCTTCGCAGGAGTCCGATGCGATTAAAGGTTCTTTCTTTACTTACTACCTGGTATCCGGCCTGCGCGGTGCTGCTGATATGATTCAGGATGGCAGGATAACACTGAATGAAGCATATCAGTATGCCTACAACGAAACTCTGGCAAGGACAGAGAAAACCATGGGTGGAACCCAGCACCCTAATTACGATATACAGATGACAGGAACGGGCGATGTTGTTATCACAGACATTAAAAGAAAAACTTCCGGGCTCCTTCTTGAAAAAAAGATCGCGGGAAAAATTTATATCCGTAACAGCGATAACATTCTTGTCGCGGAACTGCAGAAACCGTACGGACGGGAGATGGAAGTAGCTCTTCCTGAAGGTAAATACTCACTTTTAAATCAGATCGACAATAATATCTTTGAAACTAAAATTAATGTCTTAACCGATGAACGCTATCTTCTTTCGCTGAACAGTATGACACAAACCGAAGCGGAAAAAACAGTTTACCGGGGTGACTCAGACCATGAAAAAAAAATTGACAAGCAGGTAATTTTAGATATTAATAAAATTGAACACGGTGGCTATCTGGCAGTTATAAACCAGGCATCAAAAATCAACGGGAACTGGTCTGATCTAGTCGGAGGAAAGGTGGCCTGGATTATCAACCACTCCTTTTCTCTTGGAGCAGGCGGTTATGGACTTGTTTACCCCACTGACCGGCAGGAGTTTACCGGCGCACCCTATAATGGCATTGACTCAGAAATAAATTTCGGCTTTGGAGGAATACTTGTTGAATACTTCTTCTGGCCTGACAGTATTTTCACACTTGCTCCGGGAATTATGGTAGGCGGAGGCGCTCTGCAATATTATCCCGGTGATGATAATGACGATGAACACACAAATCCTACGGATTCATTTTTTGTTGTTACTCCTGAATTAAATATATATATAAATGTTACAGAATACGTCAGGATCGGAGCAGGAGTTTCATACCGTATGGTCAAAGGAATAGATCAGAAAGATTTCTCTGACAGCGATATCAGCGGATTTTCTTTCTCTCTTGCGGCTGCCGTAGGATTTTTTTGAAACTTACCATATAATTGATATATTTATCACAGGCAACAGCGGTTAATACACTGTTTGTCATTTCAGAAACCATCAGTTGCGGATGATAGATATTCTATTGATTAATATTTCCATGCGCAATTCAGATAGTGAAAATTTCATGACGCGTCTCCTCCGAAGTGGCAATCAACTCGCTGTTCAGTCCAACACATTGGATGAAGGCGAAAATTAAAATGATAATAACTAGAACAAGATGTGCTTTAATTATTCTGATCTGCTTTATCGCCGGAATTTTATTCCAGAAATATATTACAGAAATTACAATCTTTCCGGAACCGGAACAAATTGAAGCACCACCGCTTGAAAACACAAAAACTCCAGTTGATATAAATGAAATTAAAACAGGACGCGTAATGTTTGCTCTTGTAATCGGCCAGTCCAATGCAGCAAACTACGGGGAGAAGATTTACAAAACAAAGCATAGCGTTTACAATTACTATAAAGGCAGATTATACATTGCAGAGGATCCTCTTCTTGAAGCATCCGGACTGAGAGGTTCAGTATGGGGAATGCTTGGCGACTCGCTGATAGAAAAAGGGTATTATGACAAAGTTGTTTTTGTTTCAATCGCAGTCGGTTCTACTTCAATCGAATGCTGGTCTGACGGCAGGTGCAGTATCATACTTAAAGAGACTATGGATTATTTAAAAAATAATAATGTAAAGCTGACTCACATTTTCTGGCATCAGGGGGAGGAGGACAATTTAATCAATACTCCCGCGGATGTTTATAAATCCAGGCTGAAAAAAATTCTTAAGACCATAAGAAGTTACGGCGGGGAGGCTCCTTTATTTGTCTCCATTGCGTCTTTCAACCCGTGGGTTACCGGTAAACCGGAAGGGATAGAATACAAAATCCGCAGAGCTCAAAAAGAATTTATCAGAGAGAACCGTAAAGTCTACAAAGGCCCTGACACTGATACTATCGTATCTTCATTCGACAGGTTTGACCGCGTACATTTTTCTGAAAGCGGAATGAAAAAATACTCAAAGCTGTGGCTGAATGCAATTATTAATCCGCAAAAATAATTTCAGTTTTCACCAGTGAACCTGCATAAATAGTTTGTATTATTAAAACCTGTATTAACAACTGGTTTCTGCTGTATTTTTTAAATTGATTTTCCAGTCACCTCTTTGCAGGAAAGCCGTGAATACGCAGATTACAATTCAGGATATATTTAATTGAAGCTATTATATACAACATTAGGTTTTATTTCACTCGGTATCGGATGTGCAGGCATTGTAGTCCGCGGGTTACCCACTACTCCGTTTGTTTTACTGGCAGCCTCCCTTTTCGCAAAAAGCTCCGAGAGGTGGTATAACTGGCTGATATCGAACAAACTCTTCGGGAAGTTTATTGAGCAGTATGCAAAAGAAAAAGGAATGACTTTAAAAATGAAAATCCTTTCAATAACTCTTATGTGGACTATGATAACAATATCCGCTTTGACATTTAAATCCATTCACATGAAATTATTTCTGCTGGTCATGGGAATCATCGGGACAATTGTAATGGGATTTGTATTAAAAACAATAACTGTAAAGACGGATTCCTGACAGCCTGCTTTACAGGAATCTACTTTTTTCTTTTACTTTGAAATATTTTAACATCGACCTCAGCCTCAAGGTTATTATATACTGCAACAATTAATCCGTTACCGGAATTAAGAGCGCTGAATATTACTTTTTGCCCTTCCGGTTTATCAAACTCTCCAAATGACTGGATATCGCTTTTTATCGTCCATTCAGGGCTGACAATTATTTTATTCCCTTTGCTGTCATAGGCAGTTGCTATGAGCTGCATACTCCCGCCGGGAAACATTTTAAGTGATGCGGGTTTGATGGTAAATTTTACAATATCAACAGTTGCGGTTTTTTGTGAATCGGAATTATTATCGTTTGCTGACACGGCAACGTCCGAAAAAAGTATTACTGAAAATATTGACAGTATTCCGAACCATGTAATTAACAGATTTCTGAACATTAGAATTTCCCCCTGGATTTTACCACTACATTACTATACAGAATTTAAATTATGTTTTGTTTTACAGAATGAACCGGACAATAATAATTCTTCTAAATTATCACGTAATTACTGTTAGAGTAACTGTGAGAATAAAGTTACAATCTTTATCTGGTATTTATAAAATATTCAAGTTGCCCATTTAATTTAAAAATACCTGGAATCCTGTTCAAATGTTTTCTAAATTTACAGTCCGTTTATTTACAGATACTGTTTTAAAAGTAATGATTACAACTCTTCAGATTTTATAAAACGCAGTTAAAAGTTGACATAAATATACTCTAATATGACCTGTAACAATATATTTGAGGATAATTTTTTACAGGAAATATTATGCAGGAACTAAAATATCTGGCAGGCTATTCAGAAACTGTATTAAGCCGGGTAAACAAACTCATCAATGAAGACCGGCTCGGAGATTTTCTGTTAAAAAAATATCCATCTTCTCACGCGATAAGAACGGACAAAGCTCTGTATGATTTTACTATGGCACTGAAGAATGAGTTTCTGCAGAAATCCCAGCCGCTGAGTAAAGTTATCTATGATTCAAAAATAAATGCCATCGACCATGTGCTTGGAATGCATTATTACATTTCAAAAGTTCAGGGCGTGAAGCTTAAATCAAAACACGAAATAAAAATTGCATCGGTGTTTAAGACAGCGCCTGCTGAATTTTTAAAAATGATTGTAGTACACGAACTTGCCCATCTCAAAGAAAAAGATCACAATAAAGCTTTTTATAAACTATGCGAATATATGGAGCCCGGCTACTACCAGATTGAATTTGATATGCGCCTGTATCTCACCTATCTCGACACCGGGGAATCCCTATATAAATAACTGAAGGTTAAACATAACCCTTTCTCTCCATATACTTCTCAACCCGGCCCACTGCAATTGAACATCCGTAAGTCAGAATAAAATACATCAGTGTAATCGTAATCCATATCTCATAAGTTTTATAAGTTGATGCCATAAGTTCAGTCCCTCTGAACGTCAGGTCCTGGACTGAAATTACAGATACAATTGCCGAATCTTTAATAACAGAGATTATCTGGCCTGCCATTGGAGGGAGGATTCTCTTGAAAGCCTGGGGAAGTATAATATGCCTCATCTTCCGGTACCATGAAAATCCGAGCGCATCAGCCGCCTCACCCTGACCCTTTTCAACAGATTCAATTCCCGCCCGGACAATCTCGGTCATGTACGCCCCTTCATATAGAGCGAGAGTAAACACAGCCGAAATAAATACTGATAACATGGAAAGCGGAGAGAAAAAAAATGATACTATACTATTATGTTCAATAAGAAATGAAGACGATGAACCGGAATTAAAAGCATCCGCGATCTGGCCGCTTATAAAAAAATAAAAGATAAATATAAATACAATCGAAGGAATGTTTCTTACAACACCGACATAGAGTGCGGATGTAAGCTTGAGGCCTGCTTTGTGCGAGATTCTCATCAGTCCCATGACAAGCCCGATCTGTGAAGCGAGTATTGTCGACCACACGCTGAGCCTGAATGTAACAGCAAGCCCGGACAGGAGAAGTCCCGGAACATACTCCTCCAGCCTCGTATCATACCGGACTATGTATGAAGCAACCGCTGACCAGTCCCACTCATAATGAAGCTCTGCGCGCATTCTGAAAACAACAAATAATGCTCCGGTTATAAGAAATGACAGGAGTATAAAATCAAGTAATGTAAACCGGATTCTGTTTCTCAACTTTTTACTCTACCCTTTTCTCCCAGTCCCTGGTCCTGAACCAGTATTTTTTTCTTTCATTAAGAAATCCGTCTTCCCATCTTTTTTTTATCCAACCGTTAAAATATTCTTTTAGGCCATCCTCACCCTTCCGGAGTGCAAAACCTATCGGTTCCTTTGTAAAAGTATCATTAAACGGAAGATAGAATCTGCCGCTGTATTTAATCGCCTGAAATTCAGGAAGCGGGGATGACGCAACAACTGCGTGCACCCTGTCAGTGAGGAGTTCCTGTATTGCCTGGGCCTCATCATCAAACAGTTTTAACTGGGCATTGGGGAAATTCTTTTTTGCAGCTTCAGCGGCAGTTGTTCCGAGTCTCGCGGCTATTAGAATTTCACTCTTGTTAAAATCACCGAGAGTTGTAAAACCGGGCGCCATCTTTCTGCTTGCAACAATTGACATTCCGGAATAATCATACGGATCACTGAAATCAACTTTTTTAGCTCTCTCTTCTGTAATACCCATACCGCCGATAATAACATCAAACTTTCCAGTAAGAAGCGCGGGGATTATACCTGACCATTTTGTTGGAACAAATTCAATTTTCACCCCCATATCCTTCGCGAGTGCAGTTGCAACATCAATTTCAAATCCGATCAGATTGCCCTCTTTATCATTCATTGCCCATGGAACAAATGTTGACATACCGACTCTCAGCACACCTCTTTTTTTCACATCATCAAGCTGCCTGCCCGATTCACTCTTCGCGCATCCTGACAACAGTAAAATTATTGAAAAAATAATCAAAGCCGACTTTTTCATAATAAACCTCCGGAAATTATATTATATATTAATGAACATTAAATTTTTTTTCAACATAACCGGAAAATAACGACAGAGGGACCGTCATCATCAGATAAAGCAGCGCGACCGTAAACCATATTTCAAAAGAAAGAAAAGTATCAGA
>Ga0209099_1001468_pt1 | contig 23418 bp, 20 predicted proteins | sample AD_JPNHW2_MetaG_FD_184430 | JGI IMG/M metagenome (GOLD analysis project Ga0209099, IMG submission 184430) | Active sludge microbial communities of municipal wastewater-treating anaerobic digesters from Japan - AD_JPNHW2_MetaG (SPAdes) (version 2) | ecosystem: Engineered > Bioreactor > Anaerobic... | reverse complement strand
GTCGATGCATACGAGAAGAAGACCGGATTCTATGGAATCGGGCAGGTCATGGTTGAAGACGGGCACTGGAAGATCGTGACCCGGCAGGAATTTGCAGAACTGAAACGGAAGAGTGGCAGCTCACCCAGCTCGTTACCCCTAACTACCGGTGAGACTGCCAAACAAAATCTGACATACGGACATAAATCCCTGCCTCAAGCGTCGGAGATGATTGGAGGGAAAGCATGACCGCCTATGCTGCCGGCCAGATCATGTGCGGTGACGAAGGCCGGGTACATATCCGCATCTGGGGTGACCTGCATTACATCTGCCCCGAAGAACTCGGGATGCTCTTCTTTGTCGGGGATCACGTGCCGATCCTGAAAAAACCGAAACTCGTACCGGAGACGCCGGTTGTTTCCGGTAGTGCGTATCTCAGTCCCTCCGGTCGGGCCGTTATCCTCGCGATGGGCAGGCAGCGGTACATGGTCCCGCGTGACAAGTTCCTTGCCGTTGCGCTCGGCGAGGATGTGTCCTGCATTTTCTTTGAAGTGCCAGGGAGCGAACCGGAGATTGAGATCCTCTCTCCGCACAAGGGAGGCGCAGCCACATGACCAGCCGTCGCGGAACACTGGTCGAGGAGGGAGCCCGAGAGCTCCTCCAGGTGCACGGCTACCGGGTCTGGATGGTCCCGCCCGGCTTTGACAAGAAACTGCCGCCGGCGCATCTGGTAGCCGAACGCGATTCGGGAGAAAAGCGGTTCATCCGCATCCGGAAATTCTCCCATCTTCCCTCAACGGTGGATATGGTCATGCAGAAATGCGGCATTGACCTTGCGCAGTTCCGCAAACATATCGCCCGCCACATCGGTCACGCGGAATATCATTACGAGATCTGGATTTACTCGCTGACACACGGGTTCCGGTGCTTCGAGGTGCTGCGGGACAGCATCCGCGAGATCCCGAAACTCTCGCTGCACGGGCCGGTGGTATCGCGTGCCGGGGGTGTCGCATGATCGCGCAGAGTGCTTTTACTGCCACAAAGGACCGGGCCGCCGAACTACTCGTGGCCCGTGGCTACGAGCCGGTGCTGCCGGTCGAGAGTAGTTTTCTCTCGCGTTATATCCCGCTGCATCTTGTCGGGTTGAAAGGCAACTATGAAATGCTCGGTGTAAAACTTCGGGTTGCCTATGGCGCTGTGAGCGAGCGTTACGTCGAATCCTTCTGCAGGTACGAGATCTGCCAGTTCCGCTCACTGCTGACGATGAACCCGGGCAATGTCTTCATCCGCTGCGAGGTCTGGGTCGTGTCTCCGAACGGCTCTATCCACTGTTACGAAGTTTTACCCAACGAGATCCGCGAGGTGGCAGCCTATGCCCGATGAGAAGCAGAAGCCGGAAGTCTCGACTGAGAAGATCGAGGGCATCCCGCTCTACCTGATCCCGAAAGCGATCGCGGACCAGATCAAGAAGAAAGGCGAGGCTGTCTTCCAGATTCTTGTCGAGCGGAAATTCCATCACCGGTACACCGTGAAGGTCGAAACCTTCGATGAGCACGCCGAGCGGGTTAAGCAGGAGGATCCTGCCCCCGAAGAAGGCGACGGGCATGGTTGACCTGGTAATTTTTTCACAGTGGACCGCAACAGGGAACCGGGTGGTGACGTGTGGATGGTCTGCTCCGTGATGCAGTTGCCAGAATAGCCGGGCCCGGGCAGGTCGTCGAGGTCCGGGCGCTCACCGATCAGTTCACCCACAGCGGCTACTTCAGCGATCCTGCCGCGCTCGTGCGGGCTGTGGAGCCGCTCGATGCCGACAGCTCAGTACACGGCATCTACGTTACGCTGAATGAGGTGAACCCGGCCCTGCTCTCGCGCCGGGCGAACCGGATCAAGATGCGGCTTGGCAAGAAAGACAGCACGACGAGTGACGCGGATATCCTGCGCCGCCGCTGGCTGCCGATCGACATCGACCCGCTGCGACCGAGCGGTGTGTCGAGCACGGACGAGGAGCACGGGCTTGCCCTGGTAAAAGCCGATGAGATTGCCCGGTGGTTCACCGGGCTCGGTTTCCCGGACCCGGTCCGGGCCGACTCCGGCAACGGGGCCCACCTGCTTTACCGTATCGACCTGCCGAACGATGAGGTGTCGACGGTCCTCGTGAAGAGCTGTCTTGCCACGCTCGATGCACTCTTCTCAGATGACCGGGTGACCGTGGACACCGCGAATTTTAACGCAGCCCGCATCTGGAAACTCTACGGCACGGTCTCGCGGAAGGGTGACAATACGCCTGAGCGCCCGCACCGGAGGAGCCGGATACTCTCGGCCCCGGAGGAGCTGAGCGTCTTGACGATCGAACAGCTCAGGGACCTCGCGGCCCGGCTGCCGACAGAGACCACAGCGCAGCCGGCCACGGCGAAGGGCAAGGGTCTCGACCTGCGCCGCTGGCTCGCGGACCACGGCCTCGATGTCCGGTCCGAGAAACCGTACAACGGCGGGACCCTCTTCATTCTCGACCAATGCCCGTTCTCATCGGCCCACAAGGACGGGGCCTTCGTGATCCAGTTCGGGAACGGCGCGGTCTTCGCCGGCTGCAAGCATACGTCCTGCGGAGGTGGCACGCAGCGGTGGCAGGAACTCCGCGAGCAGTTCGAGCCGGATCGTGCGGTGAAGCGGAAAGATTGGGAACAGAAACAGCAGACCGCCCGGAAGGACCGGGCCCGGGCGAAGGCTGAGCAGGAGGGGAGAGCCGACCCGGGGCCGGCCCCGATCGCGGGCTCATCGGATCACAGGGCCGCAGCCCTCGACGTGCTCGATCACGGTGACCCGGTGGCCCTGATGCTCCGGACCTTCGCCCAGGAGCATGTCGGCGACGAGATTGTGGCCCGGTGCATGGTCCTCTCAATGGCGTCGCAGCACGTGAAGAACTCGGACGGGCTGCATGTCTCCGTGACCGGGGATTCCGGCAAGGGCAAGACCCATGCCTTCCGCAAGATGATGCGCCAGGTGCCGGATGCGTATAAAGTCAAGGGCACGGTGAGCAACAAGGCGCTCTACTACATGAAGGACCTCCGGCCCCGGACGGTCCTGATGAGTGACGACACCGAGCTCTCGGACGGAATTCAGGAGATCCTGAAGTCCGCGACCTCGAACTTCCACGAACCGATCACGCACACGACGGTCACCAAGGACCTGACCTCCCGGGTCTGCACGATACCGGAGCGGTGCGTCTGGTGGATTGCGAAGAAGGAAGGGACCGGTGATGATCAGGTGATGAACCGGATGCTGACCTGCTGGATTGACGAATCCTCCGGGCAGGATGCCCGGGTTCTGGCAGCGAAGCAGGCCCGGGAAATGCTCGACCCGGATCTTTTCGTTGATGAGTCCGATGAGCTGAAGACCTGCAGGGCCCTCTGGGAGATCCTGCATGAGCAGATGATCTGGGTCATTATCCCTTACTCGAAACGGATCCGGTTCAATGCCATTTGCAACCGGCGCAACCCCGACATGCTCTACGACTTGATCAAGAGCCACGCGGCCCTCTTCTTCATGCAGCGCAAGCAGAAGACAAGCGAGGACGGGACGCTCTGCGTCTATGCTGACGAGGCTGATTTCGCAGCGGCGAATGATGTCTTCACGCTCCTGAACGGAACGGCTGGCGGGCAGGAATCGAAGATGACGAAGAAGGAATCGGACCTGCTCGCCATCATCGAGAAGGCGGATCTGCCGGAGTTCACTATCCAGGACCTGCAGCGGTTCACAGGAGGGTCCTACATGGGGATCTACCGGATGCTCAAAGGCTACGACAGCCGGGGGAAGAACTACACGGGCCTCCTGGAGAAGTGCCCGGCGCTCTCATTCACCGATCGGACCGTGACGATAAATGATGAAGAGGGCATTTCGGTCCGGCGCAGGACTGAGGCATTCACGTGGAGCCGTGAGATTTACCGGCAGTGGGCGAACGGCGGGGCCTGCTGGCTCGACCACGACCCGAAGGGTGGTAATGACGACGATGGCGCTGCGCCAGTTACAGCATTACAGCACGTTTACAGCAGTTTTACAGCAACTGCTGTAAATCAAAATGGCAAACCCGGAGCGCCCGGTTCCAGCAAAGAAGATGATTGTACAAATAATTCTGTACTAAGAGATGGTCATTTACAGCAAAACCGGAATTATGGAGAGGGTAAAAATTCCGAAAAAAATGCAGATCAGTGTCTCCATGATTCTGAAAATGCTGTAAACAAAAAACGATCTCTGCCCGGAGCGGTTCAAAAGCCGAATCCGGCCCCACCGGTCTCCCCGGACTCTTACAGCACGTGCTGTAAAACTGCTGAAATAAGCCCGGATCCGGACACCCCTGCTGTAAACAAGGGCCGGGCCCGGCCCATCAAGGCCCGCGATTACAAAAAACTCGAGATCCCGGAGCCGAAGACCCCGTGCTGGTCCTGCGGGAAGAAAGGCTCCTGGTATGTTGAGAAATATACTGCGGAGCGGCGGGCCCGGCCCAAGGACCAGCAGCAGGCCCGGCGGATCTGCCGCTGGTGCTACAACGAAGCGGTGAAAGATGAACAGACCGCGTCGGTCCCGCTACCCGGGGCCGTGGATGTGTCCCGGTGCAGTCGGGTGACGGCGGATATCGGGAAGTGCTCTGTCTGCGGAGTTGCAAAGGCGGTGTGGCTCGATCGGGAGGCGGGCGTGAAGCTCTGCGAGCATTGTTACGGGAGAGGATTGAGGAAAGAGGCGGAGGAGAGTGGGGTTGCGTGAAACGAATCATTTTACTAAGGATCCGAAGATTCTTTAGTTTTTTTCCCACCTCAACGGAGATTAATAATGCCTAGAATATTTTCTTTATTTTTAACGGGATTTGGATTCGCCTTAATTTGTATGCAATTAAAAACTGCAATATTTAATGCAGATGTTTTGAATAGTAAAAAACATGAAGAAATTGTTATGTTATGCAATCCTGTTAAGTTTGGTTTTGATAAATTGTTCTATTTGTGGCTGTATAGGGGATTATAACGCACGACCATCAACACCAACTCCAAAATATCAAGAAGGAGATATCGTTTCATTTAACAATACATTTCCTGGCGGGTTTGTGATAATCAAATATAATACAGTGAATGATTCTTATTTCTCAAGACCAATTAGTAAATTTAAGAACGGCTCATGGGGTTTTTATTCTCACGGGGCACCTGGAAAAGAATTTGACCGATTCCAGGTTGAGAATGTACTGCCTTTTAAAGCATATCATGTTTCAAATCTTGATGCTATTCCAACCTTAAAAACCGAATTTGCATCTGCACCTGTAACAGAAGAGAATATTAGGGTAATATTGTTAAAAAATGAAGATCCCAAAATTCAAAATTTAGATGTTATAAAAGTAAATGGCACTTCCATTGCAATAACCCAACATTATTCAGATTATTGGATAGCATACACTTTTTTTTATCACACACTAAGGGTAGATACAAAAATGATGGAAATACTATTTGAAAATCCGAATGTAGAAAAATGTACCTTTGAGACATCAATTGATACTTCAGATGCATATGGAAATAAAGAGAAAAAAGTTGTTTTGAAAATATCCGTAAATCGAAATACGCATGAAAAAATCAATTATGACAATTTTGATTCAGAAAATCTTTGGAAAATATCTGATTATCGTTGGAGAGATCCTTCAATTTCACGAGATTTAGGTTTAAGCACCTCTGAAATTATCGCAGAACAGATCCTTTATGGGCAAAATTAAAATTTTTTTTTTTAATAATTTCTTTTTTCCTTCTTTCAGCAAAACCTAACCCAGCTGTTTTTGAGAGATATTTTCTATCATATGATTTGTGATAGTTGTGAGGGGCTAGTGTGACGGTTCCGCCAGCTCTGCTCTCCCATGAGAGCACGGAGCACTACACGCCTCAGTACATTCTCGATGCTGTGATAGCCTGCATGGGTGCGATTGACATCGACCCGGCCAGCAATAGCTGGGAGATCCCGAATGTACCGGCAGCGAGGCACTACACAACTCAGGATAATGGGCTCGTGCAACCGTGGGATGGCCGGGTGTTTCTTAATCCCCCGTTCGGGCCCGGGGTTGAGCGGTGGTTTTCGAAGCTTTACCTGGAGCGGTCCGCAGGTAGGACCACGGAGGCGATCGTTCTGTGGAAGTCGGCAACCGAGACCGCTGCATGGAAGACGCTAACAGCGATATCGTGCCGGGTATGTTTTCCTTCGGCCCGCATTCGGTTTGCCGGTCCTACAGGCGATAGTGGTCCGGGGCCGACATTTTCACCAACGCTGTTTTATATCGGGGAACGGTCGGAGCGGTTCGAGCGGGCGTTTACTGAGATTGGGGCGGTGTGGGTGGTGCCAAGGAAATTAAGGGGATAACGGGAAAAATGATTATTAGAAAATATTAGTGTTTATTTCCAATTGCTACTGTTGCATGTGTTATTCCTTTTTCACTCAGTTCTTTCAACAGAACCTCATGTGCCTTTCTTACACCTTTCCCCCCACCAAGGAATGCGAATGGAGATGTGTCTTTATCCCAATTAAAATCTTCAAGAGGTCCGAGGAATTTTTCGATTGATTTTACATTATATGGATCTATCCCCTCGTCGATGCACCATGAATAAATATCATTGGAAAGGTAATTAAAAGCATAAATTGAAGTCGTCCGTAAGAGGAGGAATTGTTTCCGTGTTTTTTGATCGAATCCTCTCGGGTACATTCCTCGGATACATCCCCAATAATTTATTAAAAACTTAGTTTTCTGATCAAAACTCAGTTCTTTGAAAGATATATTATCAAAAAGCGGTTTCAGTGATGAGACGAATGAAAATAATGGCACCGGATGACCGTTGCTCGTTGAGCCCCCAAGATTTATTAGTCCTTCAAATGGGGATGAGTCTTTGTTGAGTTCATTCACAACAGGCACAATCTCCGTCCGCCATTTTTCTTTTTCAATAATAGGAATTCCTGTAATCCCTGCTTTTAGTGTTTTATACGCCAGCTCATCTTTTAATGAGGGATTAACCGGCTTTTGAGTTTTATTGATGATGAAGAAAAATGCACCTTCAAGTTCTGATTGTTTTACAGTCAGATTGTCTGGCGATTCATTTCTCATTTTTTCGATAATTGCCTTGGAATCAACAAATACAATCGGAATTTCAAAAGATAACAAGTCGGTATATTTTTTGATTAATTCCTCGCGGTTTGGTAACGAATGCTTCGTCTGCAATTTTTTTATTTCTCGATATATCTCCTCAAAACCCCCGGTTCTTTGCTGACCATCTAATATTGATATTGCACCAGGTCTCAAAGGAATTTCGAGAATTCCGATCTCTTCGTCCGACGATAAAAATTTTGCATCGCCGAAACTCGCAAGGATTGCTGGGACAATTGAGATGGAGCACCCTTCGAGATACTTTTTAATCTCGTTTGTTTTTTCCCGGAACTTTTCCCGTTGATACCCATCAAGTACCTCGTCTCTCCATTGATCGGATGTCGCTAACAACAGGAGCTCTTTCGCTTGAACTTTTCCGATATAGAGGGGCATTCCTTTCTGTTGAATTTTAATTACTTTAATCTTCAATTTCACATTAGCAATATTTTTCCAAATGCCTTCGAGAGGCTGGGACTTAATTTTTGGGAAATTTTGATAAATGTCAATTATCTCCACCGTATTGAACTGATTGATATCGCTCTTGATATCATTTTGAGCAATGTTTTCAATTGTTTGACTCATTTTGTCCGGGAAGAACAATGCAGGATTGTTCCAACAGTTATCACACACAAATCTCCCATCATACGGACCATGACGCTTATCTTTTATTTCAAACCCACACGACGAACAAATCATTCTGACTCTCCTGTTTTTTCTGCATAAAGTTCAAACGCCTCTTCGAAACCTGACGCATTGTTGAATTTATTCACAAGACCTTCATAGGCCGGGAAGGCTCCCCCAAACCCGATTACCCGTCGCGCATGTTGTACGAGTTCAATCGTATGGTTGTTCCATAATGGTGAAACGTAAGAATTTTTTCCGATTGTGAAAAGTGATTCATATCGCATCGGATAACAGACGACACCCCAGTTTAAAATCTCCTTAACCCGACTGAAAAATTCGTCAGGAGTTTCGGTGTAATTAAACAGAGTGTAAACAAAAATATCCCGTTTCTTAATGCCAACATCCAGTAGCCTGTCAACCGCTAATTTCACATATTTCTGCTGATCGTGAGAATCGTAAGCTAGGCGGATCGTTGAATCTAACTTTAACGATGCTATCATTTTTGCAACGGGTTCTGTGATAAATCGCGCATCGATCCCCTGGTTAAAATCTACTTTTTTATCGAAGTCGATAAGTTCTTTGAATATGTTCATTCGATATTTGTTTGCCAAAAAATTGTTATCGAAAAAGATTATTTTCGAATGCCTGTCCAAAACGAACGGTTTGATACTCTTTCGCAAAGCGCTCATCTTTCCTTCAAGGCGGGGTACTGCACAGAAGTCACAATTATTGCAACATCCTCGCGATGAAAAAATGATACTCCCATCCCAATCCGGCACCAGATCGTAATCGGGTAAAAAATTTTCAGCGTCTACGAAAATACCTTTGAAGATGTGGTCGGCCCTGGACATTTTTGCATGTTCTGGCATTAGTGATGCATAAACGCCACCAAGCCAAATTTCAGCCTTGGGAAATTCATTTTTATAATAGGCAACTGCATCCCACACAGGTTTCCATGTCCAGGTAAAAAGGCTCGTGATGTATATTTTCTTCGGAGTCTTTTTTGGTTCCCTTCGATCTTGATTCTTAAAATCAATATATTCAGTCCGATCTCCTTTCGATTTGTGATAGGATGAGAGCTTTAACAGACCAATCGGAGGGAACTTAGAATAGTACGCCGGTTCGACGAGAAGAATTTGATTGGCCATCAATGATAGTTTAGTGATCCGCTTTATTTAAGATCTGGCATTTGTTAGATCTCCAGCTGCATCAATTTTCCAGATGTTAAATTGAAAGGAAATTTCCGTTAGGTATTTTCTGGAAGAATTACCGAAATAATCGTACAGCGTTGAACCTTTCCCTCAATACTCGCATCCATCTCACTGAAATGGTCACTGATCCCCCGAGTAACCCGCGCAATAGAACGTCCAATAATCTGAAGGATTGTGCCAACGTCCCTTCCTTGAGAATTGATGATTTGGTAATCGTCGATTATCCGTTGGTGTCCGATTAAACGACCTAATGCGAGCAGATCCTTATCATTTTTAAAATAATAATGGTGATGTTCATTTAGCGCAAAAGTACTGTATTGTTTAAAGGTTGGTTCTGCGAGTGAAAATCCAACAAATTGAGCAAGCTTGAATAATTTTTCATAAGTGATCTGAATCCTTCGACCTGTAAAGGTCTGTGCTAATTGTTCTGAAGATATTTGCCCGGAGTAGATATTGTTGACGTCAAGAAGCAGCGTATCCAATTCTGGCGATGTCGGCTCTCGCAATAACAGCTGGATCGTTTTGAACAGAACCGTGTTTTGTGTTTTGTTAAGCCAATACAATTTTTTCATGGTTTCAGCTGGATAATCCCCAAAATAGTCTATAGAATTCAGGGTCTCGTAAAAAAGTCGAAGACACGTAAAAGGTTCAAAAATTTGTTCGAGAGATATCCCCTTCTCCTGGACAAAATCTCTTAAGAGGTAGTTATCAATACTTTCGCGCTCATTTGACTCAATATAAAGGATTTCATCACCTTCAGCGAGATCATCGATTTGAGTCAAGACATAATCTTCACCACTTCTTCTCCGAATTAATGTCCCGCTCATAAACGAGATGCTGTCTTCTCTTCCATCATCAAATTTTACTTTAAGTACGATCTGTTCTCGTTGAATTGAAGAAAATGTGGACGTCAGCTTCGCCTCTCTTTCGAGACTTGCCATTGATTTCTTTCTTCCGATACGAGTCCAAATCTCCTTTAATGTGACCAGCTCCTCTTTCTCATCCTCCGAGGCTCTGGACTCATCGAGCAGTTCGGTGCGGACCGCAGTATCGAAGATGGTGTCACCCTCCGTGATTTTTTGAGGTGTGGTATCCTCAACTGGAGGTATCACTGGAAATTCATATCTTTTTGATTTGTTCATATGCCCAATTGAAAAAAGCAAATCAGCATTGGAAATTCTTGTAGGTTCTTCTGAGAAAATTTCCTTGTAAAGTCCGAATTGTTTAGCGATCCTTTGTAAGTTTCGCCCTGGATATGCGAAGAAGATTATTTCTTTAAACGGCAAAAGGAGTGCATCATAACCTTGGGAAATACATAATTCCCCATTCGAAATTGTCTGGAATGGAACGGGGCCTGGCATTAAAAGTCTGCTATTAACTATTTTTTCTTGTGAACCATGGCATATTGAGGAAAGTTCACTTAAATCGATGTTCAGTTTAACCTCGTGGATTTTTGATGAGGTATTCGTAGAGGTGATGTATTTTATCAGATAACTCAATGAATTTGAATATAGTTTGCTCTCGTTTGAGAATTCTGATAAATACATTTCAAAATATTGTCCGTTCGACGTAATTTTCAAACGGTAAATATCCAAACCCTTGCAGTATTCCTTTTTGTAATGCTTTTTATCGAATTCTTCTATCCTTACATATGGAATTTGAATTTTTATTGCAACAGAAATCTCCAAGAAATCTGATTCTTTTGTCAATGATACTTCGATCGGATACAGCCTTTCGCTGTCGATATTTTTATGAATTCTCTCACATGATGGAATTTTGAAGACGTTATCCCCGAAAATTGCAATTTCTTCATTTCCAATTTTTATAACAATTTTATTGGTTTTTTTGATCACATTTGGTAGCTTTATATGATTCAATAAAAACGAGAAACTCTCGAAGAAATATTGCAAGGATTCGAAATTATTTTTTCTGGTTTCAAAAAAAGGGTGAAGTTTTGGAATTATGATACTAATTTCCTCATTGGAATTCTCCCCACCGGAGGATAACCTAATTTTTTTTGCGGCTTTTTGAATTTCCTCTATAAGATAAATCTGAAGGAGTGTTTTTTTGTTCAGGGCAAAATATGTTCTCAGTCCCCGAAATTCCCTAGAAATGTCCTTGCATGACTCAATGTCCGAGCACAAACTTTGGAATGATTGGAACGAATGACTATCTTCTTCCGTCTTAAATTTTAAAAAGTCTTGAATTGTGACATACCTGACCGCTTTTATCCTGTCAACATATGATCTGACTTTAATTTCTGATGGAAAGAGAAAAGAATCGACTATTGTTGGAAATATCAGAATATTTTTGGTAAAATTATCGGTGATACTCTCAAATTTTACACTATCCCGGATATTTTGTAATCGGCTGTCTACGGTCGAGTAAGATCCAGTTAAGGATTTAAGTGAGGTCGATTGGCTATCTTGTTGATTGGGAAGAACAAATACCGAGATTTTTGATTTATTTGCATTATCCGGGTAATACACGGTATTCCACAATTTACCCTCTAACGATAGCGGCAAGGCTGATGCAGGGGGTTTTTGAAATTTATTTTTGGAATCCAGACAGAACCTCTTTCCAAAATGAAAGATTTCTATGTCCGAATTATTTTTGATATCTGGATCGGACAGAAAATTGTCCAATCCCCTTAGATATGGCCATGAAAAGTGTAAGACCAGCTTTAATTTCAAATCCCCAGTTTTCTTAATCAGGTTTTTCAGGTGTTCGAACTGAAAATGCCGTTCATTGATTGATTCCAGGATAATCATTCGGGGATTAAAATCCTTGATATTGTAATTTGTCTCCTTAAACTGAATTTTGCTTACTTCGGAGATATTTGAGGGTATAGAGAATTCAATTGGGATTAAAACAATCTTAGGACTTTTGTTGTAATGACCAGTACGTAATTTTTCGGAAACCGCCTTTTCATAGGCATCTCGGTATGCATTTTTTCCATGAACTGGATATTTTTCGATTATCAAATCAAATAATTCATTTTTTTCTTCGTCGATTTTTCCTTTGCACCATAGAACATCCTGATAAAAGAAAAAGGGATTCGTTGATGAAGAATTCAGTATTTTTCTGTAAAGCAAGGAAAAATATTCTGAGGTATATTCCTTATATTTATCTTGAAAAATTTGCTTTGGCAAGCCTATAACAATATTATTTGGAACGTCAGTGTCGTTGTTTGATATCGCATAAAGACATGAGACAAAAGGTGTGATGTTTAGCGGACCTTGCGAAAATACAATGGTAACTCGTTTTTTGAGAATTGTATCTATTAAATCTAATGATAAGGCCGATAATTTCGATTTGTCTTTCGAATAAAGCTCGAATTGTTGGCCTGCAGCAGGAATGTAATCGATTTCCTTGAAATGTATCATTTCCAAACAGTCCCTTTCGAAAACATCGTGTCAAAAATTTCACAAAGGCCTGTAACTTGAGATCCAGATAGCAAACATCCCACTTCAAAATTCGCGATTAAACTGTTTTTCCGTAATTCCGCGCTCCCAACATAGGCAAGTTTGTCATCGGAAATAATTAATTTCGCGTGTGTACTGGAGAGAATTTTTCCCGATTCAGCTAATAAATGATAATCGACAATAGACAGATTATTTTCTTTTTCCAGACTCTTGGCTAGCTTCAGAATCCATGCAATTTCTCGCTCTCCTCTTGTTTTCAGATCCCGCGTCAGAATCCTTACCTTAACATTGCGATTAAGGGCGTTCGACATGCAGTCAATTAAATCTGGAAAAGCATCATCATCAATAACATCTGATTGCATGAAAGGCGAACAAATTCTTATGACATGCCTTGATGAATCGATGAGGGTCCTAAAACAATCAATCGTATCAATTTGATCATTTCTCTGTTGAATATTTACTAAGCCCAACTCTCTGAGCCTAGGTTTTGAAATTACGATGTTCACTCTAGGGACATCTTCCATACACCTGATCGGCTCCGCTAGTAAAACGGTTGCCAGATCGCGAGAGGTTCCGGTCGAGTGATTGATATTTAGAAAGCCCTTTTTTATAGAGTCGTTGATTATCAGTCTGATTTCTGCCTCGGTTACCGTTGGGATCGATGAATAATTATCAATGAGTTCTTTCACCGTCGCAGATTTATTTTTTTTAAGGTAATCCTGAAGATATTGTAAAATGGTTTTTTCGATTTTTTGATTTATCTTCATGGCAGGTAACCGGTTTTATTGAGATATCCAATTTCGAATCGTGGTCCACCAACTAATGTTGAACGATCCAAGTCCTGGTTAAACCGCTCACAAACAAACTCCGGTACATAACTACACGCATTACATGCACCCCCCTCATCGAGCATACATGCAGGATCCTGTGGACAATCCGAGGCAATTTCATACATCCGCCTAAACCAATCCTCAAGGTGATAGTCGTACGTAAATTCCAACCCGCCAATGTTCAAACCACTCGTTGAATAAATAAAAAATGAGGCTGTTTTAGGATAAATCCGCTCAGCTAGGCTTTGAATTTCCAAGCCGGTATCAATAGTTGACTGCTGGATTAGCATGTGACTGTATGTATGCAACAAAACCGTCACCGCTAGCTTACAGTTTTCGTTGTGAGATATCAGAGATCGGAAATGATTTTCAGGATCTCCTTCGAAAGGTAGAATTTTCATTGTTGGATCGATAGTCATCTTATTTCGATCAAGCCAGTACAACAAACGGTTAAAATCAAGTTGAAACACGAGACCTTCGGTCAAAAAATCCCTTACAAAAACTGTTGGTTTTTTATTATTTCGTTCGCCGGTAACGATTGGATCAAAAAGAAGGGGGTCGCGTCTGGTAGATCCAGTAATTGTGCCGATGAGAGCTTGAATCATATTGAAATTGGCGATGTGCAGTACCTGCTTTAGCCCAAATTCGTGTAGCCAGTCTGCATAATTTTCTGGTGGGAAATTAGGTATTTTTCGTTTTTTGGGGATCAGTTTGCCACTTTCAGTGCTACTTACCGAAGTCAAAAGGAACAGACCTTGAAGATCATTTTCATCAACACCAACGTCCTTAACCTGGTTCAGCGCATTTAAAATTTTTTCTATACCATATTTGCCTTTTAACAGATCGGGGTTGCCACCCTCGGAAATTTTCAATTTTACATCTTTAATTATAGACCTTACAAGTCGCTGAACCTCGTTAGATCCCCAGCCATTTTTATTTAAAATATTCAAATTCAGTTCTTCGCACAAATCTTCAATTTTTCTCAATCCCCAAAAAGAATCATCTTTCTTGATTGTTTCATGAAATTCGGAGAGGTACAATAAGGATTCTTCAAGATCTGGTGAAAACAGTTCTCTGAATGCCTCAGAAAGAAACATTCCATCTCGATTCCTTCTCCCCGAACTGTCAATTTCATACTCTTGGGGAATATCTGGAATAGATACTACATACGGATGAACAATCGTTTGAGCCCTTGAAGGTACACCTTTGAACCGTTTTTTAGGTTTTGTCGAGAGAATTTGACCCGTCTTGTGAATTGTATGATCACATTCATAAAAGTACAATCTTTCGATATAGTGACAATTGATGCATTCAACACTATACGAACCTAGGTCATCTTTCTTTTCCCATTTTAGCTTTTTTAAGGAATTTTTTTGAGAGCATTTTTTGCAGTCATGATTAATATTCGTCATCAGGTGCATCGGGACATATCGCCCACAATCATCGCAGAATGCAAGAAATGTTATCTGCTCCCATTCGTCATCGTCGGTGTGTCCGCATTTGCGCCCTTCATCGACCAAAAAATACTGATTGCATTTATCCTTTTTACAAATTGCCGCTTGAGGAGATAATCGAAAAAGTCCTGATAGGCCATCATCTTTTTCATTATCGACGAATTTTATGCCGTGAATGATCAGGTTATCCGATGAGACCAAATCAACCGAATATCCTTCTTTTTGCCGTTTGCTCACAAAATTATTGATCAATCTTAGAAAAATTGGTTTGTATTTCGCAATGTTAATTTGAGCAGATTTGTCCCGGTCTTCATAGTTTGCAACAATTTCAAAACTGAATTTATCCTTTGAAAAAAATTGTTTGAGGTGACCTTGGAAGAAAGCACTGTTCTCTGGAACTCTGTGAGTGTCGAGAGGCATTTTTATTTCCCCCTTCTCAAAATTCGGTTTTTGTCTTCATTAACCATACCGAGAATAAGCTGCTTTTGGATGCCTCGCATTCCTGACTGGTTTCGGTAAAAATAATCCCCACTTTTTGCTAAAATTTTTGGAAAATATGTTGTAGATTTTTCATTACTCTGCATAATTTCATTGATTCGGTCCTCAACTTCCTGATGAACATTGATATCGAGAATATCTCTTCTGTACACTTTTTTAATAAATTCAACGACGTGTTTTTTATCGTTTAGATCAAGAATCGCTACGTCCTGTTTACGGTAGAGCGGCTTTCCCTTTAAATTCGACATATGGTTAATCACTGTCGCACAAAAAATCGAATTGATAGTTTGATGCAATCCTAAACGGGAATACCGGTTGACCGGTATTGGTTTGACCTGGTGATCCAATGTTTCATGATATCTTTTGAAATTTCTGTAGAAACTATCGTCGCGCACCCGGTTGGGATAGAACCAAAGTAAAACAACCCCGAGTTCCTTCCTCCCAACCCGTGACAAAGCCTGTATATATTCAGATGTTGTATATGGCAGACCTTGAAAAACCATGAGATTCAATTCTTCAAGATCTACTCCATGAGAGACAACAGACGTCGCATATAATGGTTCAAAAATTTGACTACCGGAAGCAATTTTTTGAGGGTCATAGTTTTTGATATAGTTTCTCACGTCGTCGATTGCTTTTTTCAAGTCTTCCAAATTTGTGTCGCCAGTCAGTGTTTTACCCGCAATGCCAACTTTGTATTTCCTCTCTAAAATGTCTCCAATGACGGCATCCTTCAACCGGTCTATATCGTAAACATCCTGTTTTTTGATGTGGTACGTAAGCGGTATCAGGAAATGATTTATCAAATTCTGGCCGGTTTTTATTTCTGAAACAGAGTATTTTTCACAAAATTGAGTCGGATTTGAATTTAGTTGCACTTGGGCATCAATGATGAATTCCAGATAATGCAAAAGCGTTCTTAATGCGGCATAGTGGTTATCCCGGAGGTTCGGTTTTAAACCGTAAATAATTCTTTTTGGGCCTTCGATTCGTTCGAAGAAAATATCCGTTGAAGCTCCTACACCATCAGGACAGCGACCCGGTATGAGAAAGGTACCTTTTTTATAGAGCTCATCAATTTGTTTCTTCGTGCCATTCAATGTCGCACTCATTGCAACATGTTTGAACGGCCTTTTTGATGAAAATTCAGAGATTGTTTCAATTAATCCATCGAAATGTGCGGAAATCGTACCAAATCCTTCTTTCAACAGATGCATCTCATCTTGAATTGACAATCGTGGGCCGGTAGAACCTCTTTCGTTTTTCCCGATATTTTTACACTGGAAGGCTTCATCCTTTTTTTCCTCGCACGTTTCTCCGGAGGGAATGAATCCATGTCCATCAGGACAATAACTTCCAGACCCCCCGAGCAGCGAACGAATCCGTCGTTGAGATGACAGTGCCGCCCATTTATCAACGGTAGATACAATCACCGTTGGTCTCCAGCGAAAAACTTCACGATCACTAAAATAAATATGAAACTCTTCCCCGCATTTGTCGCATTTGTGAACTATTCGACCATGTTTTTCGTCATCGATCAATCTCACTGTACCTACAGGTCGAGTTGTACAAAGAGGACAACGTGAAATTATTACCGATTCTGGGGCAGGAATTTTAAGTATTTTTTTCGAATACAAGGTATCCTTGACTTTTTTGTATAGATCTGGAAATTCTTCTGTATTTCCAACGTAATACCCTAGAGAAAAATTCTGACCAGGGAAAAACGTCTTATTTCTTTTACGAACTTGATCTGCATGAATCAGGATGCTTGATAACCGCTCTAGTTGTTGAATTGACAACATACGAAGTGGAAATTTAACAATGGCTGTCACACCTTCTGCTTTCCCCTGAGTCCTCTCAAAGAATGCAGTGAACACAACAAGTGCAAAATAGGCTTCAGATTTTCCTCCGCCGGTATCAACATGGAGGACATCAACAACATCCAACTCTGTTTCCTTTACGACGGATTCCAAACTTGAAATAAGAAATACTAACTGAAAAACTCTCCATCCTGCATTTGCAATACCCTTTGTTGCATAATAATTTTCAAACGCCTCGTTGGTCTTTAAAAACGACTCTCTTACTTTTTCATTTGATTTAATGAGATCTATCCCTCTTGAAAACCGGGATATCAGAGCGGCATTTTGCTGGATCAAGTCCAGCCTTTCGCCCCAAGATTTCTGTTTGTCTCCTTCTCTCGGCTGGAAATCAGATTTATCGACGCCCGGCGGTATATTCTTCAAATACTGAAGATGATGCTCATTCATTTTTTTCAAGAGGTTTTCGAGACCGCCAATTACCGACTCGGAACGCATTAGATTATTGAAATTCAGATTCGTGCCAGTCAGAGATGCCCTGGGTCGGATGTTTTCCTGCTCGAAATAACCAAAATGATCTGTGGAAAATACATTACCTTTGAGGTCCCACGAAGCCTGGCAGTTGATTGTTCTAAAGCTGTAAAAATATCGTTGGTTATGGCCTTCATACAGATATTCATCAGAGAATTCGTGAGAGAAATTATTATTCAGTGTCCCTGTTAATTTGCAGTTAAACAGTGTCCTTTCAAAGGAATCCGGCTTATCGGGTTCAATCGCATTATTCCTGAGGTAAATCGTTACTATCAGGTCTTTTTCATCAAAATCGCTTACATGGACTGATATTTCTGCTTTCCAAATATCTTCGTATATTTTTTTACTATCTTTTAACAGGGGATCGCTATTCGCGAGAAGTCTCACTGCAGAAAAATCAATATTTTTTTGTTGGGATTCTATCGGAACAGTATTGAAAAGTTTCACATTCCAGTCTTCAGAAAAGTCGAGTCGTTTCCATCTTTGAGTGTCTTTATAGGTGGGAGTTTTTTGATCGTCACCAGAGTCTTTTTTTTCTTCGGGTTCCTGAACAATTTTCTCATTAATCTGATAAAACACATTCCCGGAAATTTTTAGATTTATTTCCGACGATTCGTTGATTTTCGTTCTGTCAACAAGTAATGAAACCTTCAATCTCTGTGCTCGTATCGAAGCACGATCCCCCTCATTATCATGGGATAACAGATCCTTTTTCCTCGGAGCTGCCAAGGTTCCAATAATAAATTTTCTGCTTGGGCGGGCATCGTCGAAAATTTCGTCATTCGTGTGCGTACCCGCCGTTCTTGCAATGATATATTTTACTAAATCATTGGAAAAAACCTGTTTTGAGGATTCTGTCAAAGATTCCCACCTAATTTGTTATTCTGAAAATTATACAAGATATAATTTCTTAAGTGGTTCACGAATTGTCGAAAATTTTCTTTTGTTCTTTTTCGAAATATTTTGATAATTTCCTTATCCCTTCAGCAAAGGCTAAGCCCCCCGTCTTATAGAGTACTGTTCAGCCCAAGGGCCCAAGGGCGGGAGTGAAGTATGGCAGATTTCGTACAGAGTGCAAATGTCAAGAGTGCAACCCGCACCCTTGCCGAACCCATTGCGGATGTTGCGACGTTCAACACGATCGTCCAGTCGGTCATCACCGACAATCCCTTTGAGTGTGTAGCGTATATGACTGCCGGTGAGAGCCACCCCCCGGTCGAGAAGACCAAGGAGGCATACACCGCGAAGTTCGTTTATCAGGACACCGAAGCCAAGTCCGTTGGGACGGGCAGCCACAAGTTCGACACCCTGGCAAAGTTCAATGCCGGAGTGACTGCGATCCTTGCAGCCGCTGCCATCAGCACGGCACACGGCGGTACCGTGGTCCACGATCTCGGGAAGGATGCCTTCTCGGCAACCCTGCGGTGCCACGACGCGAACGGTGAGATCTACATGGTGAACTTCAGCCGCGACCGGGTCACCATCACCTCGTACTCGGATGACGCAATCCGGACGAATGTTGAGACCTGGGCGGACACTGTGGCAGCTCTCGCCTGAACAGCCTGACGAATAGAGCCGGGAGGGAATGTGACCCCCCGGTCACCCTCTCTTTTGGTTCTCTCGTCATTTCGGAGGACCGTTATGGAAACGGAAACCCTCGGGATAGTGCTTGCCACTGTGCTTCCGCTCTATCCCATGCTGTTTGCGATCTACCAGAAGATCGGAAAATACGATGAGGTCGTCGAGGAGTTCAAGAAACTCCGGGACGAGCACGAGCAATGTAAGGAGGAATATCATGGTTTCTGAGAATGTGCTGCCGGTTGCAACCGTGACCGGCCTGTATCGCGGGAAGTTCGGCGGCCTTGAGCCGCTGACGGTCGATACGCCGCTCACCCGCGACGAAGTGCGGCGTAACCCAATCTTCTATGAGCTGGAACTGCACCCGGAGCAGGATGATGAGAATCTGATCATCGATGTGATCTACGACAACATGTCTCCCCTGCGACTGCAGGACCTGTACCGGGGCACGGACATCCCGCATGGTGTAAAATTCTGGCCGGACTGGTTCGACATCCCGCCGTATATGGAGATGCACGATATCGACGGGCGGCGGGTGTATCCCCGGGCTCCGGGCATCCACACGGTCCAGATTCGCACGGGCCGCCGGAAGTGGGCCCAGATGGGCCGGGTCCGGGACTTTAGCCCGGCCAATGGCGGGTACACGAGCCCGGTCTTCCGGATCCGGGTTGCGGAGGACGGCGATGTTTGAGAACGAGGTGCAGACCCGGTGCGCTATCTGCGGGACCGGGATCCTGCTCGGGCTGGTCCTGGTGCTGGCCCACCTCCCGATCATCCTGCTCATCGGCCCGGTAATCATCCTCTTCCTCGGTATCATTGCCGACCCTGAAGAGACACACGCCGTCTGGTATGGGATGCTGAACACGCTCGGCATCTTCGATCTGTCGGCGCTGACCGATATCGAGCGGCTGACCTATGCCGAGAAGCGGCATTACTTCTGGTTCGGTGAGGTGGAGATGGCCGCGATGCTGGCCGGAACCTTCGCGGCCCCGGTCGGGATCTTCCTGGCGGGCCGGACCGACATGAGCCTGGCATTCATCGGTGCTGCGGTCCTGTTCCTGCCGCTGTTTGTGTTCCTGCCAAAGCTGATCCAGCGGGCGATGAAAGCGGACACTGCTGCCGCGATCGAGGCGTTCGGGAAGAACGAGCAAGTGAAGAAAGTCTTCTGGACCTTCTTCATTTCGATGGCCGGGCTGGTCCTGGCCCGGGTTGTGGACCCTGCGACAGCTCAGCAGATTGTCGGGCTGATTACGGGGATGGGGGTATAAAAAAGAAATGAGAAGGTTATGATAACAAAACACTGATTTTTTTCTTAAATTCTTCTTTGATGAGTCTCTCTCGTTCATCGAAGAATTTTTCAAAGTTATGGATTCCTAAATCAATATCCGGGATGTAATTTTTTTGCATGTAATTTTTTCGTTCTTCCTCTGATGGATATGTGCTTTTTATCCATAAATCCGGCAACTTGTTAGACTTTTCCTCATTGGGTTGCCCCTCCAAGAGTTGCAGATTTCCCAATCTATTTACTTTTTCAATATATACAGGAATTCTGGTTTCATCTATCTCTAATTTTTTTAATTGTTTAGGTTTAAACAACGATTCAGGGAAGATATGATCGACATGAAAGAGGTTTGAAAAGTCTAGTGTAGGATATAAAATTGCAAGGGAGGAGAATGTGTAACTCTGCCCATATTGATAGCTCAATAAATTATCCAAATCATCATTCGTAAAAATAATCGATTTTGTATCCCCTCTAAATTCCTCTTTGATTTTTTCTAAGGGGAATTCACCTTTATTTTCTGATAAAACCCTTCGGATCTTGGATAATACATTATCTGCCGTTCCACCGAACGTTCTTTTGAGCAATGATGCAATAAGCCATTGTTGAATTTTCTTTTTATTCTCAACGCCGTAAGATGATTTTACAAAACCTTCTTGAATCTCATTTTGCATGAAATAATATGCAATAGGGATAACTGCATTTTTCGAGGGGAGCGTCTCTGCATTATATCCAAACGATGAAATCAACTTTATAGAGTGTTTTATCGAACTCGATAATTTATCCCAATTTTTCTCGAATTCGAGCATATTTTGTTTATCGAAATTACTCACTTTGAAGCGAACATCCGAATTATTTAACACCAGACAAGATTTTAGAACAAAATCTTTGTTAAAGTCAAATTTATTTCCGATTTCGTTAATTTCATCCACAAAAGCAGTAATTACTTCACGTGCATCTCGTTCCTGCCATTGAGCCGTTGCGATCGAAAGCAGCAGATCTGAATAGCTCAACGGGGTTCCCATTTTATTGACGCGAATGAAGATATTTAGTACCTTTTCTATCTCTTGATCGGTCTCTAAATAGTAGTTAATCAACGGCTTTCTGTGTACAACTTCAAATAAAGTTGTTAGGGTTTTATTCACGAGCGTGGACTTTTCTTTGCCGAGAGTTGTTAATTCATTATCAATCTGATATTGAAGAACCTGAGAAAGATCCTTGTAATTTAGAATATCGCCTACCCTGAACCAATAAGTGGCCGAATCGCCCTTTTTTGCTTCGTCATCTGTGAGTAAATGAAAATCATATAAAAAATCAGTATTTTGAGATTTCGATAGTAAATTGAGGTATAATCTCTTTTTTGGAAATGCATCGTCACTCTTCCACCATTTCCACGGAAGTTTCTCCGCGTATGAACCCTTTAAACCGATGTAGAGAGCAGTTAGACGCTGTTGACCATCTAATATTGCGATAGTTGCTTCACTACCACTCAGATTCGCTTTTGGGTTATGTGGATTATCACGTTCATGGTAATCACGAATAAACTCATAAAATTGAAATTTTGTTCGAGTATCTTTATCAATTTTCCAGAAGAGAAATGATCCAATCGGATAATCTTGCATTAGGGAATCAAATAATCCTACGATTTGATCTGGGGTCCAAATAAATTCCCTTTGAATTGCTGGAAGCAAATAATTTTTTTTGTCGATTTCAGTAATTACATCTTTAATTAGTAGTGGTGTTTGAAATGACATGGTCCCCCCGTTTTAATGTAAATATAAAATTTACTCTTTGAATATTCTTAATCCTGTTAAATATTTAATTAAGAGGCAACGGCATCAACATTTTGGAGAACCTTCTCTCTTTTAGTTTGTTTTTTATTCGATTCTGATCATCATCCTACTATGGACCCAGTTAAAATCCAAAAACTCGAACATAGATTGGGCCACGAATTTCGAGATAAGAAGGAATTACTTCGGGCTTTAATCCACCCGACTTTCTCGAAAGAACAGAGAGAGAAGCCCGTTGGAGCGCGTGATTGTCCTCATCAGTCAGTCTATGCAACACTTGGCGATGCTGTTCTGAAGGCCGGTTTCGTTTCTATTCTCATGGATAAAGGACTGAAGACCAAGGGAGATATCACAATTTCAAAAGCAGACCTTGAAAATAATTTGCAGCTTGCGAAAGTCGGAGAGCGACTGCATCTTCTCGAAGAGAACTATATTCAACATCGGGCCGGGAAAGGTGAAAAATTAAAAGAGAGTGCAGCGGCATTACGTTCAGACACTGTAGAGGCGCTTATCGGTGCGATCTATATCGACAGCAATAGTTCAATGCCAGTAGTCAAGAAATGTATATCGGAGATTTTTGCATCAGAAATAAATGAAATGGAAAAGAAATTTCATCTCTGAAAAGCTCCCTTGCCAGGATATTCCTTCCGTCGATGCCCCCCAAAAAGAGGTGTATATCACCTCATGAAAAATAAGCCCTATACGGGCTCCTTTTCCCTGTCCTGTGCCCGGGCCGATACCGGAAAACCCCGTAAAACACTCCTTTTTCGTTCCTGTGGAGAATATGCCCGATAATCGCCCCGTTTGTCAAAATACGGCAGAATTACACCTCGTATAACCGCTACCAAAGGCCCTTAAATCGCGCCGGTTTTTGCCACCTATTTTACCCCATCCGGGGCCCGGAAAGGCCACCGGAACGCGAATATGAAAGCCGGTTTTTCCGACGGAGGTTTCAAAAAATGGATATTACATCCTCTGAGGCATGGTCCTCTTGTGCAGGACCATCGTGACGAGGGTAAATACCAGGGTGAAAAACGCGAGTGCTGCAATGTCGGCCCAGACGGGGAAAAAATGAATATCGGTGAACGAATAGCGGACCAGGTCAGTAAAGTAGGTGAGCGGGGAGATGTACGAGAGTACCAGCCCCCATGCCGGCATCTGCTCCAGCGGGACGAAAATGCCCGAGATGAACACGAGCGGGAACTTGATCAGCGAGGAGAGCATCATGATGTTCGACGGTACGTTT
>Ga0209099_1001467_pt1 | contig 23442 bp, 14 predicted proteins | sample AD_JPNHW2_MetaG_FD_184430 | JGI IMG/M metagenome (GOLD analysis project Ga0209099, IMG submission 184430) | Active sludge microbial communities of municipal wastewater-treating anaerobic digesters from Japan - AD_JPNHW2_MetaG (SPAdes) (version 2) | ecosystem: Engineered > Bioreactor > Anaerobic... | reverse complement strand
ATTTTTATAGCAAAATACAATACGAACGGGGATGCAATCTGGGCAAAAGGCGCCGGTGGTTCCGATAATGATGACGCAAGATCACTCGCCGTCAATAGTGATGCAGGTATTTATTTGACTGGTGATTTCGAAAGCCGTTTTATAACCTTCGATTCAATTACCCTGGCTAATTCCGATTCTAACTCATGCACCGAAACATTTCTGGCGAAGTATAGCACCAGCGGCGATTTAGTATGGGCTCAGAACACTATCGGTAATAGTGTGGATTACGGATGCGCTGTTGCTGTCGACTCAATTGGTTACGTTTACCAGGCCGGTTATTATTCAAGCGGCAGTCTGAATTTTGGTAACTTCTCGATTCAAAACTCCGGCTACCAACCCGTTTTTGTCACGAAGTACAGTCCTGAAGGGGAAGCATTATGGGCTATACAGTCTTCAGGAAATTCCTGGACATATAACCTTTGCCTTGATGTGACCGGCACTTCAAATCCTGATATATATGTTTCAGGCAAACATGCCGGACAACTGTATTTTGGAAACGATACAATCGGTGATACGGGTTTTTTCATTGCAAAATTAAACGAAAACGAAGTCTCGGATATTCAGGAAGATATAGATAACCAACATATTGCTCTGTTTCCGAATCCGGCAGATAATTATCTGACCATTGAAAATGCAGGTAACACGAACCTGGAAATCTTCGATTTGCAAGGAAAGTTGATATCAACCATCACGGTGGATAATTTCAGGACAACCCTTAACATCACCGGATTACATCAGGGATTGTACCTGTTAAAATTCAACTATGCTGATGGCGCGGTCGTAAAGAAATTTATTAAAAGATAACGCGTAGCGACAGTTCACGAATTCTCAAACAACAATAACTCGACAAACAAATGAAAACGACTGTTAAAATGATGAGTGCAATACTCCTGCTTGCATTCTCTTTTTCCTACATTGCCTGTGAGAAATCAGATTCAGGCTCAGGCTCAAACCTTACTGTATTAACAGGCCCTTCAGGAGAAAATCAAACCATCGCAGCCAATATTGATGATAATGGTGTATTGACATTCAACGCTCAGATGCTGATGGCTGAAGGCGGCAACCCATTACATAATTACACATGGACATTGGTAAGTAGCAGCAACCCTCCGGTATCATTAAGAATTTCACCGCTGACCGGAGTGGTCACGTGGAATGGCACCTCAACCGAAGGCCTGACCCGGGGCGGATATACAACTTTTAATGTGGAAGTATCGGATGGTGATGCAACCAAGAAAGGGAACATAGACATCCATGTAACTGATTACTCAATAAGTCCATGGGCAATTTTGCAGCAACTATCAACACCCTTTACCCTCATGGATGGCGTAAGAGGGGAGAAATATGCGGCATCACTTTTTGTAATGGGGGGCAATCCTCCTTATTCCTGGCACCTGGATGAAACCTATACCGGAAGCAATGACCTGACCATGGCGGAATTAACAGTTGATAACGCTTCGGGAGTTGTTTACGGAACGGTCAATCCCAATTTTGCGGGCAGCCAGATAAAATTCAGGGCAACAGTAACTGATAATGCCGGTGGTTCTTCAAAAGGAATCTACATCATCAACCTTGAGTAAAATTAATTGCCGTGTGCTTAAAACTCATCAGGAAAAATTGTCGGTTAGCTTACTGCGCGACTTCAAATCCTATGATTGCGGTGGACTGTGAGTATCCTTATTGTTTCATGTCACCGTTTCGGATGTCACTCAAATTAACCATTTTAAGGTCATAAAAGACTATGATCCTCTGATGCCAAACACAAACTTTTTAAAAATGAAAATTAATCTTCTGTTCCTGGCCTTATTCCTGGCAGTATTATCTTCAGCCGGGCAGACCGCAGCCGATTACTACCTGCCTTTTAAAGTAGGCAACCGGACCATGTTGCAAACAAGTTCTGCAAGCGGGAGCTGGTGTTTCCGGAATACCGAGTATAAATACCGCTGGATGGAAGAAGTAAACGGGGTGGATTATTTTGTGGAACAGGGTTGGGAAGGCAACTATACAACGGGGAATTGCACCGGGGATTTGTATTTCAGGTATCTCTGGATCAGACCCGACCAGGAAGGGAATATCGTGGCAGGGGCATACAGTATGGCCGGCGATGATAACGGCGCTTCACCCAGCCTGGTAAACGCCGTCATCCCTTCAACTCCCGTGATCATTTTTCCGAATGAATTCCTGACGGAAGGCGCGTCCCTGACTACTCAAATCGACGAAACAACTACCAGTACTGATATGGTGATCAGTGTTCATGCCCAGGTTGAAACACAAGCCGGATCATTTTCAGATTGTATCCAGGTTCGGAATACCGTGAAAACAAACGGAATCATTACTTTCATGGAAGACAGCTATTATGCTTTTCATGTCGGATTGGTGCAACAGGTAAGAACGATCCCCGAAGGCGATGGGCATGTCGATGGTCTCGAGTTCTATTTTGCCGGTTCTGATAAAACAGTGCATTGCACGGCCGGCGGGCTTTCATCCGTCCTCTCCGATCCGGAAAAGGAGAACATTTCCAGCCTCACGATTACCGGGACCATGGATGCAAGGGATTTTAAGACCATCCGTGATGAGATTCCGAACCTGTGTTACCTCAATCTCGGCGACGTGGAAATCGCAGAATATACCGGCGATCAGGGGCCGGCTCCTGTATTTATCACCTATCCGGCAAACGAAATTCCCCGAAAATCATTTTATAAATTGGGCGAGTACAACTATTACCTTTATTCGGTGATTTTGCCGAAAAATATCTCTTCAATAGGGAATCTCGCATTTGAACATTGTATCGCCCTTGGTCAAATTTCTTTTCCTCCGTCGTTGACAAGTATCGGGCTCCAGGCTTTTTTGGGTTGTACTAACCTGGACAAAATCATCTTTGAGCCTCCAGTATCAGTTGCCGGCATAGGCAAATATGCGTTTGGTTTTTGTTCCAAGCTTGAGTCATTCGAAATTCCTGAATCAGTCACCTATATTGATACCGTTGCATTCCTGGGGAGTTCGGCGTCGATTACCGTGCAGGAGAACAACCCCGCTTACTCGGCCGAAGGGGGCGTCCTTTTCAACAAAGACAAGACAGCGCTCATATATGTGCCGAATACCAGGGCCGGCGATTACGAAATACCTTCGTCGGTTGAGGTTGTCAAGGTGGATGCCTTTTATAATTGCCGCAAACTCAAATCCGTTACCATGCCCAATACCCTGACAACTTTGGAGATATGGGCTTTTGAAAACTGTTCAGGCCTGGAATCAATATCGCTGCCTTCCTCTCTGAATTCCATCGCCGGTTTCGCATTTTATAATTGCACCGGCCTGAATTCCGTATACGCGAATGCGCCTATTCCCCCGGATTTGTCCGAAAGCGACAGCGTTTTCTTTAATGTTGATAAAAATCTCTGCGTTCTTTATGTGCCGGCCGGTTCCAGAGAAGCTTACCAGGCAGCGGACCAATGGAAGGATTTCCTGCTGATCGAAGAATTCATCCCCGAACAAATGATGTATTACCAGGCCGATCTGGACGGTTCGTGGCAGATGCATTCCCTGCTTGCCGATAATCCGGATGATGAAAACAGCCTGGCCGGATGGATGTATGGCACCAATTCGATTGATGATGATGGTCAGAGTGTCACGGCAAACCTGGTTCTCAACGGCATTGACCAGCCTGATTTTTCATCCTCGGTCCTGGTTGCGGCCGGCGGCGGGGTTTCGGTTCCCGGAACAGATATGGACGGTTTCATGGAACCCGGTAAACAGAGGATCGTTATTACCGGCACGGATGGCAGCGGCGCCTTTAATTTCACGGTACTGCAAAAGACCGGCCATGAAACTGACTGTGAAATTGCTGATTTAGAAGGAACCTGGCAGATGCATTCACTGGTGACCAACGATTACGGCGGGTCAAATAACTGGGCTGGCTGGACGCATGGCGTCATCACCATTGATGATCTGGGGAATACGGCAACATCGGAGCTGATAGTGAATGGCGAATCTGCTGCGGGCGAATCCTCATCACTGGCAATAAGCGATGAGGGAATTATCAGTTCTCCGGAAAACGATATACACGGATTCCTGGATGCGGATAAACAGATGGCGGTGCTTACCATGACCGACAACAGTGGCGGATATAGCCTTTCCTTTTTGCAAAAGGCGGTTTCCGATACGATATACGAACTTCATAACCTTAAAGGGGCCTGGCGGTTGCATTCGCTGGTTACCGACAACCCTTCCGAACCTGATGACTGGTCAGGCTGGATACATGGCCTTGTGACGGTTGACGAAAAGGGAGAAAGCGCTACCACCAACATCATCGCGAACGGTGAAAGCCGTCCCGGTTTCACTTCTTCTATGTCGGTCAGCACCTCGGGAATAGTTACGATTGCCGGTACAGATATGCATGGTTATATGAGCGCCGATATGCAAACCATTGTGTTAACCGGTACTGATCAGGGCAAGGGATACAACCTTTCGGTAATGATAAGGGATTATAATTCGGATGCAACAGGCATCGGGGAAACGCCGGCCACGATTCCGTTGTTTACAGCATTTCCAAACCCGGCAAGCGAAAAAGTCTGCATCGAGAGCACAAAAGGCGCTCTTATTGAAATCTTTAACATGCAGGGAGAACTTATAAAAAGAACTCTAACGGAAGGAGGAATTACAGAAATCAATATTTCTTCATTTCCGAAAGGACTGTACTTCGTCAGAAAGAAAACGCCGGAAGGAACCTTTAGCTGCAAATTGATCAGGCAATAATGGCGTTATCATATATGTAAGCCGGAAACGGCAAATCACCTTGTCGCGATGGCCTGATTGCTCCATGGTTTTATATCAACATTTTAGATATTACTGAGTTTTTACTATTACGAACGCGTATTCCCGGCCTGTTTATAGACCGGGTTTACTTTTTATCAGCAGTGATCTCTTTTGCATACCTTTGTAAACATATCCCTGCGTATGCCGGTTTACAATACGATCCTCGATAAAGCCGTAAAAGGCAGAAAACAGCTTGCCGTACTGGTTGATCCCGACAAGCTGTCGCTGAAGGAAGTCGCTGCACTTGCCTCAAGAGCAGGCGATACGGGGGCCGACTACTTTTTTGTCGGCGGCAGCCTGCTGGTCAATAATCAGCTCGATGCCTGTATAAAAACCATCAAAGAAAATGCAAATGTGCCGGTGGTGTTATTCCCCGGGAACACAATGCAATTGAGCTGGAAAGCTGACGCTATCCTTTTCCTGTCGCTTATCAGCGGGCGGAATGCCGAAATGCTCATCGGCCGGCATGTGATATCGGCCCCTTACCTGAAGGTCAGCCCGTTAGAGGTAATTCCATGCGGATATATGCTCATCGAAAGCGGCAGGCAGACGGCTGTTCAGTATATGAGCAATACTGCGCCCATCCCGGCCGATAAAAATGATATCGCCATCTGTACAGCCCTGGCCGGTGAAATGTTAGGGCTGAAACTGATTTACCTGGAAGCCGGAAGCGGCGCCCAACGGCCTGTAACAGCCGGTATGGTGAAACAGGTGAAAGAAAGCATCGGCATACCGCTCATCGTCGGCGGGGGAATAAGAACGCCTGAAACTGCATCGGAAATTTGCAAGGCGGGCGCTGATCTGATTGTCGTTGGTACGGCGCTGGAAAAAGATGCCGGATTGCTCGGCGAATTATCTTCAGCCGTGCACGGCAGGCAATAAAATCAGGAAGAAAGCGTATTCCATTCCTTTTCTTGTCAGCCGGATTTTTCAGAACCGCTTGTAGGGATGCGCCTCCGTGTTGAAAATCACCTTGTCGAAATCGAGTGAGCGGCCATCATCAAAGAGCAGGAAAAAGTACTTCAGCGTTTCGGCAAAGAAAAAACTTTCCATATCGTCATCGCGCTCTTTGGTCATCACGTTTTTCAGCGCCGTGAAACCCGTCTCCGAACGGCAATATTTCACCAGGTTATCAAACATCTCTTTTCCCATCCTCAGGTACTTTTCATCACCCGTGAAGTGGTATAGGTAATAGGCGCTTTCCACGTTTTCGGGGCGCAGGACGTATCCTGGGTACCTGATTTCCATCTTCGAATAATCGAGCACTTCGGGTTCGATTCCGGTGAACATCCACATCTTAAAATTCGATTCCTGCAACATGGCGGCCCTTTGCAGATCGCCGTCAAGCGCCAGGGAACCGGCAAAAAAGGCATCCAATGCCCCGTAAATAGTGCGGGTCCTCTTGCCGGTGTTCATATCGACCCGGCCGTACCACAGGTTGCCCGATACAGTATCGGCCATGTACCGGTTGACGGCTTCGGCGCTGGTTTCCCACATTTCGCGCAAATCCTTGTCCCTGAAAAGGATGGCTCCTTTCAGCATATACTCGAAGTATGAATCGATGCCTCCTGAAATGGAACTTTCGGTATTGGTCCATTCTCCGGTTTCAACGTTGATTCCTGCGCCGGGCAAGCCGATTGCCGATCGGAGGCTATGCAGTTTCACCATTGCTTTTTTGGCCGTTTCGTAATATTTTGGATCACCGGTATGATGGCTCAGAATGCCGTATTCTATGATATAAGTCCCTATTTCGGCAGGATTCGATACCGGTCCACTCACTTTTCCGGTTTTAAGGTTCACATACCGGTACGGCATGCCGGTAGGGGAGTTGAAAACAACTATAAGCCTGTCGGCAAGGTCTTTTGCCAGGTTCAGGAATCCGGTATCGCCGTCGAGTTCATAAGCGGAAAGCAACCCGCCCAGGATGCGGATGGAAACTTCGAAATTCTGGACTTCCATATCTGCGTCGAAGTTCAGCTTCCCAAAGATAAGCTGTTTGGCTTCCGCAGCTTCTTTTTCAAGGCCCATGATCTTCATCACATCATAGGCATCAACCGGCGTCATCAGCAGGGATTGCTGGTACCAGTTATGGCCTTGCCTGCTCAGGGGCTTCAGGGCGTCATAATCCCAGGCATATTGTTTGTACCCTTCCCAGGCATGCGAAAAAGCCTTCTTTACTTCGTTTGCCATGTAGTTTTTATTCACGGTCTGGGACTCAGCCGCAGTCATGCTGATTAAAAGAATAGCTGCCAGAAATGCGGTTCTTTTCATGGGCGATTTTTTCCCAAAGATATTGAGGATAACGAAACCGGGACTATAAAGACAAAAATAACCCCGGCTGAAAAGCTGCCGATTGAAAAAATTACTATTTTTGCAGCCCGAAATCTCTCCGTAGCTCAGCTGGTAGAGCAATTGACTCTTAATCAATGGGCCCGGGGTTCGAGTCCCCGCGGGGAGACTTCAATTCAACCAATAAACCCTCTGTTTATCCATCCGATAACAGAGGGTTTTGCTTTTATAATTTTCTGACGCATTTCCTGCCGTCATGTTCCGGGTGCAGAATTTTCAGGGCAGACCTACAATACGTATGTGAAGGTTCATCTATCCCTGCGGGCGTGATGATCTTATTGTCCGGGAACCGGCACCCTGCTCCGGACGGCTTGCTGCCTTGGAGCAGTTTTCAGCCGTGAAATTTATTTTGAGGGCTAAACCTGATTTTGTAATTTAGTGCTTCAACTGCTTTTCAGGTCCGGACGTTGTTGATATCTGGGGATTTTAAAGCTAATGGAGTGTGAATTAGTCACTAGCGGCAGGTTTATTAACTATTGTTTGTATGGGAATACTTGATATGCGCACGGTGCTTGTTTGTTATATGCTTACAAGTATCGTTTCCACAGGTGTTGCAACAGCATTGTGGCAGCAGAACCGCAACCGTTTCCCCGGTACTTTCTTCTGGGTAATGCTGTTTGCCCTGCAAACGGTGAGTTTTATCCTGATAGCCTTGCGGGGATTGATCCCCGGCTGGCTATCGATCTTTGTTTCCAATATCCTGATGATCCTAGGCGCTTATCTGGGGCTGGCAGGCTTGCAGAGTTTCGCAGAATACCGGGGCCGTCAAATTCATAACTATATCATCCTGGGGATCTATACCCTTATTACTGCCTGGTATACCTTCATCCATCCCGACCTTGCCATTCGTACCATCAATTTAGCCGGGGCATTGGTGGTCTTCTGTTCCCAAGGCGCCTGGATAGTATTTCGTTTAAAATCCGCTGAAAAACGAAAGCTGATGCTTGGGATCGGGTTGGTATTCGCGTTCTTCAGTGTGATAAATGTTGTCAGAATACTGGAAGTTGTTTTTTTTAAACCCGGAGCGACAAATTTCTTATATCCGGGTATACTCGAGGTAACTATAGTGATTAGCTATCAGTTATTAAGCCTGATATTGATATACTATCTTGCCCTGATGCTCAACCAGCGTTTGCTGTTGAATATCAGCATGGAAGAAAGAAAATATTCAAAAATTTTCAATTCGTCTCCCTATTGTATATTGCTGACAAGGCTGAGCGACGGTAAAATCCTTGAGGTTAATGATGGCTTCCTGAAAACGAGCGGTTATTTATACTCCGAAGTTATCGGGAAAACCACGGTTGATATTAATCTGTGGAACAGGCAGGAAGACAGGTCCTGGCTGGTTGGGGAATTGCTGAAGAATGGAAAAGCCCAGCAGAAAGGATTTCATTTCCTTATTAAAAACAGAAATCTGATGATTGGTGATTATTCGGGAGAAGTAATCACGCTGAATAATGAAGAATGTATCCTGTCATCCATAAACGACGTTACCGAATTCAGGAGGGTTGAAAGCAAACGCCTGCAACTATTGGATATCATAGAACACAGTCTGAATGAAATCTTTGTCATAGATTCTGATTCGCTTAAATTTCTGTATGCCAATCAGCGTGCACTCCTGAATACCGGTTACACGCTGGAGGAAATACAACAACTTACCCCGTTCAGTCTGAATGCAAGATACTCGGAAACGGACCTCAAAGAATTGTTTGAGCAACTGGCAGAAGGTAAAGAAATTGCGGTGTTCGTGAATACTGTGCACCGGAGGAAGAATGGTACGGAATATCCTGTGGAAGTAACTATACAGTTTCATAAGCAGGAGAATCAGGATATATTTTTTGCCATAGTAAACGACATTACCAAACGCCGGCAGGCCGAGGAATCGTTGCAGGTGACCCTGCAAAAACTAAAATTTTACATTGAAAACACCCCTCTTGCGGTTGTGGAATTCAACGCCAATAACCAGGTCGTTTTCTGGTCGGGAAATGCAGCGAAAATGTTCGGTTGGCAGGCTGATGAAATAATGGGGAAAAGTTATCATGAACTTCACTGGATTTATGAGGAAGATGTTACAAATGTAACCGACTTTTCTGCCGAAATGATCGCAGGCCAAAGGACCGGTTATTCGCATACGCATCGCAACTATCGGAAAGATGGTTCTGTTATTACCTGTGTGTGGCACAATTCAGTATTGTATGATCCGGAAGGCGCGCTGATATCTGTATATTCCCTGGTTGAAGACATTACCGAAAAGAAAAAGGCCGAGGAGATACTGCGCGAAAGCGATGAACGTTTCCGGACAGTTGCCATATTGTCGAAAAGCCTGGTTTATGATTTGGAAGTGGAGACAGGAAAAGTGAAATGGGATGGGGCTATTGAGCAAATAACCGGTTATACGCCTGCTGAGTACGAAAATTTCGGCATTGAGCAATGGAGCGGGATGGTTCATCCGGAGGACAGGACCAAAACGCTTCTTGAATTCAACAAATCTCTGGAGAGCCATCTTCCCTTTAAGGCGCAATACAGGTATCAGAAAAAGAACGGCGAGTATTGCTGGATCGAAGAAGAATCCAATCTCATCCAATCGCCGGTTAATCTTTCCTGTCGCTACCTGGGCATCATGAAAGACATTACCGTACGAAAACAGGCGGAAGAAGCCCTGATTGCAAGCGAGGCTTTGTTATCAACGGTTTTCAATTCCAGCCCTATCCCTATCGCTATCACAAATCTGAAAGATAACACCTTTGTGAGCGTTAACAATGCATGGCTGGAGATTACAGGCTATCAGTCACAGGAAGTCATCGGCCATTCTCCGGTTGAACTGGGATTATACGCTGATAAGTCCAGGCGACAGGCAATGCTTGATTTATTGCATGACCGTGAAATAGCCAGGGGATTTGAAATAGAGATGCGGACGAAGGGCGGCGATTTCATTTCTTTGCTGATGTCGGCGGTATACATAAAGGTAAAAGGTGAGGACTGCATACTGACCATGGCCCTGGACAATACCGAACGCAAGCGTACCGAAGAACAGTTGCTCATCAAGGACTTTGCTATCGAGTCTTCTTCAAGCGCAATAGGGCTATCCGATCTTAAGGGCAGATTAATTTATGCCAACGACGCCTATTATAATCTCTGGGGCATTAAGAACAGGGAGGAAGTCGCAGGAAAAGAAATATATGATGATGACCAATACAGGGAGCAAATAGAAGAAATATTGGCCGAAGTAAAGGCAAAAGGAGTTTATTCGGGCGAGAAAAAGGCCTTTAAAAAGGATATGACGCCGATTGATATCCAGTTTTCCGTCAATTTCGTAATTTCTCCCGATGGCAGTCCGGTATGCATCATGGCTACATTCAACGATATCACTGAGCGAAAAAGCGCCGAAGAAGCAATCAGGGAGTCGGAGGACAGGTTCCGGATGGTATTCGAAAATGTATTCGATGGCATCAGCATTTATGAGGAAGGTACTGAACGATCGGAAAAAAAGCTGGTGGACTGCAATGAACGGTATGCTGAGATGTCGGGTCGCAGCCGCGCGGAGCTCCTGGAGTTTGGCAATACGCTGCCCCTTCAGGTTCCGGTTGAAAAGGCGACGGGCATTTCCGGGAAAGGCCCCCAGGGCCCTTCTGAAGCCTATAAAGGACTGTTTTCATGGCTCCGCCCCGACGGGAAAGAAAACATCATTGAATATATCGGCTTACCTGTCAATTGGCACGGGAAATCGGTTTCCATCGGCATCGACCGCGATATCACAGAGAGCATGAAAGCCGAAAAACTGATCAGGACACTGAGCAAAGCAATCCAGCAAAGCCCTTCTTCCATTGTCATTACCAATGCTGACGGGAAGATTGAATTTGTCAACGACCAGTTTTCGTCAATCATGCAATATTCAATGGAGGATGTGAAAGGGAGAAACCCAAGGATCTTCAATCCGGGCCATATCCCGGAAGAAGAATTTTCGGCCATGTGGAGGACTCTCCGGTCAGGTAAAATCTGGCGGAGCGAATTTATGAACCGGAAAAAGGATCATACCATCATCTGGGAAAATCTGATCATTTCTCCGATACTGGATGCCAACGGGACCATTGTCAACTACATCCTGATCATGGATGACATTACGGAAAAGAAAAGGATGCTGGACGATCTGATCAAAGCCAAGGATAAAGCTGAAGAAAGCGATCGGCTGAAAACCGCCTTCCTGCAGAATATCTCGCATGAAATCCGCACTCCCATGAATGCCATTGTAGGCTTTGCCGACTTGCTCAATGATACTGAAATCATAGCGGAAAAACGGAGGCAATACACCGATCTGATGCTGCAGGGAAGCAACCAGTTGCTGGCCATCATAACGGATATTGTGAATATAGCCACTGTAGAAGCAGGGCAAGCCAGGGTAAACGAAAAAGATGTAAATGTTAATGACACCATCAAAGTACTCTATGAGGAATTTCGCGTTCTTGCCCAACGGAAAAATATTTTATTGCATTGTAAAACTGCGCTTCCCGATCAGGAGGCAGTTATTGTTACCGACCAGGCCAAACTGACGGCCATTCTGGGCAACTTTCTCAGCAACGCGGTAAAGTTTACCGAAAAGGGTTATATCAAGTTCGGGTATAATCTGAAAGCCGGGATGCTTGAATTCTTTGTTAAAGATACCGGGATAGGAATTCCTTCGGATATGCATGACAAAATATTTGAACGGTTCCGCCAGGTTGAGACTAACGTAAGCCGCCGGTATGGAGGCACAGGGCTGGGATTGTCAATTTCGAAAGCTTATGCCGATTTGCTGGGGGGCGAAATCCGGGTCGATTCCGAACCGGGAATTGGTTCGGTTTTCTGCTTTACATTGCCATATATCAGTTCACTCAGGGAAGCTATTCCTAAAGAACAGCCGGTGAGCGCTTTAAAAATTGAAGCTGACGGCCTGAAAACAATTCTAATTGCTGAAGACGAAGACACGAATTTTGCATTGCTGGAAGAAATGTTATCAGCGTCGCCGGTAAAGATCATAAGGGCGGTCAATGGCGCCATCGCCGTTGAACAGTGCAGATTGAACCCACAGATCGATATGGTGCTGATGGATATTAAAATGCCGGAAATGGATGGTTGCGAAGCAACCATGCTTATCAAGGAATTCAGGCCGCAACTGCCTGTCCTGGCCCAAACTGCCTATGCCGACCCGAACGACATTAAAAGGATCATGGCATGCGGATTCTCCGATTTTATCAGCAAACCATTTAAGCTCGAACAGATTATTTCCGGGATAAACAGGTATATGAAATAGAGGGTGCAAATCATTTTATCGGAGCAGGGATTTTTCGTGTTAAATTATTTTATGTTATCTTTGCACCGCTGAAAGTTGAAAGAATTACCAGGTTCTTAAATTTATTTCGGGATGTAGCGCAGCCTGGTAGCGTGCTTCGTTCGGGACGAAGAGGTCGCTGGTTCGAATCCAGTCATCCCGACCAAAATAACCTGCGTGGATGTTGCCTGCAGGTTTTTTTTGCCACTTTAGCTCAGTTGGTAGAGCAGCGCATTCGTAATGCGCGGGTCGGGGGTTCGAGTCCCCTGAGTGGCTCGCAAAGCAATCATACGACGTATGGTTGCTTTTTTTTATGATCGCCTCATCCGCCTCCGGCGCCTTCTTCCCGATGAATCGGGACAGGCGCTCAGGGAGAAGGCCTGCCGGCGTAGCAGACCCTGAAGGTTTTCAAAACCTTCAGGGTCTATCAAAAAAATATTGACAGCATGATAAAATCAGCGCATGCATCCGGAAAAGCGCAAGCAGAACAGAAGAAGAAAATCAAAACACACAATAAAATAATTTCAATATATTTGTCTCTGTTTTCCATGAATCAATTTCACCTAATACATAAATTTTAATCATCCTTAACTCTTTTGAACCATGAACAAAATCATTCCGATTATTCTTGCTGTTATCCTTATTACAGCTACTCTTCCGGCCATTAGCCAGAATTCGCCGGCCCACTTTATTAAAGGCTGGGGTACGGAACTTAATTTCAACCCTTTTGACGGCAGCCTTAGCCTTAATAACGCAACAGGACAAATAAAGGTCCGCAGGTTCCTGAACAATGATATTGCCTTGCGTGCCGGAATTACTATCTCTGCGAAGAATAATACTGACAAGACGAAACAGGCTTACGGAACATCACCTTATGATGCAAGCGTTAAGAGTAAATCGAACCTTGTAGCGCTCAGTCTTGGCGCTGAAAAGCATTTTAACAGCGGACACCGCTTATCGCCTTATTTAGGCTTCGAAATCGGGACTGGTTTGAAAAAAACCGAACAGGATTTTGAATATAACCACGTAACAAGAACCATTAAAGGCGCATGGATGACGGAAGATGTAACGTATAACGGCCAGTATTATGTTATCAACGATACTTACGTTGAAAGAGGGTTCATGAGTGCCAACGCTAACCTGTTCACCGGCTTTGATTTTTACATGGCCGATTGTTTTTACTTCGGATATGAACTGGGTTTCGGATTTGAGTATACCAAATATTCGAAAATTGAAATTACGCAGGATCCGGAATATCCCTATTCGGGGCTTTACCCTGACTTTGACTCAAAAAGCTGGAGTTTAGGCCCTCGTTTACTGAATGGTATCAGAATCGGCTATAATTTTTAGTATTCAACCTTAAATCTTAAAAATTTATTACGATGAAAAAACCAGTTGCTTCGGCATTTTTCAACAAGCTATTTTCAGGAATTTGTGCCTGCCTCATCGTTTTTACGCTGTTTTCGTGTGAAAAAGAAAAAGACGACCCTCAGATTGAAACAACATCCCTCACCGGTCTCTCCCTATCAAAGTATTTTGTTAAGGCTAAAATAACGGATAAAGGTGATTATAAAATCAATGATTACGGATTCGATTATTATGTAGGTACCAGCGAAGGCTCCTACTACAATTATGGAAGTGTTTCACTAGGCAGTTCAATAAAAAGCGATACCTTTTCAACCGTACTCGATCTGGGCCAGCTCAGCTATTACTACAACAATTATCGTTGCTATGCCAGGGCCTATATAACAAACGAAAAGGGTACTGTGTACGGTAAATTCATTTCCACCGACCTGGTTGTACTGAAACTGGAGAGCATCTACCCGACCAAAGGCAAAAGCGGTGATACTATTACATTGCTCGGAAAGTATTTTAACCCGAACCCTGTCTTAAACAGGGTCTATTTTAATAATACCAGCGCAGATGTGATTTCAGGCGATGCTCAATCACTGAGAGTTATTGTGCCTCAAAACATTTCTTATTATTACAATGATGGTATTACCGTTAAAGTATCTTCCATGGGGATTGAATCCTCTCTGTCGAATGCGTTTAAGCTATTACCCACCCCGTTGGGATTTTCACCAAATTACGGCAACTGGAGTACCAGTATTACCATTAATGGTTCCGGTATGTACGATGCTTCCGTATATTTTGATGATGTATATATTTACACGAACTCATATTCTTCCGGTTCGGTTTCCGTGTCAATCCCGTATAGTTTTCTGAAGAAGAAATTTAAAATTTACCTGAGTACGGATGGCGTAAAGACAGAAGTCCCGGGCGGCTATTTTACCATGGACGAGTTGTTTGTTTATCAGCTTAGTAATACCCAATTCAGCAGGGGGAGCACCATCAACTTTACCGGTAAAGGATTCAACCCGGAAGAATCCTACACCAAGCTGATATTAGGAAATACGGTAATTAATGCCAGCTATTGTTATAGTACCTATGCCAACTTTGATATTCCGTACAGTATGGCCCTGGGTACCTATGTGACCAAAATAACCAACAGTGTGGACACCCTTACATTGCCCTATTCGCTCACGATCGTTGGGAAATGATGCATATATCCGGGCAGCCTGCATCACCTTATTCGGGTTATTACCCAAAGGGAACAGGATTGTTTTGATAAAGTCCGGCTTTTCAGGTATGAACCGGTTACCGGACAGTTATTTCGTTTTGCTGCTGTAATAACGCATGCTTTCGCCTCATCCGCCTGCCACGCCTAATTCCCGATGAATCGGGACAGGCGCTCAGGGAGAAGGCCTGCCGGCGTAGCAGACCCTGAAGGTTTTCAAAACCTTCAGGGTCTTTCGAGTTGCCCCTGGCTCGCGCAACTCCCGGCGTGTGCGGCATTCTTCTCATACACTCATTCTTCTGGTATGTTATATTTCTAATCATGCAATAAGAGCAAACAAATTTTAAACGGCATAATGAATCTTAGCGCACGCGTCAGAAAGCATGCGAGCCGGAGCGGTGAATATTAATGCAGGAAACCCTTCTTACCTGACAAGCACAAACCGGTGATAGGAGATCGTTTTCATCTTTTTAAAGATTTTTTCATTCTCCCATGCATTTTTATACAGGACGTTGTTATGAATTGAGTCATAAACGGCCTGATCAGGCCAACATCCCTCAACCATAAATCTGAGATCCTTGATCGAATCACCCTGTATGAGCCATAATTTATACCCTGCATCAGGATAGCCTATGGAATCGATGGCTTTATTAACCCGATCAAAGAGGTACAGCAGTTCAGACGGATTTATTCCAACCGAGTCATACAGAAAAGAGATACTCTTCAATGAGTTTTCTATTTTTTTATTCTCTTCCGGCGCTTTTGATTTTTGTATACAACCAACACACAATACCAGAAGAATCAAACTAATAAGAATGTTTTTTTTCATTTTTAATGGATTTGAAGGTTAATGTCTGGTTTAGTTAATCCTGTTTTAAAGGTATGATATTTAACCATTTAAATCAAATATATTTTAAAAATGGTCCGGCAGATTGCAAGCAGATGCTTCACAGGATAAATTTTTGTTTCTGCAATGATCCGACCGCTCCGATGTAAGCAGGAGTTGTATAGGGAGAAGGCGCGTCTGCCGGTTAAGACCCTGAAGGTTTTCAAAACCTTCAGGGTCTTTTAAAGATGATCTTCAAGACAGCGTTGCCTGATTGCTTTTATAAATTAATTTCCGGCGAAGAGAAAATGTTCGGAACAAACAGTTCCGTTTGCGTCAGAAACTATATTTAAGCCTGATATATCCCATATTAATGTTTTTCCGGGATCCTGTCATCACGGCATTGAAATGCTGCCAGATCAAAGAGAAATCAAGATTTTCGGCCAGGGAATAGTCCATGGTGGGACCTGCGAAATACCCTTCCAGGTCGGGAAACCACATAGCCGGGATACTGAGATTCAGCAGGGGAGTTGCCGCCCAGGTGAATTGGCCGAAGGCTGAAAATTCCGAAAACGCCAGATCTTTCGGGGAGAGGCTCCCGGAATAAAAAATATCAAAATTGTCCGGATCAAGCGGGTGGTTGCAATACAGGATCTGTACCTGGGCTGTGGAATTGTCCGAAAACACCTTATCGAAACCGGCAGTCGCCAACACCTTGCTTTCATCTCCCGTAATATCCCTGCGAGGAGCAAACCACGAGGCTTCGCCCCTGAACGAAAAGCTTTTTACCGCTCCCGACCAGCCGGTCCCTATCACGATATCTTCTTCTCCGGAGACTCCTGCCAGGAGCTGGATATCGTATCCCCACCGGTTGAACCTGTAAAGTCCTGCCGCCGTAATCTTTTTATCATTGCCGGCTTTCACGGCAAATTCCACGGCAGAGGAGGATGAAGGGAAATACTGCAATCTGACGGCATCGCTTCCGGGCCGCTCAGGATAATCGATTTCGAAAAAGGAATAAGTGTTGAAAATGTCATTGGGGTTCCATACCAGGGCCTGTCCCCAGTTGATACGCTGCCTTCCGGCTGTCGCCTGGAATTTCCCGAGACGCAGATCGGCCCAAAGCCTGTCGACGGTTGTATTGAGGAGGAACGACGGTTCCTCAACAACATTCCACGACATGTCAACCCGGCCGTTATCTGTCCCGATGATGTCGGCATACGCTTTTCCCTGTCTGACAAAATCCCCGGTAAACAACCGGTTCCTTAACTCGGCGGAGAGGGTGATGTTGCTGCCGATATACGCTTTGAAGTTCAGCCGGTTGTGCAGCATGTTTTCATTCATGAACGGCCCCGACAGGGAATCAAACATGCTGCTCTGCATCGTTGTGAGATAGCCGCTCAGCGATACCGAAAGCGTATCCTGCGAATGCAGCGCTTCATGAAAGAAGAGTAAAAACAATACAAAAACGAAAAATCTTTTCATCAGGACAGGATTATTAGGAAGGGAGTTCCCTGATATCATCCGAAATTACTTTTCCGTCTTCGAGGGTGATGACGCGATGCGCCATCTTCACCACCCGGGGATCATGGGTTGAGAAAATGAAGGTAATTTTCGATTCATGATTCAGCTTTTCCATGATTTCGAGCAGCGTAACGGCCGATTTTGAATCGAGGTTGGCCGTAGGCTCATCGGCAAGGACAAATTTCGGTTTTGAGGCAAGCGCCCTTGCAACGGCAACTCTTTGCTGCTGTCCCCCCGACAATTTCGAAGGCCGGCTGTTTATCCGGTCGCCCAGGCCCACCGCATTCAGCAACTCAAGAGTCCTTTCATCCCTCTCTTTCTCCGGCCATTTTTGAAGCGTCATGATAAACTCCACATTTTCTTTCGCAGTCAGTACGGGTATCAGGTTATACGACTGGAATACAAACCCGATGTTATTCAGCCTGAAATCGATGAGCTCCGAAGATTTTAAGGTCGAAAGGTCGGTGCCGTTAATCATGATCTCGCCGGAAGTAGGTTTGTCGAGTCCGCCGATGAGGTTCAGCAGCGTGGTCTTTCCTGAGCCTGAAGGCCCGACGATGGCGGCAAATTCAGCTTCCGCAAAGTCAAGCGTTACATCATTCACTGCGTGAACTTTTACCTCAGTGGAGTTATATATCTTGTTCACGTTTTTCAATTCGAGGATCTTCATGGCTTACCTGTTTTTTTAGTCAATACATTTAGTTAAAAGCTGTATGGTGTGGTGGAGGTGTGGAGGCCCTCTCCTTGAGGAGAGGGGCAGGGGTGAGGTGTTGCTATATTTGGTTCAAAGCTGTATGGTGTGGAGGAGGTGTGGAGGCGCCCTCTCCTTGAGGAGAGGGGCAGGGGTGAGGTGTTGCTATATTTGGTTAAAAGCTGTATGGTGTGGAGGAGGTGTGGAGGCGCCCTCTCCTTGAGGAGAGGGGCAGGGGTGAGGTGTTGCTATATTTGGTTCAAAACTGCAAGTGGAGGAGGTTAAGAGGGGCAGGGGTGAGGTGTTGCTATATTTGGTTCAAAGCTGCAAGTGGAGGAGGTTAAGAGGGGCAGGGGTGAGGTGCAACTCGTTCTGCCGGCCAGTTTTATTTCAGATTATTCGGTCCTGAGCGCTTCAACCGGATTGAGTTTCAGGGCTTTGCGGGCTGGCCATAACGAAGAAATGACGGCGGTAGTGACTACCATCACGGCCGTAAATGCAAAAAACTGGGGGGTCACCACAGGGTAAACCGTGGCTGAATACCCGATTGCTTCAAACCCTTCGGCCCAGCCGCTGAAATGAATCCCGGTTTCTCCCAGGAATTCCACGATGGCCCATCCTGATAAAATCCCGGCAACCGCCCCGACAGCAGTCAGAAAAATGGTTTCAAGCATGATCATGGTAAATACCCTCCGCCGGTTCATTCCTATCGCCATCAGCATGCCCAGTTCTTTGGTCCTTTCAAGAATGGCCATCAGCATGGTATTGATAATGCCGAATGCCAGCGCCAGCATGATTATCCCGACAAAGATGAAGTAGTACAGGATCATAAAATCGTTCATCAGTGCGGCATCGGGGGCCAGCTCTTTCCAGGAACTTACGGTATTATCGCCGGAAATGCGGCTGAGTTTTTCTTTTACTTGATCTGCATCTTCGAGATTGTTGAGCAGAATGGCGATCTCATGAATGAGAATCTCCTCGCCCCCGTATAAGTTTGCCAGGTCCTGTGCATTAACAAATGCCGTCGACTGGTCAAACCCTGTATTTGTGGTTTTATAAATCCCGCAAACGCGGAATATGCCCTGAATGGGATTTCCTTTCTGATCGGAGATGGTGATCTGTACCTTGTGCCTGATCCTGTAATCAAGGGCCTTGTCAGTGATTAAAAGTCCGTACCGGTCAAGTTCTTTCCTGCTGTATTCCTTTTTCAGGGCTTCCCTGAAGTCCTTCGGCGACCTGAACCGCGTGTTTTTTAATGTCCCGAGTTTCGACAGGACAGCATCGGGAACTTTTTCCCTTTTCAGTTCTTTTATCACACTGTCCGTAACGATGAACTGCTTCAGTTTCAGAATTTCGGCCGTTTTGTCGCTGATCAGTATTTCACCTGAACTTTGGTTGTCAAGATATTTTCCTCCCCCGGGAACAATTCTCTTATAAATTTCAGTTACCCGCTTTTCCTTTTCTGGTTCTATGCCATTGATTACAACCCCTGAACCGGCCCAGGGAGTGTTTATCATGGCAACGATCCTGGTCCTTTCAGCCCAGCCTGCCACTTCTTTGATTGAACCGAGGCTTCGGATTATTTTATCCGGGTTTTGTACCGTGAGGCCGATCTCTTCATTTTTTAAAAATTCAGAATTGTGAACCTGAAGATGCGATACTTCATTATTGATGGCAGTATGGAGGCGTTGCTTTGTCCAGCCCTCCATGATACCGACAAGGAGTACTCCGGCGATGATGCCGAGCGTTACCGCAACAATCACCACCAGGCTTCTTTTCTTGTTACGCCATACGTTCTTCCAGGCAATTGACCATATCATCATAGCATTCGGTTATTAACCTTTTATAGCTTCAATTTCTTTGAGAGTAGTAATTTTCCGCAACGGATAGAGTGTTGCCAGCACCACCATCAAGGCAACAATTACGGCCTGCCAGCCGAAATAAGGGCCAAACCAGGCTGTGGGCATTACAGCATCCCAGCCCCAGTCGGTCATCATATTGGCCAGGTCGCCTTTGAGTACGATGGGATAATAATAGAAGTACAGGATCAGCGGCACACTGGCCAGTAATCCGGAAACCACGCCGATAGCGCCCAACAGCATCATTTCGAGGGCAACGATCCGTTTCAGTTTCTTTTTCTGCATCCCTATCGAAACCAGGACGCCAAATTCCCTTTTTCTTTCGGAAACCATCATCAGCACAGTTCCGAAAATGCCGAAGAAGATGATAAAGTACAGGATGCCCAGCATTGCCTGACCGGTCTGACTGTCACCCTGAATCTGCTGATATAATATCGGATTGAGCTCGTACCACGTTTTGGCGGTCGTGTTTTTATCGGGCAGGAGCGCGTTGATCCCGGCTTTTGCCCTGTTCATTGTCCGGTTTGATTTGCCGGTAAGGTTGACAACAAGCGAGGTGATTTTGCCTTCCGCGTCAAATAACTTCTGTGCCGCAGGCAGTGTCATAATGATCAATTTGTTGTCAAGGTCGGGCGATGGCATTTTAATGATTCCCCGTACCGGAAATAATCCGGTCGCCGTTACCCCGTGATATCCCTGCCCCATCAGGATAACGGAATCCCCTGCCTTAACTTTCAGATAACCGGCAAGCCTGTCGGATACAAGAACCCCTTCGTCATCGTTTTCCAGATATTTGTTTGGTACGCCGGCGCAGTTCAGAATCATCGGCAAATAGCGTTCGCGGTCTTTATCCGTCAGGCCTAACTCAAGTATGAGGCGTTCCTGCGACGAAAAGGACCTTCCGCTGATACTTTGGACCTTGTTAAGCACCTTTTCCGGCATAGCGCCGTTGTTCTCCAGTTTACTTATTACTTCCCCGGTGATTCTGTATTTCACCATTTTACTTTCCGGGTCTGAAAATTTTCTCTCTTTTACCGGATCGATGGCAATGACAGCCACTCCTTTTGTCTGCGTACCACTGGAAGCCAGCGTAAAAGTTTCCAGGTGCGGAGTAACGGAAACAACCCTGTCGAGTTTGGAAATGGCGGCAGCCAGTGTTTCGTTATACTCAAATGAGTTGTCGATTACCGGGTCATCGTGGTATTTCTCATGTTGTACCTGAAGGTATCCTGTAAACGATTCGATGAAATTATTGATCATGTGATCATAAGAACCGAGCTGGTATGATCTCATGATAACGGCAAAAAAAACAGCGAAGAAGATTGACGCCGCGGTAATCACCGTCCGGCGCCTGTTTCTCCATAGGTTTCGCCATGCTATTTTAAATTCATCCTTCATAGCGTCCGGTTCATTTTGTTAGCGTACCCTTTTCATGTTCTGCTGGGAAAAATAGCTTTCCCCGATGGAAATATTGAATTTTATTTCCCTGATCTCAACCAGGGTCCTGTTGTTGGGCTCTTCCTGAGGAATCAGTTCAATCTTCGAAGTCACCATCCTGCCGCCCATGGATTTGATTCCCGAACCGACCTCGGTCCTAACCAGGGAACCATCCTCATCGTAAAATTCCGCCTTTAATACCAGGAAGTCCTTTTTGTCGATCCATCGGATCTGCTTGCCCCAGACAATCGAAGTGTTTTCTTTGGCCGTCATCCTGATTTTGTAACACAAACGTCCTCCTATGTTTTCCTCACCGATCAGGGTATGTATATAGTCCTTAACCACCGACGACTCTCTCAGGATATCGTCGTTTGTGTAATCGGACCCCATCCAGCCTTGCGACATCATGGAAGGAGGCAGTTTGATCAGGCGGCTTATCGAAGGATTCCAGCTCCACATTTCGGATCCTCTCTTTAAAAATGACTGACCTGCTTCTTTTGCCGGCATGGTGATCAACGTCAGCGCATAATCTTTTCCGAGCGACCAGTTTTTAAATTCAATGGTTCTTTTCCAGCCCGGCCTCACGATGGTCATCGCCATGACGCTGTAACTGCTCTTTTCCCCGTTGAATTTTTCATCGGCCTTTCTGACGATGTCCTCCGCGCTGAGCGTTTGTGCGAAAAGAACCCCTGAACATATTCCCTGCGCCAGTATAAGAAACAGAATGACTAACCTTCTTTTCATAAAAATTCTATTTAAATTGTTCTATAATCCTGTCTATCATTTTTTCATCGGCATCATTGTCCGCGGAATCCATGTAAATGGTTTTAATGCTGTACCCCAGCAATGTCGTGATGAATAATTCGAAATCACTATCCGGATCATAAAATTCTCCCTTTTCTGTTTTTTTTGCCTGAAAATATCCTGTGAACAGTTTAAAAATATTCGACGGGTAGTTGTAATCTCCCGGCTCATGACCCGGATGCATCAGGGAGTCAGATTCCGGGAAGGCATTTACAAATTGCTCCCTTACATCATTTTGTACTACAAGTTGCATCAACAACTGCCAGAAGTACCTCTTTTCCTCTAACAACACGGTTATCTTCCGGATTGAGGTAACAAAGTCTTCCTCGGTGAGGCAACTTTTATCGTGGATGTCGATATAATTATATACTTCATTCACCGATCGGTGAATAATTGCTTTCAGCAAGGCTTCCTTACTGTCGAAGTAATTGTACATCAGGCCTTTAGATATGCCTGCGTGCCGTGCAATATGGCTGATGGTTGTCCGGAAATATCCCTCGTTGGCAAAGTGCTCAAGGGCTACATCCATGATAAGGGCCATTTTCACATCCCTCATCTCTTTGAATTGCATAGGTGTTCTGGGTGACATTTTCTAATGAATAAACGTTCAATCAACAACAAAAGTAATACAATTATTAAATGAACGGTTAGTCAAAGATAAAAAATCGGAAAATATTTTTATCGGATTCTTTAAAAAACAATATAACAACATGTTAAAATCCCGGTTCGGATTGTTGCCCCGTCACTTTGTAGTGCCCTGTTCCAGGAATTGGATAGATGGCCAACATAAGTTTTTTGCCGCGAAGGTTAATAACAGGGCCAGGGAGAAGTTTTGAGATAATCCGGCGGCAATAATTTTGCTTTGCATGGCTTTACCGGCAGTTTTAAAGAAAATAACAGGCTTTTATTGAAAACAGGCATCAAAATTTCCCGGGAATCTGGGTTTGTTTCCGCTGGTCTGGAATTTACGATAAACCTGTTTCCTGATGATGAAGGAACGGGCCCTTTGACCGGTGTTTTGAAGAAAGGATCCCTGTGGGTGCCGGGCTACCGGTTTGGGTTGATCAGTAGTTTGTCAATCCTGTTTCCATCCATATCCACAACCTCAAACATGAACCCTTTGATCGTAAGTTTATCCCCGGTTTGAGGAATCCTGTTGAGTTTATATAAAATAAGGCCGGCTATTGTATTGATACTTGCCCTGCCTTCATTTTC